>Ga0209067_10000910_pt1 | contig 18591 bp, 30 predicted proteins | sample ColStrG_CSR_2013_FD_187199 | JGI IMG/M metagenome (GOLD analysis project Ga0209067, IMG submission 187199) | Freshwater sediment microbial communities in response to fracking from Pennsylvania, USA - Cold Stream Run_MetaG_CSR_2013 (SPAdes)... | ecosystem: Environmental > Aquatic > Freshwater >...
CGACCACGACCGCGACCGCGATCCCGACTCCGACCCCGACCGCGACCACGACCCCGACCGCGACCACGACCCCGACCCCGACCACGACCACGACAACGACCCCGACCACGACCACGACCCCGACCGCGACCCCCACCGCGACCACGACCACGACCCCGACCGATTTCTAAAGCTTTTAGGTGATATCGTGCTAGACATTTTTAGATTTTCCAAAAGACTCGATAAGACCCTTTTGGACATACCATTCTTTTTGATGTAATTTTTGAATATCATCATACGCTTTACTTGAAAACGACCCGGTAGAATAAACAATCGCGGCATCATCTAATTTAACAAACGTATCATTAACACCGATAAGCTTACCCTCATAAAAATACCCGGCGCACATCAATAGTACGCGCTCGCCTAATAACCCTTCTAAACCTTCTCCGTCTACCGTTTCTACTTGTACTAATTTTTTCATGTTCTCTCCTTTATATGTTACAAACTTTAATTTATTTAACGCTTTTTCTAGTTCTAAACTCCAAGTAAACATTATCTGTCTCTTTTATAAGGTGTACCAGGCTCTAAATATACCCGGTTATTCATCCATTCTGCAACAGGTTTATCATCAAAATACGCTACCGGCTTGGACATCACCTGCTGGACGCATTCTTCAAGCCCTAACGCCTCTATCACGTTAGCTGCCCACTCGTAGCCACCTCGACTCCATACAACTATGTATGCGCCTCGGTGGTATTCTTCTCTCATAAGCCGCGTCATAGCTGTATGCTCTTTAAACTCAATCCGTTTGTTTCGGATAGGGTCTAAAACTAATACGACAGGCTCGGTATCTGCCCCCGGTGTATCTTTATACAGGATCAGTGTTTGATCTATATCAAAAAATACAACATGTTCAGACTTGACGGTTTTCATTGCAGCCCCGACTCATTTTCAAGATCGTTATCCAGGGCATCATGCGCCTGACGCATCTTGATTAAAAGGATAGCCGTCTCATTAGACGCAGCGTCCGGGTTTTCTTCTATGTCAGCTTGAACACTGTTAGCCAACTGAATAGCCAAATCTATAAAATCAACCAGTTTGTGACTTATACCGTTAGGCGTGCTCATTTAGTTTCCTTGTACCGATCGTCTACCAGGGTGCCAAGTTTGGCTTGTTGAAGGATCATAGCGCAGCAGGCCATTACTGATCCCAGGTGTAGTTGTCCGTCTGGATCACGCTCTTCGCCTTCGTTATACGCTGTCAGATGTCGCAGGGCAGCGGCGACCAGCTGGTTACTGGAGTGACCTTTATAGTAGTTGTGACGGCCATATTTTTTAGCACCGACCTGGAACGCTTCAGCCATCGCATCGAGCGCGACTCGCGGATTCAAAGACAAATCTGTTTTCCCGGAGTCATGTTTTGTCGCTTTTTCGACTGGAGGTGCGATTTTGTATAAAGGCTCAGAAGGATTTTTTACAACTTCATATCCCCCCGTTACAGCTGATGACAGCCCTGAAATATTCGTGCTGTATACCTGTATATTTTGCTTAACGTCGCTCATTTTGCCTCCATTGTTTAAATACCTTGTCTGAGTATTTAGTTCGTTTCAGTGTTCCTGCGTGTCCCAGATTATATGCTATAACAGCCTTTGTCAAGTCACCATTGTATCTGGATCGTTGACGAGACAAAAACTTGGCGGCGTAGTATATGTTGATTTTAGGTGCCATAAGATCAACAGGATCGCCTGTAAACCCTAGGTCTTTAGCTGTTGACCATTTAATCTGACAGATGCCTATGCTGTCGCTGCCGCCGTCATCTTCGTGAACTGCGGTGACCTGATGTTTAGACTCCACGTAGCATAAACTTTCTAACAACCCTGGTGGCAGGTTAAACTGGGTTGACGTGGATACAAATAATGCTGTTAAAAATGAAAAACCGTCCATGCTGATACTATAACATGAACGGTCGGGTATGCCCAGGATTTAAAACTTACGTATCAGATTGAGATTTTTTACACCCTCCCATTCCAATTACCTGTTTTTCCATCAAGAATCATAGGGATAAATGTAGGAATACCGTTTTTAATAATCCCACATCCTAAAATGGGCTTAGCTTTAATCTTTTTACCGTATGCAAACGCGTATTTATTTCGATCAATCAGACACCCGGTGTTAAACCCAAATATCAGATGTTTAGAGTTAGCGCTATACTGTATTCCAGCAAACGCGTGGATATGTCCGATTACTGTTGATTGCATGTTAGCATTCGCTGATTTTATGGCACCTTGTTGCCCGGTAAAAGCCTCTCCATGCTCGTATACTACCCCGTCAACCTCCCATGAGTCAGCAATTGTCCAACCTTTTGGTGCCTGGATAATATCTTTATACGATTTAATAAGCTCTGAAGGTAGTCCGAACTTAAAAGCGCGTCTTAAAGGAAGACTGCCGTGGTTACTTGTGCATATCTTCATGATAGGAAACAGTTTGAATAAAGGTTTAATTGCCTCGCGCAACGCTTTTAGTTCGTCACCGGGGGACATGCCGTCAGGATCATGGTCATGCATAGAAATTGAATGCCAGTCTTCTAAATCTCCCATATTCACAATTTCTGTAGGTTTGTATTTTGTTTTGACTGCGGCTAAAAATTTAAAAGCATCCTTATGGTGAAAAGGAATATGCATATCTGGAATCGCTAAAACTACCACATCTTTTTTCACTGTAACCTCCGCAGTTGTTTAAACCTTGTTTGTTTTTGACAAAACTTTTGACCTGACCGGTGCTACTGATTTGATATCTTCCTTCATAGCCTTTAACATCTCTCCATATAACTGACATAATTCACCATCCAGTTCGTATTTTACTAAATATTCTACAACAGGTAAAATAGTATGCAACTCAAATCTTCCTACTTTAAACTTATTATCATGAAAACAAAGTAGGCCGCGCACTCTGCCGTCAGAGTGTCTATGATCCACGGCAAGCCTTTTTGAAAAGGCATATTCAGGTTTTCCACAGATGGCGCATCGCCCTCCTTGCGCCTCAAAAATCTTCTGACGTTCAATCTCGCATTCTTTCAACGTTAGATGAGGCCAATATTGGCGTAATCCTGAAGGTTTTGGTTTACGTTTTGCCAATCTTACTCCCCTGCCCCGTCATCTCGACGGTGTAAACGGTATCAAACATCATCTTAAAAGCTTGTGAATGCTCCACCACGTAAACTGTATCATGCTGGGATGCGATTGTCTGCAACAAATTGAACGCCTTCAACTTTAACGCGTCATCTAACCCGTCTAATGCCTCATCAAAAAACACGTGTGGGATACTTAACCCGTTCCGGTTGGCGACTAACTCCATAACTGATGCACCGAAGCATAGTTTTAATAAACACCGCTGTCCTTTACTTAGCTGGGTAAAAGTACAGTCGTTACCGTCTTTAGACAACTCGATTTCTATCTTATCTGAGTCTGTTGCCACGAAACTGACCTTAATCTCTGCATCAAAATGACTTGTAAGTAGTTGATTAGTATGGTCTTCTAGTTGTTGCACCGAGTTCTGTATCAGACTTGCCCGGAACGTGTCTAAGATATCTGATAATATCTCTGCGTCTGTTTCTTTCTCGATCAACTGGTTTAATTCTGTTTCCAGGTTACGTGCTTTATTCGCCAGTTGTTTATAAGTTCGTACAGAAACGATAGACAGCTGTTTGTAGGGGTTAGAGTAATCAAACGCGTCTATCTGTTCTTGGTAGTGGTTTTCTTGAGTTTTTAATCTTTTAATCTCCGCTATATATTGAGCATTAGTTTCTTTGATATTTTCCAACTGATGGTATCGTGTAATTCTTGTGTGCAGGACATCCTTAAGCTTACTAACTTCACCGTGGTTGACGGGGGCTCCGCAAGTGCCACACTTCTCTGTTTGAAGACGTTTTACCTCGGTTTGAAGTTTGGTTATCTCTATTTTAATAGCGTCTAATTCGTCGGCTTCTGGTTTAATCCTGCTTTGTAAAGTTTCAATGTTTTTTATTTTTTGAGCCTCAAAATTGTCGCGTCGTTGGATAAGATCGTTTCGTTTACGACGGGCGTCCCCTAGCCACCGAAGGCGTTTAGAAGCAAGATCTTTAGATCTATCTCGTTCGTTTCGAAATAACGTATTTGTGATGTTTAACTCTTCTTGAACTTTTGTCAGGTCTTTTTTCAGTTGTTTTTTGTATTCGCTCAACTTAATTTGAAGGTTCGCCGCCATACCGAGGTCTGCAATCTGCTCGGTAATCTGCCTACGGTTTTTAGCCGATAACGTGAAAAACTGGGCGGTTTGGCTAAACTCATGAAAATACGCCCCCGAAAGGTAAAGCTCTGGAGTCATGCCTAAAGTCTCGTTGATCCGTTTCTGGGTGTCTGTAGCGTCTTTACCCCGGATGATTTCTCCGTTTTTTGTCATGTAAAGGTCGTTCCGGCCTTTGCCGCGCGTTCGAGTGATGGAAACGGTGTCTAAAGTAACCGTAGCCTCTGTAGCCCCACCTGACCAGCTTAAAACGTCGTCCGCTGCCCCGTTTTTAGCCGTAACCCCGAAAAAGCACCAGGGTACAAGGTCACATAACGTGGATTTTCCGGAACCTGTAGGTCCTTGGATTAAAACTACCCCCACGTCATCAAAATTAAACTCAAGATCTCGGTAACTAGCGAAGTTTTTAGCCGTAGCTTTAATAATCTTCATATTAGATTTCTCCAAAGTTTGCGGAGTCTGGTTTTTTGAGCGTCGGACGTGGTTTCGTCGGCATCAATCAGTGTGTCTAAAAGCTCATGTTGTGACATCGGCTTATCTTGAACCAACTTAGATTTATTATCAACAGGTATCATATCTATCCGGACACTTGCCGCCTGTATAGACAATGTGGATACAATTTTATCGCGGTTCCATTTACTTAGCTCTTCTTTAGTTCCGGTTATCTTAAGCCATAACAGGTCTTCTGGGTTATAAACTAACACCGTGCCTTTTATACCGCTAGCGGGTATATCAAAAATAATGTGTTTCCGCTGGTTGGTTGGTACGAATTCTAGGCTGCCATCGTCGTGCAAAATCTGGAACCCTTTCTCAGGGTCTTTAGCCTCACCGTATGTCAAGGTGTAGGGGTTGCCGATGTAGTCCCATTGGCCCCCGTCTGGCAGTTGGATAGTTTGCCTGGCGTGGTAATGGCCAGATATGACTCGTAACCCCGCTACGTCTTCGGGGTTCAACGCTGTTGCGTCTTTGATGTATTCACCGCTGTTTGAGCCGTTGATACCCTGGTGCATGATTACTGTGTGGGTTTTGGGGATAGGTTTAAGCCACGCTTTTAATGCCGCCAGGTCGTGCTGGTAAGGAATCAAGTACACGGGGGTCTTTTTGAAAAGCAAGGTGTCTGGACTGTTTACTAAGATTACTTTTTCACCGCCACCTAAAAACTCAAGTGCGGTTTTGCTGCTTTTTTCGTTCAAAGAATCGTGATTACCCCGCATGATTATTGCTCTATTTTTTACTCTGGATAAAATCCTCTTTAAAGCATTTACACATTCCGCCCTAAGATTAGCCTTAGTGTCATGTAAATCCCCTGCGACGACTAAGTCCACATCTAACCCGTTTGCAGCCGCTAATGCTAGAGTCATACAGCGGTCAGCAATCTCAAGCGTGTTGATGTTGTAGTGTACGTCTGAGATGATTACGGCTATAGGTTTACTCATCATTGCTGCTTCCGGCTAATTTCATACCGTCTGCCGTGATATCAATTTCGATTGATTTAGGGCCAGGGGCGTTACGGTTTAGATGATTTTTAAACAGTTTCCACGTCACTTTAGCACCGATACGTTTTTTCTCGCCTTTTTCAGTTTTCTCAATCCAAGCCTTGCGACTAGTCTGATACGTCAAACTGCTAAAAAAGTTTACGGCTTTACCGCCTGCATTTGTTTTACCGGGTGAGCCGATGTTATCGTAGGTGTAGTTAATCACGAGCAGCGCGATGTCGCGTTGGGTGCGCATTGCAATAAGCTTGTTCAAGCCTTCGCGGTTTGTTTTACCTTTACCACCGGGTTTACTGCTGGAATCGGCCATCGACCGTTCTGCATCATGCCTAGAAATCACGTTTCCAATGGAATCTAGTACAACTAAAAAAGGCTCGGAAGAGTCGCGACTCATCAAAAAATCACACACGAGGTCGTATATTTCTTCAGCCACGGAAGAAGATGTAAAGAAGAAATTTTTATTTGTAATACCCCAATTTGTTAAATCCGCCCTAGTCGTTTTGCCCTCGGTCTCGCAATAAAATACACTAACATTTTGTTCTTGAGCAGCCTTCATAGCCGCGATAGAACACGACGTTTTGCCAGAGTCGCTGTCGCCAGCTATCATAACAATTTTACCAAACGGGATACCTTTAGTGTTTGTACCTTTCACCCACCACTCCGGCATCTCTACGTAACGCAAATCTTCGGCTGTAGGCATATCGTCCAGGGTGTATATTTTGTTTTTAGTGTTTTTGGCTGTAATCTCAGAATTCTTTTTAGCCAGGTCTTCTAGTTTTTTAGCCATTGTATGAGCCTTTCATAACGTCTTTAAAATGTCGGTGCGCGGTTAATGCAATCTCGTATCTTCTCTGTATCTCGTCTCGGTAACTCTCAGCCTCGTCTAATGACGCTTGTTCCCCGCTAACCAGACTATCAGAATCAATCGTAGCGGTCAACATAGCTTCGGTCGGTTTTTTTTCTTGTTTATTCACCGACTCTAGGTATAACGCAGCTTTGAGTCGTTTCAGGTTAGCCTTCTTGGTACGGGCGTCAAGGTCTGCTTTATGTAGTTCCTGAGACACGTTTGACATGGCCATCAGAAACTCGATCGAGTAGCCTTCGGTCTGGATCAAAGATAACCCGTCATACGAACCTTTGATTTTCTCTTCTAAACTTGCCCAGTATTCGTCAAACGTCATCGGTAATCCCCCAGTAATTGTAAAAGATATACTAATTCTCTAGCCTTGCTGTTGTAAACTCCAGCCCCGTTGCATTCTGGACACGAAAACTCTGTTTTAAAAAGTTTGGTTTGTAACTTCCCAGTGCCCCCACAACAAAAACACATATCAGGTTTTTCTTTTAATTCAGCTATTATCTGATCTAAGATGCTAGACCTTAGAGTAACTGGTAACGACTCCACGAGCCCTCCTAAAAATTGATACCGATTGAAACGCCAATAATACCGTTATTAAACCCAAACCCGCCGACTGTAATCGGCCCGATAAACTGCTTAGTAACGCCGATGCCAAACGCTAAACTGTCGGAAGGGTCTTTAAGGTTAGTGGACGCTAGGGCGGATATGTTGAGTGTACCCGTTTTCTGAGGTACGATGTCGGTTTTTGTGTCTTGGTGGATTGTCTGGTTAGTCGCGTCTGCCTCAATTTGATGCGTTACTACGTCCGTATTCGTTGTTGTGTCCGTTTTCTCACTGCCGTCTGGGTTTTTGATGACGATAACATGGGTGACGGTGTGAGTATCTTTATCAGTTTTCTCAGATTCTTTTTTATCTATCTGAGTATCTGTTTTCGTTTCAGTATGCACTTCCGGTTGGCCGACAGACATCCTGCCGGCTGCAAACGAAACAGCCATCAATACAACGAGTATGATAATTTTATGGGTACGTGTAATCTCAATCATGTTAACCTCAACAATTGAAGCATCATTATAAGCGCGTTACCAGCTTCCACGCAAGGATTATTCTGCGGGTCGATCAGGTTGCTGGTTATCTCAGCTTTAGCATCGTCAAAATAAAACTTGGTATAAATCCTGGTGGCAAGCCAACTAAACGGTGTTGCAAGTCGTCTTTGAGCTAGCAACAGATCAGGTAAAAACAAAGCGTCATACCCCCACGGGTTAATTAGACGTGCTACCAGGTCTCCCAAAAACTTGATGTCCAAAATCACCAGTAATGGCCACAGAAACCAGAGATCAAACAGTCGGATAAGTGTTCCGGGCTCGCCCGTGCCTAGGTAGTCGCCGTTCTGGTGGCGACACCCGTTTGCCCAAACTTTGGTGTAATATCCTTTAACCATGTCTAGATGCCCGCAAACACCGATTCCTAGCATGAGTCTAGAAGCCTGATCCCGAGAAAAATCAAGCGGGTTATTCCATTTATCCGGGTCTCGGATATAAACGTCGGGTCGGATCTCAAGAACCTTAGACACGTTGATCACCAGGTTGGTGGCGTTGATCTTATCTTCCAAAAACCCAAAATAAGCTAGCACTATCCCACATCGGTGAGGACAATCCCCGGCGTCTCCATCACTTTGAACATATAACCCATATTTATTAAGCATTTTGTCTCCATATTCCGACCAGTAGCCCAAAAAAGAAAGACCCGACAAGTCCTTGCCAGCCCCCAACCGTGTATCCTATAAACACCCCGCCTAATATAGCGATAGGCAGCGCTAAAACTTGTTTCATCGTTCCTCCAGATTTTGTGACCATAACACTTTTTTTTGTAAAATGGTGACGAATGCGTATATCAGTATCCGTGATAACAACCTCACCCTTAAGTTGACCGGCACGAGCCGAATGCGTGGCAAACCTGCCAACAACGTGCTCAATCTCATCTTCAGCCAATCCGGTAAGTTTACAAGCTTTTTGTATGGTATCGAGATCTGATAGATAAAATTTTTGATTATTCTCCATCTAAAATCCGTTCTACTCTTTTGCCATAGATAAAAATGAAAACCCAGAAAAACCAAAACTGGATAAACCAGAGTCTACCGTCTTCGTTTTTATTGCTGATCTCTATGAAAAAGCCAATTCTTTTATACGCGGGCATGGTTGTCGGGTTAATCTCTATCTTCATTTTTACCGCCCTTGCGTTTTGATTCGATTTCTGTTATAGTGTGGTCCACCTTGCTCACATAACAAAAACATTCTGTATAAGGCTCAGCATTTGCACACGCCATATCGTGAAGACTGGCATCATTGACAACCTTTAAAGCCTCAAGCGCCAGACTTAGGCACTCGTTGACTTGCTCATAAGCGCTGTACTCAATAACGTGTAACCCCTGTTGAGATACCGACCACGGTAAAATCGTATCTAAAAATCCATGTTCTTTGAAAGATGCTTGCAGACAAAATTCTTTAGGGCTGCTCATTTTTCACCAAACTTTGCCTGCCAGTCCTGCAAGGCTTTTAAAAGCGAATTCCAGTCCGATAATTTTCTAACGTCTCCACTAAAAAAATCCGCATCATCGGTCAAAATAATCAAAGCCTCAATCAACGGCTCAACTTCTTTGAGCATATCGGCAACAGCGGCGTTGTAGCCATGTCTAAAACCTACTATCCCGACAGCTTTTTCTCTGGACCCTTCTAAATGGTTGGGATATAAACGCTCCAACTCATCCCGTCGTTTTTCTAAATGTTCTGGTAGTTTCATCAGATTACCCTCACGATACCAAATACGATTAAAATTGCAAGTATCACGATTACATCCTGACTCATAACACACCATCAATCAGGCCTAGGTTAAGGCATTCGGTGGCGGAAAGATACGTGGTATCACCGTGAAGCTTCGTCCAGGTTGAAGCTTTAGTGCCGGTGCGCTGCTCAAGCAGACTTGCCCATTGATCCTCCATACGACGAAGATGCCCGGCTTCCCGCTGTAACTCGCGTACCTCACCGTTCAACTTCATTGAATCCTCATGAACCATAACCCAACTCTCAGCCGTCATCAACCGCTCATCCCCATAAGCCAGGATAAGCACGGCTGCCGAGCATACCTCGCCATACCCGATCACCACAATTTTACAAGGCGATACGCGGATACGGGATGCAAATGCTAAAGCTGTTACAGCTTCACCGCCGTTTGAAAGAAGCTCGATAACGATGGTGCCTGAACCATCATACTCGAGTTCGTAAAGCTTGTTAGAAAACTCTTTATACGCTTCTTCGTTAATCTCACCAATGATCTGTACTCGTCGCTCAGGCGGGATAAACGTGGGTTTGATGGTAGCGTCTTTAATCTTAGGCATCAGCCCTCCAACACTTTTTCAATATACACCGCCTGGAGCAAATCTGCAATCTCGTCGAATGAAAATTCACACTCATCGTTAAGAGCAGTAAGTTCGGCCTCTGTCAAACGATCAAAATCTTTATTAATAAACGTAAGCCATCTAGGAGCGTAATTCTGGTCTAATGGCATAAATCCGTGAATACATCCGTCTTCATCTTTTTTTAATTTTTCAGCAGGTATAAACACTTTACATGCTACGCCCAGACAACAGTAGCCATCTGCATCATGTAAAGAACCTGTGGTTTGTTTATATTCGCCGGAACGAAGGGCGTCAACCCATTTTCGAATGTTCTTTTTACTCGGTTTAAGCATTAGAGACCTCCTTATACTGGGTTCGTTCAAGATTCTTTATGATCATAGCATGGTAGATGTACCGTTTGCAAACCATAAGCTTCTCGTGAAGCGCTTGTTTATCGTTAAGCGCGAAGTTCCGAGGACTTGGGTGAGGTAGTTTATGGTGATCTATCCTGAGCCGGTTTAACACGTCAGATGCTTTGTTACCTAACGCTACGAAAATACAGCCTTGTTGATTGTATTCAGCAATATCTATGATATCAGTGGATTCACTGTTGACAAATATACGAAAAGGAATATTCATGGTGTTACACCATTCAGTAAGGGTGTCGTAGCTACGGGTGCCTACGAATGCGACGTTTGGGTCTAAGTTTTTAGTACTGGGTTTATCACCCACGAACACAACTTTGTTCACACGTCCTCCCGGTTAGAGACGGCTTTAGCAAGTTCGCGGATAGTTAGCATCAGAAACACCGTTGTAGTTAGAACAGAAACAATCAACATAATACCTCCACACATAGGATAAAAGAAAACGCCCGTGGTGTAAAACGAAAAGAAACCCTGTATCAACGTGAGACAGGACGCCCCTAGATAACGCTGATACAGGGTGGAGGTATTATTAGGATACAGGTATATTCATTACATATCAAGTTAATACGGTATTGATACAACAGCTGAAACGTGTTAACCTAGCAACAGGGTTAACGCCGCATCGCTGCTTGGCCAGAAAGAAAAAAACTGAAAAAGAAAGATACGTACGAGTATATCAACCTGTAAAAGAGGTGTCAACTGAAAAATAGGGTTAATATGAAAAAGATGTATATGTTGGTTATCTACGTTGTATTGTTAATATTGGTTATCATAAGCTATTGACTCAGAACGATACATGGGTTATTGTATATAAACCGTAGGAGGTAAGATGAGCTTTATACTTAGATATGTAGGGTTAGGGATACTAGCAACAGCTGTAGCAGTAGGCCTAGCATCGTTTTTCACCAGTTTGGCGGAGGCTAGGACGGTTTCCTTGAGTTCTGACAACCTGATAGTACTGAATGGCCCTATCAACGACGCAAGCGCGTCTGAGGCCATCCTCGAGGTTCGTAGGCTTAACGACAAGTCTACTAAAGAACCTATCTACCTGTTCCTGGCTACACCAGGGGGCGAGATTGAGGCGGGACTAGCTATGGTTGAGAGTTTAAAAGGCAGCCAACGCCCCGTGGTAACAATTACCCAGTTTGCCGCCAGCATGGGCTTCCAGCTGGTCCAGCAGCTCGGGGACCGTTATATCTTATCAAGCGGGGTACTGATGAGCCACCACGCTCGTGGGGCCGTTTCCGGTGAGTTTGGAGGCCCTGGAATCAGCCAGCTCCAAAGTCGTATAGGGATGTGGGAAAGACGCGTTCTAAGGCTTGATAAAGACACTGTAGCCCGTACCAAGGGTAAGCAGACCCTAGCTTCGTACCAGTCGGCTTATGACCACGAGATGTGGGTTTCCGGGCCTGAGGCGGTTGACCAGGGGTATGCGGACGAGGTTGTCGTTGTCACCTGCGATAAGTCGTTGTCTGGTAAAAAGACTAAAGAAGCTAGCCTTCTGGGCGGACTGATCCATGTTAAATACAAGATTGCTAACTGCCCGTTAGATTTGTCACCTTCCGAGATTGAGACTTCTAACGTGAAGGATAATACGGACGGGCTTGAGGCTATCATCAACCAGTTTAAACAAGACTACCAGAACACGCAAACCCGTGTGATTCCCATGGAGTTTAAGTGAAAAATATGATGACGATTGAGGTGGACAGACCTTGGTACGTCAGGGCTGTATGGAGGTGGTTAGACTGTAAAAGTCTGACCACGCTGTATGATAACGCCTATGTTACGATTGTTTACCGCAGGTTCCTGGGTGTTAACTATTTCGAAGGTCGTTATTCTTACGCGTATAACGGCAGACTGTTTAAAGGATGAAACAGTATTTAATCTTGTTTATATATGTTTGTTTATTACTAGGGATGGTCTTTTTGGCTGTCCATAGTGCTGTCTGGTACTAAGGAATAAAAACGCGTTTACCTGAGGCTGGCGGCAGAGATTGAAAATGCACCCAGCCGACGGTGTGTCCAAAATCCTCAAACCAAAGCCCGATCTCTTCCATCAAACTCATGTTATCTTTTACCCATTCAGCCAGTTTACCGTCTTTATCCTGGATATCTACGGCAGCCCCGATAAGGTGTTTAGATTTAGGTGCTTTAGGGTTGATACGCTGTTGGTCCGCCTGACTACGAAGACCTGAGGTAACGATCATAGGCTTACCATACGCGTCTCGAACCTGCTCCATTTTAGATTGTAGGGTTTTAAGATTATCAGCAATCTCTGGTGTTATCGGGTAGTTGTGAGGATTAAATTCTTCAGGTTTAAAGTTACTCATCTTTTTTCTCAGCAAACTTTTGAAGGCCTTTACCGCCAAACGCAGACGCAAGCAGGGTGGCCACTAATCCAACCGAATCCTGGCCTTTAAAGATTGCGACATAACACGCGGTGACGCAAACGATGAAACACATGAACCGCATCATACTAGCGTTACTAGACTCGCTGAACAGGTCTTTTACAAATTTCATAAATTCCTATCGTATGATAGTAAGGTATGCTTCAACTATAGCAGCTAAAACACCAATAATTCCAAGTAGTTTAAGCGCACCATCAACCATATTAACATGGCGTTCAATGGGTATCATCTTGTCTTCAAGCATGTTAGATCGTTTTATGTGCACGTCTAACAGGACGTTGTACTCAGCGAGATGGACCTTGATCTCGTTAACATCTTTTTGAATGTTGTCTAACTTTTGGTCGTTGTCGGCCATACATCAGACTTGACCTTCGGTTATCTTTAGTATCGCTTGAAACCCGTTAGGAAGGGTGTCATTAACTACAGAAGATGATAACTGGATGCTGAGTACGTCGCCGACAGCAGCATTAATCACCTTACAAAGGTTAGTATGGATCTGTGATCCAGCAGGTGTTGCAGACGTGGCAGCAGTAGTACCGTTTTGGGCAATCGTGATGATCAGTCCCATAGGAGGTATCTGATCATTTACCGTAGCCTCTACGGTATGCATTCCTGCGGTCGTAACCGTGTGCTGGTAGGTGTCCAAAGTATTGACAACCTTGGTTTTACTGTTAAATACTGAGAAAGATTGTGACATGTTTTATCCTTTTTTAGAGTTCATACCAAGTTAACTGCATACCTACAGGAATGTTGGCAGCAGATGCTGTTAAAGTGACGAGTAGCGAGTTCCCTGGGTCAAGTATCACAAAATCATTCGATTGAAGTGTACCAATCTGAGACGAGGTGACCAGATCTACCAAAAACGTGCCGTTGGCGCTTACTGTAGGCGACGAGTAAGCCTTCATAAGGCTTGTAGGCGACTGAGAGTTGACCCGGTTATTATTAGGAGTGATCGTGGTGCCGTTTGTAGTCACTGTCGGATTGATATAAAACCGAAAGATTGCAGTAGCCCCGGTGGCCGCGCTGTTAACTGACATGTTTTGGTTAAACATGAACAGTGATTTACCGGATGTTGCGGGGTTAGACAGCAGCATAAATGCTGTTTCGCTTGTTCCGGGTGAGTTTACAGATTTGATGGCACCAGAAAACGTGTTACCAAGGTAAAGTTGTTTACCGTTGATATCCATGATCGAGCCGTCTGGAATCTGGGATGGATTAAGTATGAGTCCGATTGACATATATCTCCTTAAACCGACATGACCATGACGACGTCTGAGCCGACAACCTGCTGGACGGTATAGTTAGTTTGAGCGTCTGCTGTTGCTTTATCTATAGCAGCTTGCTGAGTTGCAAATTGCCCTTGTAAAACCAAGTTTCCGTTAACATCTGGATAATATAAGTTAAACATCTTGTCTCCTTAGATCCACGAGTAACTAACAGCGCAACCGCTTGTAATACTTGTATTATCTGTTAAAGATATACCACCAGTAACAGCGATTACGATTGCTGTACTGAAAAATAAACCTACATCATTTATAGGTATGGTCGTTTGTGATGTAGCCGGTATCAGATAGTTCATGTTAGCAGCTGTGGTACCTAAGGTAGGCGCTGCCACGTTGAATATCTTAAGATAAACAGCCGCAGCGTTAGGGTTACCGACACTGATGTGCATCAACCTGCCGGCGGTAGCTTTGATCGAGTTGGTTGCCGGGGTGGCTGCCGTTACAACAGTACCTATACTTAATCCGTTGGTGGTAGCGACCGAGTTGATAGCTGCGACAGCTGTTACAGACGACACCGTGGATACTGTTGTTACAGCGGCTAAAGTCGGTAACGTACCTATGGCAGAAACGTAAGTTGATCCGCCATAAGATGTAAAGTTTTGAGTTGTACCTAAGGTGGCTGCAATACCTTGGACAGTGGCGACTGTACCAGTAGTTGTACACTGGATACGAATCCATTTACTGCCGTTAGGCTGAATCCGGAACGTAGACGCAGTGGCTATGGCTTGCTGTCCGGCAGACGCGGCATTGTTTAGATCTTGAGCAGGAAGCGATACCCAAGTCGTCAGTGTAGGATCGTTCGTCCCTTGTGCGGTATACTGCGTAGTCGTTATGGCACTGATTTGAACGTCCAACTCAGTGATATTACTAGCTTCTATAGGACCAAGCAACGTGTTAGCCGTAGTAACGGTGTAGGTCCAGGGCATGAGTAACTTTTGACCAGGCGCGTTCGGGGTGGCAAAAAAGTATGCAGTCCCCGAGGTGTAGGAGGTCATGGTTGCTTTGATATACACCGGGTTACTACCAAAACTTGCAGGAACCTGAACCGCAAACAATCCGTTAGCTGTCGCGGTACTTGTTGCAGCAGAGTTTGCCGGAGATGCGACGGGGTTTACAGACAACGAGCTGTATGTTGATCCTAGGCTTGTTGAATACTGGAACGTGACCGTACCAACCCAAGCAGTAGTCGCACCAGGTCCGTTCGTCAACGTCAAATAGTATGTAGACCCACCCTGCACCTGGTAAAGAACCGTCGCGTTTAGTGCGGCCATACTGTTAGATGTCGGTGTGGCTATTGTTGTTGTGTTAGACTGTACCACTGATCCGGACGAGCTAACAGACAAGGCTCCTGTTGATGAAACGGTTGCCTTTCTCCAAGGAAAGGTTCCGTCACTAATCTGGTGAGATGATTTAGTTGTATCCCCTACCCATACGCCGTTATCAGTTAAAACACCGCTTGATGCGGGGGCTGTAGACCCTGCGATAGCCATCAAAGCAATCTGGAGGGTGTTGTTGATAGGACCCGGTGCTCCAGTAGACATCGTTGCAACAATACTTCCGTCGATAGTCCAGTAAGCTTTATCACCCCGCATATATAAAAAGTATTTATGTACGTTAGAGTCTGTAGGTTGAGTACTGTTACCAGAAGTTGATAGATCTTGGATCACGTTACGGGTACCGTTTGAGTAGCTTATAGCATACATCTTACCTGATGTAGCGACCTCAAACCCCATACCATCTGTAATAGGTGCAGCAGCCGTTGGGGTTGTGGCAGGGTTTGCAAACCCCCAGAATCTGTATGTGTTAGCAGTTATCGGATACTCAAGGTTGATGGAATTTTGTATCTCAAGATACCCTGGAGCAAGGGGCGGAAACGCATACTGACTAAGAAGATAAGAGTATCCGTTTGCCGTCGTACCCGTGCCTAGGGTAAGAGCGCCTCCTGATGATACGGCTGCAACACCGCCGCCAGCCGATACGGGAGTATTCCAACGCGCAGTAGTGTCAAGCGTAGTTTGAAACGTGTCGTCAAACAACGGTGTAGGATCTTGAGACACGTATAATGATCCGTTAGGCAACGCCTGTTCATTTAAAACAGTTGTCCCGTTTTCATACAACGTAGCACCAGTTTGTACGGCAGACTGGTTAGAGGCTATAACGACCGGAGTCGAGTTGGCCATCGTAGCCTGTCCGTTTGCATTTAGTGGATTATAAGCCATTGTAACTCCTTAAGTAATATCCCAATTTGAACCATCACTAATCAGATCAAGTGACGGATACAAGGTTGACGAGGGTTCTACTATAGATATAGGCGACGAGCTTCCATCTATAGTTTGTGACGAGGTTGTTGCGACAAACACGGTACCAGTACTTTTGTTTTTAACCGTGTATTTATTTGTATTACCAACAGCAGTTGGCAACGTCAAAGTTACACCGGCTGTCGTGATGATGTACACGTAATCAGTTGAAGCTGCTGCACCGGCTGTAGTATTAGCCGAGATGGTGTTAACAGACCGAGTGATGCCTGTGGATGTTGTTAATCCGACAGCATAGTATTCCTCAACGATGATAAGACCAGATCCGCCGCTACCGCCGGCTTGACCGACACACGTACCGCCTCCGCCGCCCCCATTGGAGCCAGCGCCACCTGGGGCTGCTGATGATCCTGTACCAGGTAATCCGCCGCCACCAAGGACTGAAGATCCACCGACACCGCCGGATTCGATACCACCAGGAAGTGCTTCACCGTAGCCATATCCACCGGCTTGACCGACAGAGTTGGCTATATTACCGCCAGAACCTACGCCACCCGCACCACCAGCAGGTGTGACAGAAGTTGTTTGCCCGTAAGCACCGCCTCCACCACCTGTAGCTGACAGTGTTCCAAACGTAGTGGTACCACCCGTACCACCGTTATTACCTGTACCACCGCCAGCACCACCAGAACCGGCTGCACCGACAGAATACGAGAAAGAAGCCGCAGTTGTGATGTGCTCAACGTAACCGCCGCCACCGCCACCACCTGATCCGGCAGCTGCTGCAATAGCACCGCCTCCGCCGCCACCACCGCCTACTAACCGAACCCTGATCCAGAGAACGGATGCAGAGGTCGGCGTGTAGGTGCCAGACCCAGAAGAAAATGTTTGTAATGTAGGTGGGGTACCTGGAACTAAACTAGATGAAAGAGCTATCGTTGAGGTAGTGGCACCGTTTGTAACTGTGATGCCGCTTCCAGCTACGTTCTTTTTGGGAGGAACTCCGCCGAATGGTAATAAAGCCATCTTATGATCCTATATAACAGACACCGTCACCGCTTGTTGCTGCGATAACGTAAACGCCTGAAATGTTTGAAACAGCTGTACTTGTAGCCTGTCCCGGTTGGAGTTGGAATCCTGTAGAAGTTGTGACACCGGATGCCCCGATATACACGTTTCCAGCGTTTGTTGCTAACGCCTGGATGATGACACCTTGGGTAAGTGCTCCGGATCCGATGGCAACCGCTGTTCCGGTTGAGGTTGTTTGACCAACCAACGGTGTACTTGGAAGCGTTTGAGACGTTACGTTAACAGGAAGAACCGTACCACCGGAAACCCCCTGAACAGTTACGACTCCGCCGGAAGCAGTACCCGCAGTACCAGCGCCGACAACAATCTGACGACCGTTAACATCGACCTGAACACCGGCTTGCTGACCGTTTGTTAAGGTTGGTAAGGTAGTATTATACACGCCGCCAGTAAGTTCTGAAGATGTGGCGGCTGTTCCGCCTGTAGCAGATCCGATTACCGCGTTCTGGGCGGCTAGAGTAGCTGCTCCAGTCGGCAACGAAACAGTGCCTGTGATGTTTGTGATAGAACCGATGTTGTTAGCGCCAGCAGGAAGCGCTGTTTGCAGGTCTACGTTAAGGTTACCTGACGAGTCTAAAGCTAAAGCTTGTAGTGTACCAGATTTAGAACCGGCAACCTGGGTAGCCTGAGCAGGAACTGCTGACCCGGTAGCACCGTTAGCAGAGTTAGAGGTTGTTACCGTACCACTAACTGGTATAGCAACGCCTGAAGCAGAACCTTGGATCGTGATTGCTGTGGTTGCAGACGTTCCAGGGGCTGATTGGACGTTAGACTGAAGAGCAGAAGTAGCTGCTCCAGTAGGCAGACTTACTGTACCTGAGATGTTGTTTATAGAGCCTATAGTGGCTGTTCCTGCCACCAGGGAAGCCGTTTGGGTTCCGTTAGTCTGGTTAGCCTGGATAGATGCTAGAGTGGTGTTTCCGGTCGTTTGAAGGGCACTTGTACTTGCACCTGTGGGAAGGCTGACTGTTCCGGATATGTTTGAGATAGATCCGATGGAGTTTGTACCAGCAGGAAGAGGCGAGTTAGGCGATAAAGCAACAACCTCAGCAGGCTGGGTAGCTGTAGCAGCTGTAGAAGCGGCTGTAACTCCTGCTGTATTCGTACCATCAGTGATTTTTGTATACCAG
>Ga0209067_10000911_pt1 | contig 18588 bp, 19 predicted proteins | sample ColStrG_CSR_2013_FD_187199 | JGI IMG/M metagenome (GOLD analysis project Ga0209067, IMG submission 187199) | Freshwater sediment microbial communities in response to fracking from Pennsylvania, USA - Cold Stream Run_MetaG_CSR_2013 (SPAdes)... | ecosystem: Environmental > Aquatic > Freshwater >...
GTCGTAGTCAGAGCCGACGAAAAGACAAACGGAGTACACGACGATAATCCGCCTGGCACTGCTACGCTTGCCTGTGCGACAGGATCGACTTCGCAGTAGACCGAATGGGTGAACGGATAGTCCGGCGAATAGCCCCACGATCCACCCGGATAAGGACATTGGATCGCTTTCCAGTATCGGAGTACCGTGAACATGAATGGTGTGGTTGTGCTGCAATAGGCCGCGTAAAGCAAGCCAGCGCTGCCGCTACCTCTCGTGCAAACCATGCACGGAATTCCGGTGTACGGCAACGTTACATTCGCGTTTGAACATGTAGTATAAACGTATAAATACTGAATCGTTGTAGTGCCAAGTGGTCCACCAGGCCCATCCCAGTAACTCATTTGATATGTGCCGTTTGCGTCTGTCAAATAAGTACCGGTCGCCGTATTTGTGATCAACGGCAACAAGCAGCAATGGCAGCAAAAGACCTGAGTGACACCAGCGTAGACCTGCAATTGAACGGCAAGACCGCCACTACAAGTCATGGTCACTGAAGACGTGTACGTGATATACCCAGTAGCCGTCACCGTGACATAATACGTGCCCGTGACGATCTCGGAGAGTAGGCATAACCCCATTGAGTTCGTCGTGCACGTGTAAAGCAGCGTGCCGCCCATGTGATCGTAGACATCGATCACCGCTCCAGAAACGGGGCAGAGGCATTCATTCGTGACGTCGAACAAGAACGTACACGATCCGCATCCGCAACCCGAAGCACATCCGACCGTCCCTAGCGAAAAGACGGTCCCCGATGGTGTTGCCGGCGGGGAGAGCGAATCGATAGCTCCGCCAGATATCGGGTAAAAGCCGAGCATGTCAGTTCACCGAATCGATGGTCGCGCCCGTGCACGTGATCGTATTCGATGAAGAAGCGGCCGACCATGTCGCGGTCAGATTGAGAGCCGAGCTTAGGGGAGAAATCCCCGAATTGGAAGTGTTTGTCATGCCAGCGATGAACGCCGTGAGAAGTGTTGTATTTTCGGAAAGGAACTTGCCCTGAGTCCAGACCGTGCCTGCCCCTCCAGTTGAATAGACCACGATCTCGGCGTCGACCTCCCAGTAATCGCTTGACTGGGATAACGGAACCGCAACCGCCCCAGTTGTCGCCAACACAGTCGACCCACCCTTGAGATTGATCGTGATGTTGCCAGCCGCGATACCAAGGGTTGACCAGTATCCACGAGCCTTAACCCGAACCGTCTTGCCTGCGTACAAATCAGCGGATGGGATAGTTAGCGATCCCACGCCAGAGCCGATCAAGGTTGTCTCTGAGCCCGTGTTAGCAACAGTAGCCGTCGCCGTCGCGGTGAATAGACCGAACACGCCGGCCCGGCCGGAGACGGTCGTGCCATTGGCTGCATAGTATGCGACTTGCCCGAGCGTACCAGTGCTTACCGTGCCCGATCCACCACCACCCGCCGCTTGCCACGTAGGCAGCGCGGCCGCTCCGTTGCTCGTCAAGACCTGACCGCTTGTGCCGACGCCACTGACGGACTGGACAACGCCCGTGGACGTCGTGCCGCCGCATAAGACGGCGTAGGCTGTCAGGCTCGTATCACCCGTGCCACCGTTGGCAACAGTGATCGGACTGGCCATGATCTCAGAAAGGATCGAGGCCGGAGCGGTGACGAACACATCCTTGGTATTCGATCCGAAACTGACGAGCGAGTTGCTGTTCGAGCTAGCCAACACCGTCGACCGCGAGAGCGTCGAACCACTTGAGGTATAAGTCCCGATTCCTACTTCCCAGTTCGAGCCGGATTGATCAGAGCACGTATAATAACAGGCATTCCCATTTCCAACCGAAGCCGAAAAGCTTTGATATCCAGTGACCGCTCCGAGAAGCGAAAGAGTGCCTGTGCCCGATGTTGTTGTCGTTTCACGCACCCGGTCATACATAGTAAGAGTTGACATTTATTTACCTTAGCATTCGGCAGATACAATGAACCACGTCCCACTCGGATCTTGCATGATCCAGCAATATTTACCCGTTGGGATGCCGCCGGTTGTGCCGGAGAAGTTGAAGACAGTTAGCGGAGTCGAAGCGGTATTGGTAAGCGTGCACACGGTTCCGGCCGAATTGACGGAGCTTGATATCAAATAAACTGAACCTGTGCCAGCCGTCGTGCCACTGCGAGCTGTGATTGATCCGTTGGTAATCGCCAGTTGACCGCCGACCTGATTCGCAAGCGCGATGTACACTCCATGGTCTGTCGGCGTAAGCGAAATCCCCGATCCATCGCCTGTGCGAAGTTGGGCCTTGATAACCAGGTTGCGAATCGCATTGAGCCAGCTAGAAACAAGCTCATCGCCAGCCCGAAGGATCTTCGGGTAGATGTCCATTAGCCTTGGTACGCCGCCGGGATGATCTGCGAGAGGTCGGACCGCTTGAGGATCGCGTTGCCGTTGACGTCAACGACTTGATCCCAGTTGCTAATGCCAGAATTCCATGCTTGATCCCACTGAGCGATTGACCGATACAGAAAAGATAACTGGACGTCTCTTGCGGGCGTCCCGTCGCTTACGTGGGCCGGATCATCTCGGCCACCATTGAAAAGCAGATAACCAGGAGAAACGTTAAGATAAGTATACTGATTGATTGGTCGCTGCATAGCCGCGATAACAGTCTGGGCCGGTAGATACGGAATGTTCTTGAGCGTGAACGTCAGTTCGGCAAGCGGAGATTGAAAACCAAAGTCCGCGTCAGTTTGCACTGGCGTAGTTTTCCAGTACGCCTTTCCCTTTGGAATAGTGATGAACTCGCTTGAATAGTTGATATGTTGTTCGATCCAAATGTACGGCGTATTCGGATCGATCTGCATGAAGTCGACGCCGCTCCAGGACCACGGGAACGGCCCGAACGTAACGTACAGCTTGGCATATGGCCACTGGACATTGAGCGTTCCTTGAGTCGGACTGCCGACCGGAATGATCTCGACGTTGAGAGCGTAGTCGGAGCTAAACGGATTCGTGCTAAGGTTCGCAAGTTCCGGATAAGGCATCGGAGCATTGAGCGTGATGATCCCGCCAACTGAGTAGACTGATGATAGGCCAAGGATTCCGCGTAGAGCCTGGAAGCGTTGAGACCACGAGCAGAGATAGCCCTTGCGGCATGACGGGCCTTCGCGAAAGCTGTAGCTCTCCGTATAGCCGTCGACAAGTTCCTGGCATACGACTCCGTTTATGGTTACTGCCATGTTACTTCTGGATTACCACGCGCTGTTGTACCGTGATCTTCTCTCTGATCGCTCGGATTTCCTTGTCGAATCTTTCCATGAGCAAGATCTTTCGACGTTCGTTGTTATTTACATTTGTTTGATAATAGTCGATTGCTCCTTTGGCTCCCCCACCGATGACCTGGGATTGCCCGGAGCCAGCTAATCGCTCTTTCAGTTCCGCGGCGTGCTTCTTTTTCTCGATTTCGGTCATCTGGTCTTCAAGAGCATGAATTCGCCCAGTCTTTTCTTGCTGTAACCGCTCGACACGAATCCTGGCGATATCGTCTTTCCACTGCTTCATTTCGGCGATGTCGTTCTGAATTGCTTCGTGCCTGATCTTCTGAATATCCGTCATCCACTGATTGTATTCCATCCTGTCTTGCTCTAACGCTTCATGGCGGATTTTCTCGATATCGCTCATCCACTGATTGTATTCCTTGGCATCCATTGCGGCCTGCTCGGCTTGCTTGAGCTTCTTTGGATCGCTCTTTTCAAAACCCTCGATCTCTTCTTGCTTGAATGACTCTGGATGATGCTTTGCCATAAATCTGAGTTGATCGAACGCTTGCTGTGCGTCTTGTCCGCCCATTTGGGTTTGGGCGAGCAAGTTGCCTGCTTTTTGTCCGGTCTCTTGATACCGCATAGCGGATTGCTCTTTTTCGCTAGTCGGCCTCCCAAACACTTTCCGTTGAAACCAATCCGTAATCGGGCTATTACTTGTTACTATGTCGCGTTTCACGGCTCCTTGGCCAGTCGCCAACATGAGGTCAGTGATTCGCTTTTGCAGATCTTCCGGCGGCCCTTCGGCAATGATATTCTTGAATGCCTTCCCGGCTTTCTCTGAGAATTCCGGCTGCGCTTTTTTCAGGCTCTCCCATGCTTTGGCCGCGTCTTCGGCTCGCTCGGCAAGCATCTTGAGTTGTTCAGCACCGCCGCCAGACCAATTCGATTGAAGCACCGCACCAAGTTCTGTCCAATGCTTTATGAGTTGATTAGCGGCCACCGCCGCAATTCCGAGCGCTCCAGCGATGCCCATCCCACCGCCAAGCCCCAAGACGATCTGCGGAATGTTATTGACTATAGCGTTGAACCCGTACTGAATATCGTCGATGGCGTAAGCCAGTTGGCCAAGGCCGCGACCGGCATGGCCAGAGGCAGATTGCAAGCTCTTGAGTTCGGCCGATGACCTTTGAGCTGCTGCACCGATTTTCGCCATCTCTGTGCCGTAATTGGCCATAGATGGATTCAACGCCTGAACCGCCGCTTTTTGGGCGTTCAGGTCTGCGGTAACCTTGGCAATGTCCTCCTTGTTCTTGATCTCGATCGCAAGCTTAAGTAGCGGGTCCATCAGCTACCTCCTGACTCGCCGCATAAGCCTTCACCGCCGCCTCGTAGGCCGCTATGACCTCTGGAGCAACCTCGTTGACCTTGGCGGTCGCCAGGAGGTCGACAACCTCATTCTGCGTCACGGCGTGGGCAGGCTGAGCTTGCGTATCGACTTCGCCATCGCTCATCAACCACTCGAACTGATCGAACGAAAGCTTGCCAACCGCTTCGGCTCCCATCTCGCGAATCAGGGCGGCCATTCCTGCCTGACACCACGTCGTGGCTACGTCTCGCTTCTCGCCGTCGCTCTTGGCCGCCGTGCGTCGCGAGGCGAATAGGACGTCCAAGATCCGGACATGCTCCAAATCGGCTCGCTCATCGTCTCCTGGCTTCTCCGGATCGGGATAGGCCAAGAGTGCCACGTCATCGTAGGAGATGCCTGAATCACGCACTGCAAGCCAAGAGAGCATGAAACGCCCAGGCCATGAGCGTAGAGCCTCTTGAGCCTCTTGAGAGCCGAATTCTGGCGGCATGGTCCGCTCGGAGCGACCGGGCAAAACATCGTCCAGCCACGCCAATACGCACGCCATCCCTTCGATCGATAGCGAGCGCACCCAGAACGTTTTGCCGCCAAGCCGACATCGGCGAGGGGCATTGAGCGTCGAGCAAATATCCATGTTAGCTCGCTGGCCTGGAGTACGATCCGGTTGACTCGAAGTTCGCCGTGCAATTGACCGGGCCGGATTTCGGTCCTGATGCGAAGTTGAACTCCGCCGAATAAGCCGTGATCGTGTACGGCTTAGTCCCATCAGGATATAAAATAAGGCTCATGGATGTGCCCGGTATCATGTTCTGAGGCGACAGCACCGGCTGATTGAGCGTGTCGTAGATAAACGTCAGCGTACCAGAGCACATATTGTAGCCGGGTATTTTGACGCCGTATGTCGCCCCGCCAGCGACGGTGTACGTGATATCCGAGAGGTCAGACAAGAACTCGCGGAATGAAAATTGGAGGGTGGCAAAATTCGTTCCTCCAATCGAGACAAGACCAAGCTTGCCATGAACAAACGAGTATGCCACTTTTCACCTCCTCTTGGTATAATGAACGAGCCGAGCGAGCAGTGGCATGCTCGTCGGCTCTAACCACAACAGTCCTTGAGGGAGGATCATGTCATGGCTGGTTTCGAGTCTATCACAGATCGCGATGCGTTTGGGCATTGGTTGTCAGGATTCACTGATGGCGAGGGATGCTTTTATCTTGGATTTCAGAGAAATGGGAAACGAGAAAGAGCACCTCTAGCTCAATTCCGAATCGGGTTGAGATTGGACGACAAAGATATACTTGAACGTATTAAATTATATTGGAATGTCGGCATAATCAACGTTTTGGACAATGGGAATCAATACACGGCCACACTGCGAGTTAGCCTAATCAAAGACTTGACTCAAGTTGTAATTCCTCATTTCCATCAATATCCCTTGCGTGCCAAGAAGGCTCGCGACTTTGCTATTTGGGAGCAAGGCGTTCTTTTCATGATTGAGGCCAAAAAGCGGAAAACTGGTCAAGGAAGACGGTACATAGAAAAGGACAAAGAGCGATTCGCAGCAATTCGAGATGCCTTGCAAGAACAACGAAAACCGGAATCTAGTCGCCCGCTATCACTGCCGGTTATGCCGATCGAGTTCTCGCAAGGCGTCCTTTTTGATTGATCAAGCGGCTGAATTCCCCACAATGATGACGTTGCAGCTAACGGTATTGGCTCCAGGATCAAGCGTAAAGTCGAACGCCGACGATGACACGACCCATCCATTGGTTGACGTACTCAAAGCGTCAAGCCCCATGTATATTCCGCCCGCCGCGACCCAGAGCGCCCCAGTAGTCGTGATCGGAAGCCAGGTCACCGGATCAGTTCCCGTGCGGGTGTAGATGTTGATCAAGTAACCCGCCGTCAGGGTTAAGTTCTGAACGAACCAACCTCGCACGCGGGCAAAGCTTACCGAGTTGCCGAATGGATCGGTAGCCGCATAGAGGTTGATATGCGTCGCCGCCCCCGCCAGCGTGAGTTGCTTGGAGTAGAGCGTGTCGACGGATGCCGCAGCACCGGTAGCAAAAGCTAACGCTTGCTGAACGTAACCCACGGCCGCGATCTGCTGATTTGTGACAACTCCGGTCGTGACCTGTTCGGTAATCGCGAGGTTGAGTGTGACATTTCCCGCGACATTTTGTGCTGCCATTTACAGGCTCCCGAGTGGTAAGCTGGCCGAGTAGACGTATTCAAACACGAAGATGCGACGAAACATGATTGGAGCCATCGGGCCGGATGGGTCAGTTGTCGGGACAAACTGGGATCGCATCATGCGAAATTCCATCAGGCTATTGATGCCAGCCCAGTAAAACGGCTGATCGTTGAGCGCGGCCGCGATGATGAAGCCGAGCGTTCGAGCTTGATACCGGCTCCCTGCGTACACCTCGAATACCATCTGCCCGGTTGCCGTGAAGTTGATCCAGTTGCCGGCGTTTGCCGTCATGAATTCGTAGCCTTCGCCAGTCTCGGTCAACACGGTATAAGGCAAGGGCACTTGATCGGCGAAGTCCGCAAACACCTTGGCGGTCCCGGTCATCGCTATTGCGTTGTAGTCATCTTCAAAGGCCGCCGTGAAAATCTGGCTAGCCTCAAGCGTTTGAATGACCTGTTCGGGGAGATCGAGCGTAAACGACACTTAGAGCCGCTCCTGAGCGTAAGCTTTGAATGCCGCTCCGCGTCCTGCCATATCCTCGATCGATTCGACAAACACGGTCCTCAAGGTTCCGGACGAGTCCATAAACGTGATCTTGTCGCGGGGAACGACAAAGAGGTAGCTTGCAAATATAAAGATGTATTCCGTGAGTTGCGTGATACGATTCTGATCGTCAACAACCTCGCGAGCCCTGCCCTGAATAGTACAAGCCTGATTCGGATACGTCGGTACAATCGGGTACGGAAACTGGATGCCGCCGCTCGGGCCGCGAGTGCTATTGCTGTTGTAGATGTTGCAAACATTGATCAGGACTTGTGCCGATGGCGATCGCATTAGCTATTGATCAGGCGTAGTGTACAGTGAAAGGAGCAAGAGCCTGCTGGACGTTCTTCGGCATATTCTGGATCATTTCCTTGGCAATCGCGTACTGGTAATCTGCCGCCCGCTCGGATGCGAGAATCTTCTCGTTCTTGCTCAACTCAATCTTCCACTTGGTGAGTTCCGCGCACTGAACCTGGATCTCCTGAGGAATCGTCGACTGGCCCGCCGCGAACGTCACCTTGACTTGCTGCGGCGTAGTTCGCGACGGCGTGTCCCAAAGCTCATTGCCGCCAGGCCCCCACTGTGAGGCGTTGAAATTGCCAAGCTGCCGGCCGACGCTCAGAAAGCCCCGCCAAGGATCGTCGAGCACAGTGTTCGAGAGGTCGGATAAGACATAAAAGTTCGCTCCGATCGATGGAAGAGCCGACAAGGCTGCTCCTTGCCCTACGTAGCCACCATCAAGCTCGGTTACCGGCCAGTTGCCGTATCCGCTCGGCGATGAGTCAGCGACAGCACTCCAGCCCGATCCGACGGCATTGATCGCTGATGCGAGCGTCGATATCGTCTCTCCAGCCGTAAAGCTCACGGTCGTATTTGTGATCGTACCACTCGAGGCCCAGTTAAGAGTAATCCCGGTCGCTGTCTGGATGTTCGAGCCGTAGCCATCCACGGTACCCGTGTACGCGAAGTAGGCTTGTGCGAACTGGACTGACTGGGAGTTGTTCGAGATCGTTAGGGCAAGCTGCTGAGGTCCCTGAACGCGAAGGATCTGCTGAATCGGAATCTGGTCAAGCCGAGCGATCCCGTAGATGGTCACGTCGAACTTTTTGACATAGGTCCGGAGGTCGAAATTGCGATTGGTCCGGATGCGAATCGCGTTCGAGGCCGCCGTCACAAAATAGGGCAGGTTATCCCGCTGGGTATCGGTCAGGTTACCGCTCGAACAATACGCTTCGGCGAAATCGTACGTGCAAAGGTCCGGAGGCTGAGGCGATACGCTTCCCGGAGTTGCCAGGATCTTGAGCCGCCCCATCCATACCAGCGATGATACGCCGCTGGTCGTTTGACTCACATAAACATAGTATTCACCAGCCGGATTGAGACTTGTCGTTGCTGAGCCTGCAAACGAAATACTGAATTGGCCTTGCCCGTATCCGGTCTGCGTCGAGTTGGCGGTATACCAGGAAACGGTAGGGCTAAAGAGCGATGCTTGATTCTGGCCTTCTCCCACGGTCGCCGAAAGAGTCGAGCCCGATGTATAAATGCCGGTCGCGGGAAGTCCGTCATTGTTGTTGATCTGAAGGGCCTGATAGTTCTTGGTAAACCCCTGGTAAGCATAGAGTTCTTGCATGGCCATTAGTTTATGATTCCTCCCTGCCTCGGATCGACAGCATCAGGATCGGAATCGGGACTCAAGATCGATCCTTGCCGTGGATCGACCGCGTTCGAATCCATGTCGGCGTACAGGATTGTCCCTTGCCGTGGATCGACTCCAAGCGGATCGGAATCTGGGTAAAGGATCGTGCCCTGTCGCGGATCAGCGAAATCCGTGATCGCCGTAATTGCGCCCTGGAAATAACCACCAGTAACGATTCCTTGGCCGAGGAGTCCGCTAGTAATAAACCCAGCGTTCATCAGATGGCCTTGTCCGGCACGGTGGATGGCGGAGTAATCAATGTCAAAGTCTTGGTTCGCAACGTCGTTCCAGTCGAAGCGGTTTTGAATACAAGCGTTGTACCGCCGCTGGCGTCAAGTTGAGCCGTAATCGATCCAACCGCACACTGAAGAGCATCGTTAACCGTGAGCGACGTATCGGCTATTGAATCCAACGCCCTGGCCGCTCCTAGAGCTTGCGTAAGGCTGATCGTGACTGGCGAAGTCACCGATGCCGTTGAGCCGACTACATTGCCACCGACATTGCCGGTTACCGAGCCAACTGATCCCGAAAGTGATCCAGTGATGTTTACCGTGGTTGCCGCATTGCTCCCGGCGATCAATAACCCTCCGGAGCCACCAGGAACAACGCCTGACGTGAAGAGCGATTTTCCGATTGATCCAGAGACCGTAAAATCTCCTGACGTGGCATCTTGCCATACCGCAGTAGCAATCTGCGAAACAGTTGGGGCTGATCCTCCCGTCGGAGCGTTAACCAGGCTTGCTGTCGTGAATACTGATCCGCCAGCAACTGTAAACAGATTATATAGGCTCTTGCCTATCGATGACGCCGCCGTGAAATCGCCAGCCGTTGCGTCTTGCCACACACCTGTTGCTATAGCGGCAGCCGTAAGCTGATTGGTCACCGTGGCAATTGTTTGGCTTGTGCTGATCGTCGTGCCTGTCAATGCGTTGGTCGTCGTCTTGTTGGTGATCTGCCCCCAATCAATACCGACATATCCGGCTGCCCCCGCTGATGTGGTTCCAAGCGTGTAGCCTATATCGACTAGTGGTACGCCAGCCACGTTAGGAGCCGCGACGCTTGACCCATTCCATTGCGTCACATTGACGCCGCCAGAAACCGTTGTCGTGATCGACCCAAATGGGAGAAGCAAGAATTTGCTTGAACTGCTCGGATTAGTGGCCCACGTTCCCACGATTGTCGCAACCTTGGTTGACCCGACATAGCTCGTGATGATCGCCGATTGCCCCGCTCCCGTCCCCGAGTAGAGGTACACAATCTGATTTTGATAGAAGTTGTTTGTAGCCGATGCTCCGGAATCCAACGTGATCGTCGACGCTCCGCCGGCTTGAGCTGTACCAGATCGAATGAAGACCTGATCCGGTGGAATCGCTCCCGCTGTTGCCGTGCCGCCCCAGTTGACGACATTGACCCCGAGTTGAGCGGTCGAGGTCGAGACAGCCGATCCAGCAATGTCAACGAGATTAACTGATGGGTAGTTATTGCCGTCAGTCACCGCAATTTGATTGTTGTAATTCTTGACGTTCACATCGACCACGCCAGCCGTCGCCGGGGTTGCAACAACATGGTTATTCCAGTTGACGACATTCACTCCTAATTGAGCCGTTGTCGCCGACACTGCTGATCCGCCGATATTGACAAGATTGACGCCAAGTTGTGCTGTCCCGGTCGCTACTGCTGAGCCAGCGATATTCACGAGATTGACACCGATCTGAGCCGTGCCAGTCGCCACGGCAACGGTTGCAATGTCCGTCACGTCGACTTTGGCCAACGCCGACGCTCCGGTCCCGGTAAAGTTGACTGGTTGAGTTGTTCCTTGATAAGCACTTATTGTTGTAATCGATGTCGCCGCCACATTGTTCATATTCTTGACGTTGACATCCGGAATGCCCGCTGTGGCTGGCGTCGCTACTACCGTGTTATTCCAGTTGACCACATTGACGCCAAGCTGAGCGGTCGTTGCGCTGACCGCCGACCCGGCGATATCGACAAGATTTACGCTGGGATAATTGTTGCCATCGGTTACTGCCGTATGCCCGTTATACTGAACGACGTTTACTCCGATCTGAGCCGAGCTTGCACTGACGGCTGATCCAGCAATATCGACGACGTCAACCTTGAGGTAATTATTCGCGTCGACCGCCGTTGCATGCCCTTGCACGTATCCGGCATCCACGATTGGAACTCCAGTGACGTTCGGGCTTGGCACCGCACCGCTATTCCACTGGAGTACATTCGCTTCGACGATTCCACTCGTGAACTGAAGCTGGCCAGTCCCTGTACCGCTCTGGAGAATCACTTGGCCGCTTGACGTGCTAATCTGAGCCGTCCCGGTTCCGCTTGTAAGAAGCGATGCGTTCGTTGTGCATGCCGTGTTAGGTAGAGCCGACATGCCGCCATGAACCGCGTCTTGATTGTCCCACCCGGTAAGTTCGATTAAGACTGGGCACTGAGCCATGTTTGTGCCGCCATAGATGTTGATTGCGACTACACGCCCCTTGCTTGCCGCGATAACGGCATTAGGGATGTCGAATCGCACCCAGCCTTTCATGTGCGTATCATCAAGCGTTACCATAGCACCTGATGACCACGCCGAATTAACCGCAGCAAGAACGCTCAGACTGATCGAAGTTGCCGTAGCATTTGTGCCCGTGAAGCTGTAATAAGCCGTCGTGCCTGATAGAAGTGATCCACCCGCCGGAGCGACAGCCGATAGACCAGCACCAGTCGTGCTTGTCGAATCCTGGATAAATACCAGGATTGATTGCGATGTCGCGCCAGCAAGTATGGATAATTGAGCCATTTAGGAATTTACTGCGCTTTGAAAGAATGGGCCGCCGGAGCCAAGGGAAAGCGTCGCAGGACAAAATAGCGAACTGGTCGGTGCTGCAGCCGCATTCCCCAGCCAGAACGGTAACGGCGAAGCAAACGGTGAAAATGGAAAGTAGTACCGTTCTGAAACTTGCGCCTGACCCAATGCGATTCCCGCGTAAAACTCAGTCTGGCCGATGTAGCCGTTGAACGCGAATCCACCTGCCGAATAATCGCCAAATTTAAGAGCATCCGCCGTATCAGTAATCGATGGAACGCTCGAATAGCTTGTCGGGGCACCCTGATTGATTCCATTGAGATATAATGATGGCACTCCGGCAAGCACCGATAGACAAGCACAATAAACCGTGCCGGTAACCAAAGGCGGGTCCCAAGTCGGCTGGTTTTCGTTGACGTCGAGCGTGAAACTTCCCGTAAGCTGGATGTACCAGGACCCGCCCGATACCTGATACGGACCCTTGCCGATCAGTACGGGACTATTCGCAAGACTGACCGCGTTGAACCAGATAACCAGGGACCATGTTAACCCTAGATTCGATCCATACTGCTTGCCAAAGGTCAGCGAGTTCGAGGCCGTGCTCACGCATGACCATAATTTCTGCTGGGTTGACCATGACGGAGTTCCAGTTGCCGCTATTGATCCGAACTGGCCCTGTATCGATGGAGGCCCGGCCCCTTCATTGAACGGAACTATCCCTGAGAGGTATGGATATAAATACCATCCTTCGTCTAGCAGCGTTCCTGTCGATGGCTTGCTTGGCCATACCCACGAATTCGGAACAAGGGCCATCAGGCAACCTGGTAATTGACCGGAAGGACATGGATGGCATAGCCAGCGTTGGAGAACGCCGCTCCAGTCGCGTTGCTAACCATGATCGAAAATGTCTGCGGAGCCATGAGCGTCGGAAGATCGAAGTTGACCGACACGACCTGAGAATTCGCCGTCGCGATTGCTGTGGCGACTAGCCTGGCATTCGTGAGCCCTTGGCTTGCCGTTGTGGACACATTCACAGAATCGGTCCAGGTTGTACCGCCATCATTTGATTCGACCAGATAGAAGCTAATGTATCCCGTGGAGGTCACTCCCGAGCCCGTGAGCGTGATCTTGGCATCGACCTTATATCCGACCGGATTCGAGCCAAACTGGGAAGCCGCTACCGATCCCATGCCGCGAACCGTGTTCGAGGGCTGCGAGCTTAGATTGCTCGATGCCGACATGGCGGTCTGCGATTGGTAATCGACTGAGATGACAGCCATTAGCTAGCCTTCTTTCGCCGCCGCTTGGGCTTCACGAGTTCATCGGGAACTTCCCAATCCGCTTTGCCGGTCGCGAGATACTGAGCCCACTGGGCAGTCGGATATCCCTTCTCTGCCCCAATATCATAATGCCAGCCGAAAGCCATCATCGATGTATCGATCCAGACTTCATGGCCAGATTCATTGGCCTTGTCCGCGAACCACATATCCTCATTGCAGCGATAGCTCTCATCCGGCTTATCGCCGCTGGTGTAGTACCATCGCGGGTTGCCCATGTCGTCCTTGCCAAGGTCGAGCGTATCGAGCATCTTGCGATAAACTTCGGTTTTGACAAGCGTGAGACCACCGCCACAAGCCCACGTCTTGCGTATCCCCGAGTTCGGGATATATGGCGATGGGCTGCTGTATTGCTCATCAAATATGAGTGGCTCGGCGTGATCGTCCTTGGTGAAATAGACTCCGCCGATGACATCCTTTTTGGCCGCGATAAGCTGGAGCATAGAATAAGGATGACATAGCACGTCATCGTCGAGCCAGAAGATATGCGAGGGCTTGCACTCAAGCCCGAGGGAGATCTTGACGATTCGGTTCCGTGCCACGTCAACCGGGAAGCCAACTTCGCTGATGCACGGGCAGAGTGAATTCATCGGCGTCGCCAGCGCCCGGAAATTCTGAGCCCAGCGAATCGAGACCTTACCGAAGCTGGGTGTTGCAATAACGATTGACTTTCTCATTGTCCACCGCTTACAAGTGCGATCTGCTTCCAGAGGTTTCCAAGAGCGCTCTGGATCAAGGGATCATTCGCGTCGTTGTGTCATTGAGCGTGAACGTCCCAGCGTTCGAGTTCGCGATAGCCCAAACGAATCGCGGCAAAAGGGCTGCACAGCCATCAGCGATCGTCTGTTGAGCCAAGGCCCATTGAGCCCCGTCGGACACATTGTCGCCAGTGGGCTTGGCACTGATAGCCGTATTGAGAGCGTAGAATACAGCCGCCGCTTTGACTTGCTGCTGAAACGTGTTGTCGGTAGCCACGGCTACGGTTTGATTTAGTGTCATGTGCGCCACTTGGCCTCCAGATTAGATATCAATATGTTCCAAGATCGCTTGTCGCTGTCGCCGGCGAGGAAAGAAGTTTTGCATCCGAAAAGCGTTGAGCATCATGGCTGATCCGCCACTAGTACCGCCAGGAGCGATGTATTGCGTCATCTGTCCATGCTGAAGCCGCCCGTTGCTCGCAAATGGCCCAGAGATCGGCAGAAGCCCCGTATTCCACGTTCCGAGCGGATCAGTTGTCGTCGATGTCGTAGTCCAGTAACCGTAGCCTGGTATGCTAGTTGTAGTATCGCCGTCAACCCATATCTGCCAGAGACCGCCAGCTATCGGAAAGAGAAACGGGCCATCGACTTTCGCATTGGCCCCATTCATCTGGAGCCCCATCCATGTACCAGTCTTGGTATCAGTGTACGTTCCATTGACGGTCGCACACGATGCTACCTGGATATTGAACGCTGTCCCGGATGCCGTGTAGTACGAGTACCATAACTGATGAGGCCCGGCTCCGCTTGAATAACTGGCATTATATATGTAGAATGGATCTAGGCAAGCGTTGCTCGATCCGCCCGGATCGGTATAGACAAGGCTAGAATTAGACCACGAAGTCAGGTCTGCGGGATTCGTGAGATGAGCCTCGTAAATGTTGCAGCCCGATGGCCCCGACGCCGCATTGGGGTTACCCATGATGAAGCAATGCAAAACTCCGGTCGTCGGATCAATCGCGATATTCGGCGAGGCATTCCATTTGATTGTACCGCCGCCGATGATCGTCTGGAGATTGGGGTTAGCGACGAATGCCCAGTTAATGAGATCACCGGAAGTTGCTAGGCCGAATCCACCTACTGAGCCGACGCCAGAATAACCAAACAGCCATTGACCATTATAACGAATTAACCTGCAGTCCCGAATCGTGTTCCCGCTAGTTGTGACGTTGTATGCTGATGGAACAAAGTTAAAGTTGTACCCATCTTGCGAGAATGTCATGTAAAGTCGATCATTGCCGCCGCCTTCTTTTGAAGTCCCTGCATTCAAGCCACTCGCCGCGTTCTCGAAAAATGCACCGACATAAGTTGTAGCTGGCATGGCTTGCGGCACGCCATACTTGAGCGCGATGCGTTGCTGGAGTTGCGTGAAGTCCGCGTCGCTAACGTCGGTCGGTGCCTGGTAGAGAGCATAGAATGTGCCATTGAAATAGTTCGCGTTCGCCAGCGATGCCCGCGTGCAACCGACAACGCTAGTTGCCGTAAGAGTCGGACGCACCGAACTGACAGACGTCGCGGTCTGCATCAAGATCCCGCCTTGATACATTCGCGTTTGCAGGCTACCGCTCGTAGTGTCAGTTCGAGCCCCGTGAACGCATACCACATTCCATGAAGGCCACATCGCCCCTTGGAGCGCGAGCGGAAGCGAGGTATCAGCCTCGGTAGCCCGTCCCCAAGTCGCAGGACTGCCGGGACATGTTCCCAGAGCGTTATTCGTTGACACCATCATCGCGTAAGCTGGAACCGTACCATTGTCGCTCGCATCAGCCCCGAGAATTCCGTAGCCCGCCGCTGATGCCTGACTGGTCAAGGTTGGCATGTAGACGGCAACAACCGTCTTGCGTTCGGTCGTATCAAACGAATCAGTGAGGTATTGCGAGGAAGCCGCCGCGAAGGTCAATCCGGGCAAGCCGTTGGCCGCGAGGCTATTCGTGGTCCACGTCGGAGCCGTACCAGCCGTCAGGCTGTAGTTGCCAGTGATATCAGTCAGAACGCCGACCGTGCCGCCAATTGTTGCCGGAGTTGTGCCCGAGCTGTAGACGTTAACGTCACTCTCGTACTGGCAGGTGAAGCTAGCCGGAATCGCGGGCAAGGTCACGACTCGCAACGCACCCGAAAAGAGCAGGCTATTATTTGCCGAGTTGCTCAATGTGAACGCGACGTTTACTGGCGTCGAATCCGCCGCGATCAGAAATTCAAATCCCGCCGCCGTCTTCGCCGCTGCAACTGCTTGGGTGTAAACTTGAGTGAAGCCGCTTCCCGCAAGCGTTGTTGTGCCTGTAGTCGCATTAGTGATCGTCGCACCATAGATCAGATCACCAGCCTGCGTAAACGGTGGAGTACCCGCCGATGGCGTTGTTGTTGATGCTGGCGTCGGCCCGTTGAATAGCTGCGAGCCGTAAACGGGCATCACCCAGTTGCCGCCCGTGTAGCTAAACTCAGACATCCCCAAGGTCTGAACGCTTGAAGATGAGGCCGCTGTCGCCGTGAACGTGATTGACCCACTCGAAAGCATGACCGCGAACCATGACTCTATCACATAAGTATTATTCGAGGCATAAAAGTATTCACCGTGTCCACCTAAGATCCAGATATTGTGGGCACCCGAGTTATCCGTGATTACCCATTGTGCATTGCGGATAGCACCGGCCTGAACGAATGCCACCAGATCGAGCTTGACCACATTCCCCGCCGTCACGGTCTTGGTGATCGTGATCGTCGAGGCGTTGTTAGTGTTGGTCGTGCCGCCAACCTGGACGTTGGTAAAACTCACGTGGTCATCGCCGTATTATGCTAGGGAGGTCGCGGTTTGCATGTCCAAAAGCACGCGATTCAAGTTACGCGACACTGTAATTGGAACCGCTGGATAAACATTGACAGATAACTGTTGACCGTTGCTTGTGTTCCCGACGCCGCCTTGTATGTAATACCAGTCCATGCTTACATATTCTGCCCAGCGACGAATCCCAGGTAAGATCCGGTCGCGATGCACTTGAACGTAAACACGTCTATTTGACCGCTAGTCGTCGTCAGCGTTGGCACAGTCCCGGCCGGCCAGCGTATCGTCGAGAACCACGTCACCGTATATGAACCTGTGCCATCTTGTTGCAGGATGATTGTGAATTGCTGGCCTATCGATACGTTGGCAACCGCGAGCGTTGCGTTGCCGCTTAGGACGGTGAAATGCGTCGGCTTCCGATCAAGGTCAAAGGTAATTGTGCTCGAATACGGATCAGTAACAAACGGAACCGTCGGACCCCATCCCGAAACACCCATCGACAGAAAAGCGTTTGTTACGTTTCCCCATGCGTCGAGGAACAGGTCGTTGATCGATCCACTGCGAAACGAGGCCCGTTCGTTGCGGCGAAACTGGAGTTCAGGTTGACCCATCACGCCGCTCCACGGTAAAATGAGCGAGCCGGACGCCCGTTGGAGCGGACGCCGGCCCTAACCTCGAACCTGCTCGGAAAGGAGCACGGTCCATGGCTGACGAACAGTCTAGCATTTCTGATCGCTCGTATCATGACAGGCTGAATCCGGATCTGCTCAAGATCATCCCACTGGATGCGAAAGTCGTCTTGGAGATCGGCTGCGGGGCTGGACGGCTTGCGGAGGCGTATCGGCGAATCAATCCGAGTGTTTGCTGGTTCGGAGTTGAGTCGAGCCCTGAAGCCGCCCTGCAAGCCATGGATCGCGGTCGTTGCAATTGGGTTGACAACACGTCGCTCGAAGAATGCGATTTTGACGATGAGCGATTCCCAGAAGATCCATTTGATGTCTGCGTCATCGGAGACGTCTTGGAGCATCTTGCCGACCCATGGGAACAGCTTAAGCGACTTGTATGCCTTGCTACTCCTGGCTGCCAAGTCCTCGCATCGATTCCCAACATCGGCCACTGGAGCATCATCCGCGACCTGATTGAAGGTCATTGGACCTACGCCGACGAAGGCTTGCTCGACAAAACTCATCTCCGCTTCTTCGCCCTCGAAAGCATCAAGGCCATGTTCGCCGATGCCGGATTGCACGTCTTCGAGATCCGAGGCCGAACGATTTTCAACGAAGGCTTCGAGGAGTGGTCGAAAAAGACGCTCTTGCGAACTCCATCGGCTCAGATGAAGGCGTATCAGTACATCGTGCGGGCGATCAAGCTGAGCGGCAAATGCTACGCGATTGGCAACATCTTCGGCGAATGTATTGACCGCCCTGTCGATCTGCCCAAAAAACTCCACGTCCACGCCATTACCGCCGAAGAGTGCTGCGCCCGCCCTCGAATCCGCGAGCCGTTCGCCGCATTGAGCACGATCCCCGGAGTCACCTGCACGATCGGGCCAAACGTCTCGATTGCCAAGCCGCCGCAAATCGTCATTCAGCAGCGAGCCAGAGCGATTGACTTTGTCGCTCAAAAGGCCCTGATTGACCTTGGCTGCATTCTTGTAGCTGAGATCGACGATTTCCCTGGTCCTCCTGGTGGAGTGTTCTACGAGGGCTTTAGCCCGCCTAGCTTGCGTTGCGTGCACGCGATTCAAGCGAGCACGGAACCATTGGCTGAAGAGCTTCGCAAGTACAACCCGAACGTCGCGGTTTTCGAGAACCAACTTGCAGAATTGCCGCCTCTTGTTGA
>Ga0209067_10000913_pt1 | contig 18512 bp, 19 predicted proteins | sample ColStrG_CSR_2013_FD_187199 | JGI IMG/M metagenome (GOLD analysis project Ga0209067, IMG submission 187199) | Freshwater sediment microbial communities in response to fracking from Pennsylvania, USA - Cold Stream Run_MetaG_CSR_2013 (SPAdes)... | ecosystem: Environmental > Aquatic > Freshwater >...
GGGCCGCCTCTTTGAATCCCGCCCCACCCGCCCCGAGCCCGGGCAGACCTACGCCGGCCCGGGCGATAAGCCCGTCGAGGCGATGGGCGTCCATCAGCTCCCGGAGCGCACCGCCACCAACCCGGTCAGCGGGGTCTCCCGCGGGGACGCTACCGCCGCCCAGCAGCTCCTGCGTACGATCGGCAAGCGGATCCAGATCTTCAAGGGCGACAGCGCGTTCTTTGACCCCCGGGACCCGAACACGATCCATGTCGGGGATCAGGTCAAGTCCCCCCTCCTGGCCATCGTCGGGCACGAGGTCAAGCACATAATCGACACCCACTTCCCCGAGCTCTCCAAGCCCTTTGACGACGTCCTCCAGCAGCACATGACGCCCGAGCTCGCGGGCTCCTTCCGCAAGGAGACCCACACCCCCGAGGAGGTCGCCGATCTGAAGGGCCAGCGCGAGAAGCAGATCCAGAACCTGATGAAGCAGACCGGGGTCTCGCGGGAGAGGGCCGAGGCCCAGATACCCGACACCCAGCTCCACAAGAACTACGGGATGGAGGAGTTCGGCGCCGACACCTTCGGCACGATGTGGACCAACGAGCGGTTTTTCTCTGACGTCATGAGCCGGGTCCAGGAGCTCGGGATCCAGGAGAAGCACCCCGGCAGCTTCGGCAAGGCCGCGGCCCTCATCGTCCGCATGACCCGGACCATGATGAAGGGCCTGCGGGCCCCGACCGGGGTCGAGCGCTTCGCCACGAGCGAGGCCCTGCGGCACGTGCAGGAGCTCCACGACGCCGCGGTCGAAGCGACCGCCCAGTACTACCGCCGCCAACAGCGCCCCGCGCGCGAGATGGAGGCCCAGCGCCTGCGGGACGCGCACGAGGTATCACGTATCCCGCTCTTCACCAAGGGCGTACAGCTGCACCCCTCAATCACACGGAGAGACAATGGCAAACCCAATGGGAATCCAGAAGCCGGACAAAGCGATACCGCCCCCGCGCAAGGTTCAGCTACCGACATCAATGCCCGCAACCGGGGTGAAATCCCCGGGCGGGGTAATGAAAATCAAGCCCGCGAAAGTCGTAACAGTAAAACCGATGGCGCCCCCGTCGGTGCCGGGCCCGAACGCGACGATACCAAAGGCGTAAGGCCCCTCGAGGGATCGCCCCCGGGCAACCGCCCCTCCCAAAAGATCCGGGAGGTGGCGCGGCGCTACATGGAGGAGGCGGGCCTGCCCTACAACCCGCCTACCCGCTACGCCAAGGTCGACCCCGAACGGGGCGCCCGGGTTGCGCGCGCCTATGAGGAGATGGAGCACAACCCCCACGACCCGGAGGTCAAGGCCGCCTACGAGGCGCTCGCGCACGAGACCAAGGCCCAGTTCGACGCGATGACCCGCGCGGGGGTGAAGACCGAGTTCATGAAGCCGGGCGAGAACCCCTACCCCAACCCCCGGCGCGCGATCGACGACATCCACAACAACGACCACCTCTCGATCTACCCGACCGACGAGGGGTTCGGCACCGAGGGCCAGCCCGACCGGAGCGACAACCCCCTACTGGCCGACAGCGGGCGCAGGATCGGGGGCAAGCCCGCCAAGGTCAACGACCTCTTCCGGGCCGTGCACGACTACTTCGGGCACGCCAAGGAGGGGGTGGGGTTCCGCGCCGATGGGGAGGAGAACGCGTGGCGGATGCACTCCGCCATGTTCTCCCCGGAGGCCCGGCGCGCGATGACGAGCGAGACCCGGGGCCAGAACTCGTGGGTCAACTACGGCCCCCACGCGGAGTTCAACCGCAAAGCGAGCCAGGAGGACACCAAGTACGCGGAGCAAAAGACCGGCCTCCTGCCCAAGTGGGCGAGCGAGGAGGGGGTCAAGGAGTCCCGTGCGAGCAAGACGGACGAGCAACGCGCCGCCGAGGACAAGGCGTTCACGACCGGGGGCCATAACCATCTGGACCTGCAGCGCCAGCTCCTGTCCGAGGACGGGCTGGGCTGGACCCACGAGGGCACGGACTACCATATAGCGGACCTCTCCGACCGGGTTGGTGCCAACGCCAACTTCGATCCCGCTACGAACCGCTACCGGATCGAGGCCCGCAAACAGTACCTCACCGACAAGGCCGACTCCGGTGAGGCCGCGCGCACGCTCTACCACGAGCACATGCACGTGGCGGACTGGAACGGCAACCTCTACTCCGATCACCCGGACATGGCCCCCAACGGCAGGGTCTATCGGGAGCTCGAGTCCCTGTACAATCGGACCACGGACCCGGAGGTCAAGAGCCACCTGAACTACCCCTTCAACCGGGAGGACCACCCCTCGCTCTACGAGACGAAGAACGAGTGGAAGCGCCGCGCCGAGCTGTTCGCTCAGGCCGCCACGATGAACAAGTCCCCCAAGTACGCGGAGATACTACGAAATGAAAGCCCCACAGCTAAGGCGTTCCTCGACACAGCGCTCCAGCACGCGCGCGAGCACGGCCACATCCCCGGGGATGAGTTCGAGCGCGGATCCCAGCTCGGTAAGCTCCAGTCCTCCTTCAACGACGCCCTCAATGGAGGAGCGGCTCGCAACCCCAACAAACGACCCGGGGCTGGGCGCGTCGGCGATGAACGCCGACTTTCTCCGCTAGAGTCCCGCGCGGAGCGCCACGACCGGATCACGGACGCGGTCAGCCTTAGGGATGACCTCTATGGGGACCGCGAGGTGCCCAAGCTCAAAACCCTCAGGGACGTCGGCGCCTTCCTGGACCAGCGCGCGGCCAAGGGGCTGCGGGGCCTGGACCTGACCCGGGACACCCCGGAGAACCGGACCGCGCTCGCCGGGGTCGTGCACGACGAGGCCCGGCGCGCGCTCCAGGAGTCCGGCAACGCCGGTGAGTGGTACCGCGACATCCTGTCCCGCGCCATCGATCACGCCGCCGAGGTCTACCCCGAGCTCAAGACCGACCCCCGGCACGAGTTCGCGTTCAAGACCGCGCTCGCCATAACGAGCAACGGCCAGACGATCGCGCAGAACGTCAGGATGGCGTTCGAGTCCTACGAGCACTACCGCCGCACCGGCCAGCTGGGGAGCGACATCTCCGGGGGCGGGGACCGGATGTCCACCATCAAGGCCACCCTGGAGTACGTCAACAGCCTCTCCCGCCAGATGGGCGAGGACCGGGTCCGTGAGGCCCTCCTCTCCAAGATGCCGGTCCGCGACATCGAGCGGGTCTTCGGGCGCAAGCTCCCCGAGCTCAAGGACCAGGAGGTCTACGCGGGCTCGGTGCTCGGGCCCAAGATCGGGGGAGGGTTCCTGCCCAACCTTATGGGCAGGTACGACACCACGACCATAGACCGCTGGCTCATGCGGACCTGGGGGCGCCTTACGGGGGACCTCCAGAACCCGGCCAGCAAGACCGGCCTGCGGGACTCGCCCTCGAGCGGCGGCCAGCGGGCCATGATCCGCGGGACGATGGACGAGGCGCTCAACGTCCTGCACGCGGATCACCCCGACCTTACCCACGCCGGCCTGCAGGCCACGCTCTGGTACCCCGAGAAGCAGCTCTACAACAAGCTCGGGGTCGTGGACAAGCGGGGGGTACCCACCGACTACGAGAAGGAGATACGCAAACATGTCGACGAAACGCAGCCAACTGGGGGCCCTGTTCGAGGACAGGAACGAGGAGGGGGACGAGCTCCCCGGGGCGAGCCCGAACCCGCCCAACCTGAGCGCGCTCAAGAGGAGCCCGCCGGCCGCCGCGTCAGCGACGAGGAGTTCCTCCGCGAGTCCCGCGCAGCCAGGGACCCCATCCAGGCAATCAAGGACGACCCCGAGGACGGGCTACGCCGTCCCGGCTGGGGTGTCCTTACCGCAACCCGCGAATCGGTAGGCCCGCATGATCATCCCGACAACATCGCGGCCAACCGCCGGCTCGAAGACGAGCTGCGGGAGCGGGGCATCCCGCATGAGCGTGTTGCTGGATCATATGAGGGGGTTGACCAGGGACCAAACTATCTTGTTGCAGCGGGCCGCCCTGAGCTCCACGATCTACGGGATCGGTATGGTCAGGACTCGGTTCTCACCAACCGGGGGCTGGAGTACAACGACGGTACCATACACCCGGCTCTTCACGAGCAGTCGACCTTCGGCCCCGAAGCCGAAAAGCAACCCTTCTTCTCGCGCCTGAGCAACGGCAAGCCCTTCAGTATGGGGGTTGACTTTGATAACCGGGTTGCGGACGACCGCCCCCTGCGGCCCGAGGACCACGCCCCCACTACCTTCCCGTCACACGAGGACCCTACCCTGGAGTCCCGGGCGCCCAAAAAATACAAGCTCGAATCACAAAAGGACGGCGAGAGCGGCGCCCGCGGAAAGACCTTCAGCTCCTACGCGCCCAACACCTATCACGTCACAGCGGACGGCGAACACATAGCTACCGCCACGCAGGAAAAGGATCCCCGTTTTGGCGGGGAAACGACGCACTGGGCTACGACATGGCACCGCCCCGAGGACAGCGAACGGCCGACCTCGTTCCAGTACCTGCGCGGCCACCCAAAGAGCTTGGCCGAGCACGTCAAACAGATGTCGGAGCAGGCCCCTACCCTGGAGTCCCGGGCGCAGAAACCCATATGGCGCTCCCGTCTTGATGACGAGCTCGACCGGATACCCTCCCGCGCGAACTCCGGCCAGGGGTGGCTGGACGCTATCCGGGGAGCGGTCAAGGCCGGCCGGGTGCACGCGGACGAGCTCGAGTGGAGCGGGCTCCCGGAGTTCCTCCGGACCCGCGAGGGCAAGGTCAGCAAGGAGGACGTCAAGGGCTTCCTGGCCGACCACGGTCTCCGGGTTGGGGAGCACGTGTCCACGGCTGAGAACGCCCCGGGCGAGGGGCACTTCACCGACCCCGACGCCGCGCGCCGGTTCCTGCGCGAGGAGGGCGTCCCCCACGACCAGACGGAGTACTCCGACGAGGGGGCGATCCGCAACGCCAACGAGCTCTATAGTACCGGCGGGGGCGAGACCCCGGGCGCGCCCCGATACTCAAACTACCAGCTCCCGGGCGGAGAAAATTACCGCGAGATGCTGCTCACCCTCGGGGGATCCATCAGCCCACGGGCCCGGTACGAGGCGGCGGAGCGCGCGCTCCACGCAAGGATCGACGAGGAAGCTGGACGGGGGCGGATCGCCCGCGAGGAGGCGGAGCACTTTCACGCGGACCCGTTTGCGCACGCCGGCACGTGGCCGGAAGCGCTCGGCGCAAACCGGGTGGGGGACGTCCGTATCAACCACAAAGACCGCACTATCACGGGCCCTATCAAGGGCGTCACCCGCTTTGAAAGCCCCCACTGGGACGAGCCCGATGTCCTTGCGCACGTACGAATGAACGACCGTACCGACGACCGGGGGCGCAGGGTCCTGCACGTCGAGGAGATCCAGAGCGACTGGGGGCAGGCGGCTAAGCGCAGGGGGTTCGCCGATAACTCGCCGGCGACGGCCGCGAAGCTGGAGGCGCTCCGGCTCGAGGCCAATAAAGCCTACCGTCTGGTACAAGAAATTCGTCAGGAACGGACGCAGCTGCTCAAGAGCGAGCCCACCCTCGAGTCGCCAGACCGGCCGGAGTACCTTAAAAGGGAGGCGGAGAACGATCGCCGACTCAAGGAGGCGATCGCCGTCCGCGACGCCCACGAAAGGGCCTACGACGAACTCGAAAGAACAACCCGCGAGGGCGTTCAGCGCGCCCCCTTCGTGGGAAAAACCGCCGACTGGACCGGGCTCGCCATGAAGCGAATCATCCGGCACGCGGCCGAGAACGGCTACGACGCCGTGAGCTGGACCAATGGAGATCAGCAGGCCGCGCGCTATGACCTATCGAGCCAGATCAAGCGGATAAGGTACGACTCCCCCGCGCCCGATGGCCGCCGGTTCGTTGAGGCCATAGATAACTATGGCAACGTCCACATGGGGGGCGTGTACGGCCATGGGGCGCTCGTGGATCACCTGGGCAAGGAGCTCGCGGACCGGATTACGGCCGATGACAAAAGGGGCGACCTCTCCGGGCTCGACCTCAAGCTGGGCGGTGAGGGGATGCGGGGCTACTACGACAGGATCCTGCCAAACGTCACCAACGACATCCTCAAAAAGATGGGGGGCGGTCGCGTTGGAACGGTCGACTACAGGATGTCCCCGACAGTGCCCAGGGAGCACCCGGAGTTCGGATACGAGGACCGGCTCCCCAAGGAAAAGAAAACCCAGCCCGGGTTCGACATCACCCCCGCCATGCGCGAGAAGGCCAACGAGGGGATGCCGCTCATGAGCCGGGCGCAAAAGGAGGTCCGCAGCGAGTGGGACAGCTACACGGACCTCACCCCCGAGCAGCTTGCGACCCTGCGCAAGGTCGGCGCCATCGTCGACCCCCTGACCCTACGGCAGCGCTGGGAGCAAAAGACCGCCAACTGGCGGGAGCGCGCGGTGGCCGCGGTCGTCGACGACTTCCACCCCCTCATGGGGATCGAGCGCGATACGCAGGACCCCGCGGACGCCCGCAGGGTCAGTACCGCCTACATGCTCTCGAAGCTATCCCGGGGGTACAACGGGACCATGGAGGCGCTCCTTCGGTACGGGAAGATAAAGCTCACGGACGGGGTCCCCGATGTTGACGTCAACGACCCATCGGGTGGATTCGCGAACGTCCTCTCGAACCTCAAGGGCGAAACGCAGCGAGCGCTGATGTGGGTAGCGAGCCAGCGCGCAGAGCAGCTCAAGGCGAACGGCCTGGAGAACCTCTTCGACGCCAAGGACATCGCCAACCTCAAGACAACGAACCAGGGAAAAATGGCCGACGGGAGCGACCGGGCTACGGTTTATCATAAGTTCCTCAAGGACCTGACCGACTACAACAACGCGGGCCTGAACATGGCCCAAGAATCCGGGCTGATCTCACCGGATACGGCCCAGCTGTTCCGCGACCATCCCTATGTCCCGTTTTACCGTGTGCAGGAGGACATCGGCAAGGGGGCGCTCGCGCCATACAGCAAGGCCGGGCTGTCTGACCAGAAGGCCTGGAGCCGTCTTAAAGGCGGTAAGGAAGCGCTTCAGGCCGACCTTCTGGAGAACGTCCTGGGCAACTGGGCGCACATCTTCCAGGCAAGCGCAAAGAACCGCGCGGCGCTGGCTACGGTTGACGCCCTGCTTAAACACCACACCGATGTGATCGAGCACATCCCGCCCGGCAGCGACGTCCCGAAGGGCAGCTTCCAGGTAATGCGTGATGGAGCCCCCGAGCGCTACCTGATCCACGACCCGCTTGTAGCTCAGGCGGTCTCGTCGTTCAACTATGTACAGCCGGGTTGGGTCAAGGCCCTGGGGAAGCCAAAGCAGCTCCTCACCGCCGGCATCACCCTGAGCCCCTTCTTCCGTACCCGTATCGCTATCCGGGAGGCGCTCGCCTCGCTCATACAGTCCCCCATCGGGACCAACCCGGTAGCGAACGTACTCCAGGGGTGGAAGAACACGGACGCCAAGAGCGCGATCTTTGCCAGCACCATGGCCTCCGGCGCCCAGATCCGCTTCGGCCAGAGCGAGCGCAGCATCGGCGCGCTCAAGCTGGCGAAGCGCCTCACGAACGTGCACGCGGACGAGGGGGTCATGGCGAGCCTCGGCCGTCAGATCGGCGCCGTGTGGGAGGCCTATCACGAGCTGGGAAACAAGACGGAGAACTTCAACCGGACGGCCCTCTACGAGCAGCTCCGGAACAAGGTCAATCCAGAAACAGGAGTCCCCTATACGCACGCAGAGGCCTCCTTTGCGGCGCGGGACCTGCTTGATTTCAGTGCCGGCGGCAACCACTCCGTGGTGAAGTTCCTCTCCTCCACGGTACCGTTCATGAACGCTCGTGCTCAAGGTCTCTACTCCATAGGGAAGACGTTCGCCAACGACCCGCACGGGATGCTCTCCCTGCGCAACAAGGTGACCGCCGTAACCATGGCCGCCTGCGCGGCCAGTCTGGCCCTGATGCTATCACAGAAGGACGACCCCTGGTGGCAGGGCCGTACCCAACAGGACCGGGACGCCTACTGGGGGTTCCGTATCGGGAACCACGCCTTCCGCATACCCAAGCCCTTCGAGCTCGGGGCCGCGGCCTCTATGGCGGAACGGACCTGGGAGCTGGCGGCGGACAAGAACATGACCCTGCGCAAGTACGGGAGCAACTTCGGGCAGGTCCTGATGAACAGCCTCTCGTTCGACCCGACCCCGCAGTTCGTCAAGCCCCTGTTCAGCCTCTACTCCAACAAGGACCCGACGACCCAGGCCCCGATCGAGACCACCTCCGACAAGCGGGAGCTACCCGAGGACCGCTACGACGAGAACACGACCAGGGTCGCGCGGGTGCTGGGCCGGATAGGGATACCCAACCCGGTGTCACTGGCCCAGGCGACCTACGAGCCCCTGTCCCCCAAGCAGATCGACTACGCGATCGGCGCCTACACCAGCTCCTACGGCCTCATGGCCGCGGCCGCCCTGGACTACGCCCACGCGGCGATCTCGGGGGAGCAGAAGCCCGCGATGACGCTCAAGCAGATGACGGGCTCCTACGCCAGCGATGTCCCGGAGGACTCGAGCCGGTACGTGGCGGAGATGCACGAGCACCTGAAGGGGATAGAGGAGGCCTATGCCAGCTACCAGCAGGCGGCCTCCCGCGGGGACATGGACAAGGCGCGGCAGGTACTGGACGCCCACCCGGAGGCGCGGATGCACTCCGCGGCCTCAGCGGTGGACGCGCAGATGAGCGCCATCAACACCATGATCAAGCGGGCGGAGGCGAGCAGCCTGAGCGCTGACGAGAAGCGCCGGATGATAACCGGGTTGCGGCAGCGCAAGAACGCGATCGCGGAGCGCTTCGAGGGGACGATGGCGCCGAAGTAGGCGCTACACACGCCCCCGGCCGTACTGCCCCTGGCCGGTAAAACGAAAGCCAGGGAACGCAAGCATGCGCTCCATGGCAACCGGTTGGGGGTGGCCTAGCGGCTCCGCGCGGCTGGGCTCGCCCCCGCACTCGGGGGCCGGGTCGCCGGCGCGCCCAAGGACCTCTTGCACGCGCCCACACAACGGGCACTTGTAGTCAAAGATCGGCATAATAGGGTCCAAAAAAAAAGCCGGTTACGTAATCCGGCGTCGGGTATTTAACGTCGTCCCGACCGTCCAAGACGGACAGCAGGAGCTCTAGTTCAGGATCAGGGTGCCGCTATCGGCCTGCCAACGGTAGCCCGCGCTACGGCCCACCCCAAGGTAGACCCAGGAGAGCTGCTGATCGAACGACACCGTGTGATAGCTGTTGTCGGGAAGGTAGAACCCGCCGGTGCCTACCGCATGGAAGTTATACACCGCGTGCCCGGCTGGGTCCTTTGTCGAGGCCTCGGTCGTTATCGTGCCCGTAACAAAAACAAGCTGGTTGATGTCATACACCCAGACCCCGTCCAACAGGTGCTCCCGGGTCAGCTGGATCTGTCTAAGGGCGGCCACCGACCCGACCGTGATCGATACCTTGTCCATAGTGATCGCGTCCGTGACGGTCTTGCCGTCGGCGCCGACCGCGCCCGAGCAGCTCTCGACCATGGGCTGCGCAAGGTAGGCGACACCGCAGGAGTAGGGCGAGGTGTAGATGTAGCTCTGCGCCTGGACCGCGGCCGATGCAAGCGCCAAGAAAGCAAAAAGGATCCGCTTCATACGATGTTCTCCCGAATAAATTCAACGACCGCGACGAGCCCAACGAGCACCCAGAAGACCTGAGCCACCCGCCAGAGCCAGGGGCACCACAGCAGCATCTCGGTAACGAGGACCGCAGCCAGGAAGAATAGTACCAGCAGGATCTGGTATTGCATGGCTACTTGGCGGGCTTTTTTTCTATCGCTTCGAGCTCGGCCGCGAGCGTGAGAACGATAGCGGTGAAGAGGTAGGCCTCCCTGTTGGGCTCGGGCACGGCCTGGGGGTCCTCCAAGCGCTTGCGGACCGCGCGCATAAGGCTCTTCTCAACGAGGTCCCGCGCGGGCGCGTCGTCGGCCCGACGGTAGGCATCGATCGCGGCCCGCGCCACGCGCGCGACCACGATCTCGAACCGGTCCCGCTCGTCTTGCGGGGGGCTGGCTAGCTTGCGGGGGTCCACTTTACGTTCCCTCCTATGCCCGCGGGCACCGAATACAGGTCATCGAGCCGGAGCTTGAACGGGCCCGAGATACTCACGTTGCGCACGAAGGCGTCACGCAGGAGCATCGAGCCCCCGCCCCGTAGGAACACGATCGTCCCGATGTCCCGGTTCGGTACATACACGTGCGGGACCCCGTTAAGGTAGATGTACTCCTCGGCGGTCCAGGGCCGGGTTTTGCGGTTGAGCGCGCGCTCCTCGGCGGCGGAGAGCGCCTTGCGCTCCCAGGTCTGCATCCCCTCCCCCTTTAGCTTCGATCCCCGGCCGCTAGTGTTTACCCCGCCGAAGGGGACCGTGTCCCCCAGAAGGATGTCCTCCGGCGAGGGCGCTGTCGGTTGCTTGGTCTCAGCCATTGGCGCCCTCTTTGAACAGGCCGCAGGCGCGGTCGTTGACGTTCACGAGCGGGCGATGGAACTGGGGCGCGAGCGCGCTCACGACCGCCGGCATCTGGGGGTTCTGCATCCGCTCGGCGGGTGTTGCGCTCCGCTGCATCGGCACCATGCAGACCGTAGGGGGCGCGCCGTAGCACAGCCGCAGGTCATCAGGCGCCCCAGCTTCTGTGGGCAGGGCGATCGCGTGCTGGCACTTGTGACAGGTGTTCATCTCTCTTCCTCGCGGTTCCGTGACATAGCCGGCGCGCGTACTCCTTGCTGAGCCCGTACTGCTCGGCCAGCTCCCTGAAGGTGGCGCCCACTTCCCGGAGCGCCCGCATCGCGGCAATGTCAGAGTACGTCACCTTACTGCGACGGTCTACCTTTATTTGCTTACTGAAGACCCCCGGCCGCGCCTGATTAAGGCATATATGGCAGACCGTGGTCTGGCTCACCCCGAACCGGGCCGCAATCGACGTCAGGAGCTCGCCCCCGATCCGGGCCTCCCGGATCCTGGCGACCTGTGCATCCGTCAGCTTGCGTCGGGCGGCCATCACTCCCCCTTCCGGTAGTACTGCATTGTCTCCCCATCCCCAGCCAGCGGTAGCCCGGGCGCCCACGGTATCGGCTCCGACATAAGGCCCTCGACGTGCTGGAGCCTCGCCCCCGCCTCGGAGGCCGGCACCTCGAGCACCACCTCGTCGTGGACGTGCATCACGATCTCGTCCGCGGTCTGGTCGATGACGTGGAACAGGACGTCCCGCGCGACCGCCTGGGTCAGGTTCTCGGTCAGCTTCCCGCCGTAGGTGTCGATGTGCGACCAGAGCCCGTTCTCGCTGTAGCCCTCGTAGCTCACGCACGCCCTCATGAACTTCCCCCCGGTCCGTATCGTCGGGTTCCAGTAGATCAGCGGCCGCCCGCTGGGCAGCCACACGTACATCGCCCGCCGGCCCAGGTACGAGATCAGCTGGAACCGCACGAGCGCGCCCCCTCCCTCCGGCCCCACGGCCACCTCAACGCACCCCCCGTCCGATACGCACCGGAACGAAGCGTCATGCAGCCGCTTCCATAGCCCGCCCTCGAAGGACGCGATCCGGGGAGACGCCCGCCGCCACGCGGCGACGATCTGCGGTAGCTCCTCGACCGTCAGACCGTTCTCCAGCGCCCCCATCTTGATCAGCGCGTTATCCGCCCCCTGATACCCCAGCGCGAGCTCGGACACCTTCCCGCGCGCGCGGGCGGGGTGCTTCTTCGTTATCTCCTCCAGCGGTATCCCGAACATCTGGCTCGCCGAGGCCTCGTAGATCTTCCCGTGGCCGCGGAACACGTCCAGCCTCCAGGTCTCGTCCGCCAGCCACGCCAGCACCCGGGCCTCGATCGCCTTCTCGTCCACCGCCACCAGCGCCCGCCCCGGGGGCGCGATGATCGCGGTACGGATCAGCTGCGAGAGCACCTCCGGGACCGATCCGTAGAGGAGCTCGAGCATCTCCAGGTCGCCCGCGAGCACCATCCGCCGGGCGGTGTCAAGGTCCGGCAGGGTGTTGCTCTTGAGGTTCTGGACCTGAACCAGACGGCCCGCCTCCCGCCCGGTACGGTTCGCGCCGTAGAACTGCAGCAGCCCCCGTACCCGGCCGTCGTCGCAGCAGGCCCGCTCCATCGCCTGATACTTCTTGATCGAGCTCTTGCTGGTCTCCTGGCGGAGCCGGAGCGCCTCCTTGACGGAGGCGTCCCCGGTGGCAGCGATCATCTCCGGGAGCCGCTTCTTGGTCAGGGACTCTATCCGCTCCCCGTCTATCCCCGAGAGCCAGTCCTTGAGCTGGGTCACGGACTGGGGGTTCTGGACCCCCGTGATGTCAACGATCCGCGCAAGATCCCGGGCCTGGACGGTGGCGCTCAGCTGGATGGCGTTGTCTACCAGTTTGCGGTCGATCGCCACCCCGCGGGCGTTGATCCGCACGTCGTCGTGCCAGCGAGAGAACTCCCGCTCGTCGACCGGGAACTTCAGCAGGGTGTCGTCGACGGCGGACTCGGCCACCACGTCCTGGGTGCAGTACTCGATGAAGAGAGCCCACTTCTCCGGGTCGTGATGTGGCAGGTTGCGGGTCCGCATCCCGTTGGCCTTCGTGGGCTTGCACGGGAGACAAAAGTAGCGCACCAGGGAGCGCCCCTCGGCCATCTTGGCGCCCTCGGCCGCGACCTTGGCGGCCTTGCCCGCCTCCGAGAGCTTCATGGGCAGGCCGCACATCGCGGCGCGGATCATCGTGCACCGCCACTGAGCGACGTCCATCGGCGGCAGCCCCTGTCGGCGCAGGTGCTCGTTGATGCAGGTGTACTCGAAGGCCGCGTTCCACGCGAGCTTGAGTATCCGTGGGTTGTATAGGTCCTCGAGGATGTCTGACGGGAGCGGTAGCGCCCCCGTCAGGTCCTCGCAGGATGCGGGGTTGCCGTTACGGCGGTGGCCAAACAAAAGGATCTGGAACTGGGGGTCCTGGACGTACTTGTAGACCCCGGTCTTGGTAAGATCGGTCGCACTGAAGGTCTCAATGTCAATCCGCAGCGTGCCATCCCAAAGTTCAGCCACCTAGCCCCCTAAACGAAAAACCGCAACACCGCGGGGATCACCAAACCTACCATGACCCCCGCCACAAAGCCCGCGCACAGGATCGTCAGGAAGACGACCACGAGCGCGCGCTCAAACTCCTCCCACAGATCGCTACCACCCCGGAGCATCGGCGGGCTCCGAGCTCTCGAACTTCCCGAAGACATCGCTCACGGAGCCGGCGCCGCTCTTGGGCTCGCCGTCCCGCACCTTCTGGATCCCGTTGAGGCCGGCGGCGATACCGCGGTTGCCCTTGGCGTCATAGGGGTAGAAGTTAAGGATGACCCGCCCGAACATACCGGAATAGATCTCCGCCTGGGACAGGATCTCCTGCCCCTGGGTGTCGACGATCCCGGGCTTGTTCTTGCTGCTGGCGTTGATGAAGTAGTGCCCCTTGTAGTCCGGGTCGGTCTTGACCTCCTGCGCGAGCTCCTCGTCCCCGTCGCGCACCGGGAGACGGAACCCGGTCGGGAACTGCCCGTTCTTGAGCATCAGCCCCGGGAACTTCGCCTTGAACTCCTCCTTGGCTGCGTTGATCGCGGCCGCGATAGCGTCCACGGTCGCCTTGTCGGACTTCTTGAACAGGTACTGGGCGCTGAACTTCTTCACCCCCTGGTCGTTCTCCTTGGCCTCGAACGCGTGGACGTAGAAGAGCCGGCCTTCGCCGGTTACGACCTGTGTTGCCTTTGCTGCTTTACTCATTAGCTGCTCCACTGAAGAGTGCGGCCGTCTCGGCCACGTTGTTGATAGCGTCCCGTCGGTCGGCCTCGTAGGTGAGGGTCGGCTTGCCGGGTGGTTTATCGATGTAGGGCGCCGCGGTGCTGTCGAACTTGGCCTTACCGATGCGGCGCGAGAGCTCGGTAATGCCTACCAGGGAGCGGTCGTAGATCAGGCCCTCGGGCACCCCGGCCTTCACGAGCGCGTCCGCGAGCGCCTCCGGGTTCGTGATCACCCGGTTAGCCCTCCCCCGCACGATCTTGAACCCCGGTATGGCGGTCCCCGAGAGCGCGCTGGCGAGCGCCGCCTCCTGTATCTCACCGATCCACTTGCGGACCGCGTCCAGCTTCGGGAGAAGGACCCCGATCTCCGCCGGCGTCAGCGTGGGCGCGCTACGGGACTGGTACTCCCCGGGGGGCGCGCTGTCGGTGAGCTTGAATAGCTCCGCGACCTCGCCCACGTTGTGGCCCGCGCGGACCTTGCAGGTGCCCTTGATCTTGCACCACTGGCACCACTCCCCGGCCTTGAACTCCCCCTTACCCGCCCATGCGAGCGCGGCCGCGGGCTTGACGACCCGATCCACCCAGTCGAAGAGCTCGGTCCGGGTGAGGGTCTCGCTCGTGATGCTGCTCATCCGGGGCTGCACGATCGTGCAGATCACCTCGGTGACGTCGTACAGGATCTCGACCTGCTTGACGACACCGTAGGCATAGAGCCGGGTCTGGGCGTTCTCGAACGCCGAGACATAGACCCCCCGCCCGCCCTTCAGGTCGATCGACTCAACCGTCTGGAGATACGTGATTGAGCAGTCGGCCGTTCCGAACCCCTCCGGGATGGCATCCGTGAGATCCACCCGTCTCTCAATTCGTATTTGCGCTGATGGATCCTTTGCCAGAGCTGCGCGGTACCGTTCCTGGACGTAAGCCACGTACTCGTCCGCTGCATTTTGCACCTCCTCCGAATAGTACTTGCTGGCGCGCAGGGTGTCGAGCTCGTAGTCGGGCGCGACCCCCTCGTTGTCGATCCACGCCCGGAGCAGGACCTCGCCCAGTGCGTGGATCAGGGTGCCCTCCTCCGCGAACGCCGAGGACACGTCCTCAATGTGCTCGGTCGCCCGCATGGACGGGGGGCAGTTTATGAACTGGTCCGCCTTCGACGGGCCTAATAGTGCGTGAGCTGCCATTACTCCTCCACGGGCTCGTAGGTCTTGTGGAACTCCGAATCCCGAAGGACCTGATGCCGGCCGCTAGGCAGGGTAAGGACCCAGTCCCCCGGCACGACAATCATGTTCTCCCTCGAGATCAGGCCGTACTCGCTACGGCCCCCCTCGGCCAGCATCTTGCGGTCAACCGCCGGATGGTCACCCGGCTTGTGCCACTGGCTGGCCTCGAAGGAGGGCTCTATCCGGCGCTTGTACCTCATGCGCGCGCGAGCTGGATGTGTTTCTCGGAGGGCTGGCGGATCCCGGCGGGCTTCTCCCCCTCGTCCTCACCGGTGTACTCCCCCCAGACGGGCGAGATCTGGCCCTTGACCGGGGGCGCGGTGATCTGCTCGAAGTGCTTGATAAGCAGGTTGCGGACGTTGATGATCGCGGGGTCGTCCGGGGTCTCGATGTAGGGCGCCGAGCCCGTGATGTAGATCCCGCGCTGCAGGTCGTGCACGACCGTGAGCTGCACGATATTGATCGTGCGCTCCTTGGCGCCCAGGACGTCGATCATCGCGTCCCACTCCGCCTTCGTGGGGGGCGTGTACTCCTCGGCCTGGGGCTGCTCGGTCCCGACCGCGCCCGGGATAGCGTGGCCGAGCTCGGCCGCCTTACGGTTGTCTCGTACGATGTCACTCAGTGCGCGCATTGAAGTGCTCCTTGACGGTTTTGACGAACGCCCCCAGCTCATCCGGGGTCATGGTGGTAATGGTGGTCGCGCCCTGGGCCGCGAGGAACTCCTTGACCTGCTTGGACTTCTCCTCATCGGTGCCCACGATCTCGACGATCTGGCGCCGGGCCTCGGCCACGGTCAGCTCCGGGGGCGCCGGCGGGGCGGCCTTAATGGTCTCGCTAGGGGTCGGGCTAACAATCGGGGCGGCGTGGTTCAGGGCCGCGTTCGCGAGCCCGAGGCCGTGCCCGAGCGCTATCTGGCGGCCCTCCTGCTCACGGTTGCGCGCGATCCGCGCGAGGTCGCTGACGAACCCCCCAAAGGCCGCGAGGCACTCGGAGTCATATAGGTTGAGGTTTACGCTAAGCATCGGAGCTCCTGGTTGCCGAACAGGACGAAGCATACACCAACAAAAACCATACTTTTTTAGGCTTGACCACTATTTTTTGGGCTACTATGGGGTCCCTGACTCAAGGAGCCCCTATGACAGCGTGCGCGTTCATCGTCCTGCTGATCCTCTATATAGCTGCCGGCCAGTTCGAGTTCGAGGAGCTCCCGTTCGGGCTACAGCTCGCGCTCGTGGTGTCGCTACTGGGCGCGGCCTGGGTGTTCTGCTGGCACTTCACGGCCCTCCTGTGGGCGTTCGCGCCGTGAGCGAGGGGGTGAAGTGGCTAATCAAAAGGGCGCGCCAGTACTTCGACGGCCACAGCTTCGGGGACGACCTGGGTCGGCAGCTGATCCTGGCGCTGGAGGACTCCATGCGAAGGGAGCGCCGGCACCTCGAGGACCTGCTGGGGCTGCTGGAGCGGACACCTCGTGCGCCACCTGCGCCCACCGGGCCATCGACGGCTGCGCCGCGGAGCACACGGATTACACAGATAGCGGGCCGATACGGCGCCGTATCGCTATCGCCCCCGGAGCAACCCCCGACCCCACCGGCCACGTCCGGCGGTACTACTGCCACGGGGACGGGTATGTCCGCTCCCCTGTAGCGCTTGAGCTCTACCTCGACCATATAGGATACCCATGACCCCCACGACCCCCACGACCCACACGGTCCCCGTAGACACGGGCGCGATGCATCTGCGGCTCGCCCAACAGGCCGAGCTCCTGGAGGAGCTCAAGGGCGCGCTCGAGCGGCTCTCGCGCCAAGTCAGCGTCCTTGAGACCTGCGTGCTGGCGCTCGATCGCGCCGGGAGCGGGCCCGCATACGTAAAGCCCAGGCGGGTGAACTGATGGCCAACTGCAAGCCCGGCGATCTGGCGATCATCGTCGCGCACGCCTCGGCGGGGTCGCTGGTATCCGTGGACTCCCTCTGGAAGGTGGTCGTCGGGGTCCCGATATGGAACTGCACCGCGCTCTCCTCGATGGGCGCGAGCGGCATCTACAGAGGGGGCCGATACGAGCCCTACCCCGAGGGCGCCCGCCCCGTGTCCCCGGGGGACAAGATAGTGATAGGGGACAGGATTCTTAGGCCGCTGCGGGATGGGCCCGACGCGGACGTCAAGGTGAAGGAGAAGCGGAATGAGAGCAAAAAACCAACAGAGGCCGACGCGCACGCCGAAAAGCTACGCGAGCTCAACGCACGTATCGCAGCAGCCCGTTCTGCCGCTTGACTCGGGGGCGCGAAAGAACCTCCCGATCACGAGCGGAGTCCTGGATTACTTCCCCTCGGCGATCGCGTACATAGCGGCGATCTCCAAGGCCGGGAACGACAAGCACAACCCGGGGCAGCCGATGCACCACGCCCGGGGCAAGAGCACGGACCACGCGGACTGTATCGCGCGCCACCTCCTCGAGCGGGGGGAGGTCGACCTCGATGACGGGCTCCTGCACAGCGGCAAGCTCGCGTGGCGCGCGCTCGCGCTGCTTCAGGAGGAGCTCGAGCGCGGGGGGATGGCGCCCCTGGCGCGGGGGGCTCGGGAATGACCCCGCTCGCTGGGGTCTTCCTGCGGGCGGCGATGGCTGTCGACGAGTCTATCCTCGGGGGCTGCAGCGGGATTGAGAGGAGCTGCGAGGACGACCTGCTCGTCTGCATCGCGCTCACGGGCTTTCACTACGCGCTAGAGCCCGATGATCTCGTGCTCAAGGACTGGTTCTGGTGGGGCGCCCCGCGGTCCGCCACCGAGGAGGAAAAGAACGCCCGAGTGATCGGGCTCCTGCTGATGCACGAGCTCGCAAAGGACGCAGCGCTATGAGCCAGAGCCGGCTATCGAGCTTCATCGAGGCATGGATCAATGTCGCGATCGGGTACGGGATTAACTTCGTGATGAACCTGCTCGTGCTCCCTTTCTTTGGGCTCCATATCACGCTGACCCAGAACCTCGCGCTCGGGATACCGTACACGGTCGTGAGCGTGGCGCGCAGCTACATGATCCGCCGGTGGTTTAACCGCTACATCCACCGGGCCGCGGCGCGGCTTGCGGGGGAGGCGTGATGACCAACTTTATAGAGTTACTAGAGGAAGCGCGGAATAAGGTATCGGACGCATACTCGTGGATGGATCAGCCACCGCTCCTTGGCTCGCTGGACGCAGCCATTGCCGAGCTTAAAGAAGCAAAGCCGGTGGCGTTCATTGGCCCGGAGGGGCAGCTAGTGGGGTTCAATCAAACCCGATCCCGTGACGTTGATTGGACGCCGCTCTACGCCCATCCGCCAGTAGCGCCAGTGGAGCAGCAAATTCCGGTAAAAGAAACCGAACCACCCGAACCAGATCCCAAGGATGAGTTGGCTTGGTACAAATGGTCACACGCTGTCTGTGGCATCCGCAACCGTTATT
>Ga0209067_10000914_pt1 | contig 18510 bp, 22 predicted proteins | sample ColStrG_CSR_2013_FD_187199 | JGI IMG/M metagenome (GOLD analysis project Ga0209067, IMG submission 187199) | Freshwater sediment microbial communities in response to fracking from Pennsylvania, USA - Cold Stream Run_MetaG_CSR_2013 (SPAdes)... | ecosystem: Environmental > Aquatic > Freshwater >...
TGCGATGTGGGCACCAACTTCCGGCGCGGTGATCAAAAACACTGTCGTTGAAGCCGAACCTAAACTGGCTGCAGGGCAAGGTGTTGCCGGCGATGCAAAAGCCAGAGGCCCGGCTGCTGCTCCCATCATTCGGGCCGGCATGATCCTCTATGGTGAAATGGTGGTCACGGTCACCTCAGATACTCCCGGCGCACCGGTTGTCGCTGTCGTCGATAATGGTCCGTTCAAAGGCGCGCGTCTGATCGGCGCGTTCACCAGCCCCGGCAATTCTGAGCGTCTGGTTGTCGTGTTCAAAACGATGAGCCTGCCCACAGGCGAAACCGTCAAGATCAGCGCCTATGCTGTTGATGGCCAGACTGCAGAGGCCGCTGTCGCTTCAGACGTCGATCAGCGCTACATCTCGCGTTATGCACCTGTGCTCGGCGCAGCGTTCCTGACCGGTTTCGGCCAGGCTGCAGGGCAGGTGGGTTCAACGGTTTCGTCCTCGGCCACGGGCACAACCATGTCGCAGGCAGCGCCAACCATGCGCCAGGCTGCATTCTCTGGTGTGGGTCAAGCCGCAGCCGCCGTTGCCGGCGATCTTCTGGCGAAATCACCCAAAGGGCCGCTGGTCACTCTGGCCGCCGGCTATCCGATCGCACTGCTCTTCGTAGAGTCGGTCTATGCGCCCGGCAGCCAGGAGGCGGCCGACCAGCAAAAATCCCTGCTCAGCGCCGGTCAGGTGCTCCAGCAGCAGATGGCAACCCCTGCCCAGCAGCCGGTTCAGCAACAGCAGCAGCAGCCGATCATCATCCAGCCGCAGGCCCAGCAGCAGATTTACGGGCGCAGCGGTCTCACGATGAGCGCTACGCCTTCCTATAATCAGGGCTATCAAGCCAGCCCTATTGTCATCATGCCACAGCAGTAAGAGGCAAACATCATGAACAATGCAGAAAACTCTCTCTTGCGCGCGGCCACGGCAAACCATGTGCCTGAAAACGAAGCGTTGCATGCTGAAAGTCCTTCGCGTGAGACCCACAATCCTTTTGCAGCGTCAAACAGTGCTGATATCGATTTTGGCAAGACCGAGCCCGCAAAAGTGGTCGAGCCAAAGATCGAAGCGAGCTCGACATCCGCTCCGGAAGTCAATGTTGTCGGCACCAGGAAAACCCACATTGCGGCGGCAGGGATCGCAGCGCTTCTGGCTTGCGGTGGCGGGCTTTATGCCTATTCCAAAACAGGCACCCCCCAGCTTGCTCCGATCGTGCAGCAAGCCCCGGCCAAATTCTCCCAGCCTGTTCCTGTTGATATGCCGATGCCCGTGAGCGCACCCGCACCCTCGAATGGCGAAAAAGGCAATATGACGATGTTGGTCGAGGCTCAGGGGCGCAATATCGAGCGTCTTGACGGGCTCGACGGCCGCATCAAGGCAATGGAGGCCATTGTTGCCAACCTTAACGGTTTGCAAAACCGTCTCACCAATCTGGAAGGCACAATCGCTAATCTGAATACGCAGGTTTCAGGGACTGCCGCCGTTGCCGCCGATGTGGCGGACGCCAAACAGAGCGTCGAGCAGATGAAAACAGTGGTCACCGGACTTGCCGGCAATATCGACCAGCGGTTTGGCGAAATCGATGCCCGCATGGAGAAGACGCGCCGGGCCGCCGATGCCTGGACTCCGCCAAAACATGAATCGCTGGCCGCAACCGTGAAATCAGCAATGCCCGTGGTTCCCGCGGCTGGACGCTCGAAAACGATCGGCACCACCACCGGTTCTCCGGCGCGCGCGCTCATCGCCAATCCAGCCGCCGCCTCCCAATATCATGTCGGCGACACGCTCACCGGTTATGGCACGATTTCGGAGGTTCGGCCGTCTGCAGGTGGCTGGTTGATTATTACGGAAAGCGGTTCACTTTTCGTAAAAAAATAAACAGAATGGTCTCAGGTTTATGACCATTTTAACAGGTTGATCGCATGAGTGATATTCTCACACTGATAAACCGGCTCGTTGCCGCAGGCATTTCTGCTTCCGACATCGCTGCCGGTGTGTTCTATATCATCGGCGTCGTTTTCGTCGCACGCGGCGTTATGGCGATGAAACGCATGTCAGATGGCGATCGCCAGACCACCTGGAAGAACCCGATCTCGATGTTCTGGTTCGGCGCGCTGATGATCGCATTGCCTGCGGTTGCAAACTCAATGTCCGCCACTATTTTCGGAGCCGACGCAAACAATGATCCCAGCTCCATTTTCAATTTGTCTTCGACCACAGGCTCGATATTTGCGGATGCAACATCACGCCAGATCCTTGTTGGCATTTTGACCTTGATCAAGCTCTTTGGCATGGTCGCCATCGGGCGCGGCATTTTTATGGGAAACCAGGCCGTCAATTCTCCCGGCCAGCGTTATACGATTGGCGGCGCCATCACTTTTGTCATCGCCGGTGTGTGCTGCGTCAATATGGGTGTTGTCGTTGGCATGCTTGACAATTTGTTCTTCGGCGCATAATTTTCGCAAAACCGACCGGAGCCTGTCTTGACTGGAATTGCCCTCAAGAAAACCAGCTATTCCATTATCTCGACCTGGCTCGATTCGCTGGCTCCGGCCATGCGTGATGCAGTTGCACTGGTTTCGATGAACCTGCTCAAGCTTAACCGGTGGACTGGCGATCCGGGTGAAATGGAAACGCGTGAGCGTGAGGAATTCGACGCGCTCGCCGGCCAGTTTATGGATATTTGCCTGCGCCCTGATTTTCTCGATCGCATGAAATCGGATATTTCAATCCAGTCTGACTTTCTTGTGATCATGACCTATCTTGATCCCTGGCGCCGGTTCTGGATCGTCTTCAACATTCCGAACAAGATCACCAGTTTTGCCCTCGAAAATCCGATCAGCTATATCGATGATGATGCGATTTCGGCCTCGAAAACCCAAATGTATCTGCGCAAGGTCAACCTGTTCTTCGAGAGTGTGCGCGATGGCATGCAGCACTTCAACGACAAGATGCAGCAATTGCGCAATCTCAACCCGGAGAGCCGACCGGGAGAAAGCGAATGACTGCCGCGAGCGCTCCCGCCGCAGAGTCTTCGCGTGTCGGCATTCTGCCGCTGATCGATGTCAATGTCGCGCGCATCGGATTGAGGGCCCATCGCAAGCTCGTCACCCCGCAAACAGCGCCCGTCTATGCTCAGATTCTCCAAAAATCGGCTTATACGTGCCAGATGTGCGGCATCATGGTTCCAGGTTTTATGGAAATCCACCATAAAAATGGCAACCATCACGATCAGAGTGTCGAAAATCTGGCCTGTATTTGCCATTTCTGTCACAAGATCCAGCATCCGGTTGCATCTGGGCAGCGCGCCCAGATTGAGCCTATCTGGGCGCCTGAAGCCAGCCAGAACGAAATCATCCGGATGGCGTGGGCGCAGATGGCGGTGTCCTACCTGGCTGCGAACGAGCGCGCCGGACAAATTGGCCTTGAAGAGGCCATGGATGAGATCGATGATCATATTGCCAACCGGCGCAATCTGGCGGCCACAATACTGGCCACGGGGCGGACCGATGTCCTCATGATGACGCTTTACCGCTTGCAAGCGTCAGGCTCTGTGATGAAGCTCGATATGTCCGGTTTCCGCTTCTGGCCGGTGTTGCAGATCGAGGCCGTGGACATCAACAATCATGACAAAATCGTCGATCTGAAATCTGAAGCAATGGAGGCCATTTTTGGGCATGGCGGCTCGTTTCACGACACCAACTGGTTAAAGCTTGCAGATGTGGTCAAACATTTCCAGCCAGAAGTGACGGCGAACTGGGCCAACTTGCAAGAAGCGCCTGCAGGTAATGCCTGAGTCACGCAGCATCGGTTATGAAAATCGTTTATCCAGAATTTCAACGATAATCGATGTTCGCGAAACGCCGCGCTGCGAGGCGGCCGCATCGATTTTATTCAGTAAATCAGGTTTGCAGTAAATTGAAAAACCGACAGCACGGCCTGTTGCGGGCCGCCCTGAATTAGGCCGTTTTCCGCCCGTGTTGGGCCGTGCGCCGCCGCGTTTTTTCGGGTTTGACTGATCTGGCATTTTGATTATCATTGGCTTTGTCGGCGGTGAGAATCGCTGTTGGATCGAAACACTAAACTTATATCTATAGCGCTCGCGCTATGACGCCTCGCCTAAACAGCGGGGCGTTTTGTTAGGTCATATGTGTTGCCGTTGGCATAGACTGCGCCATTTTCGATGGCCTCTCGCGATGCGATCATTTTTGATGCGCCGCAAGCCTGCCAGATTGCGTCAATTTGAGCGGCCAGCAATTTTGAGGTGAGGGAGTTAACGACATCGGTGGGCACATAGGCCAGCATGGCGGCAAATGTTTCCGGGTTCGCGCCGATTGCGGACGATTTGCGGGCGCGGGTAATTTTAATCTGTGACATTGTGATTGCTCCTGCGTGGTGACTAGGCGGTCAACTATTCTTAATCAGCGGCTGCTGACCCATGTGGCAGCAGATGTTTTGCTCATTTCGGCGGTGTTTTTAGCCGTCCATTGAGCCAGCGCTTCGCCCTTTTGCTCAAAGGTGATTTTGCCAGCGTTGCGGGCGTTGTTAAAAATTGTGTCAAATTGATTGGCGAGATAGTTACCGCGAGACTGGCGAATTTCAGTTGCCCATGCAATCTGTTTTTCGGATCCGGTCAGGGCTGGCAATTCAGCAGCCGAAAATTCGCAGCGGTTCATTTTTTCTGGATTGATTGAAAACATTTTGCTCTCCTGCGCCTGTTAGCCGGTGCTCAACTCGTTGGTAATTTTAATATACAGGTTTTTGATGATTTGTCAAACTATATTATCACCAAAACGGCTTATTTTTAAAGCGAGGCATCATTCAGAAATGACTTGCAATCCGCTTGCAGTTGAAGCAGACTATTTAAGTCGTTCAGATCAGTGCTTTCCAAGTGCTTGTTGATCTGATCTGGTTAATGAGAGCACTCACTCCTTCGGGAGGCGCGATTTTTATGATCCGTTGATATTTTGTGAAAATCAATATTATTTAATTGAATTTTATCATCCCCATATTTAGGCTGGTAACTCATTACTGATTTTCCCTGACCAACCGTCTTTCAGAAATGAAAATCTGTGTTATTTTTTTTCTCCGTCAATATGGAGATCAAAATGTATTTTTTGAAGATTTTCAAAACCAGACATTTCAAACAGATTACTCTCGCAACTATTTTGGCTGCCGGATTTTCGGCAGCTCAGCCCGCGGCCGCGATCATGTCATTTTCCGATAACGGAGACGGCACCGCGAAGGCGCAGGGCTCAATCGATATCGGCGACGGCGATCGTTTCCTTGAATTTCTGAACGCGCCCAGGGTCAAGCCAATCAAGACGCTCTATCTCTATTCAGGTGGCGGCCAGTTGTTTCCGGCAGGCCGGATGGCTCATATGATTCGCGAGCATCATATCAATACCGCCGTCGACGGCACCGGTGCATTTTGCGCCAGCGCCTGCACGATGCTCTTCGCGGGCGGCGTCAAACGCTATTACATTCACGGCGATCAGGTTTTCGAGGGCTCGTCTTCGCGCACCGGGCTGGGGTTTCATCCCGCACGCCTTAAGAACGAGCGCGGGCAGGGGAGTTATTTTCAGGATGGCACCGACAAGATGGCCAAGCTTTATGCGGAAATGGGCATGCCGGGCGCTGCCAATCTAATGTCCGAAGGCATGATCGGCAACGCGATCTTCTATGTCGGAGGCGAAAATGCCCTCAAGTTGCACATAGCCACCTCTCTCGGCTCTCCTGAATAGATTAAGTCTGATCTGGAGACGATCCGCAACAATGCTTGAAAAAGACAAAGCCGCCATAAGGCGGCTTTTTTTACTTAAACAATTATCCTGAACCGTATCCATCAAGAACATTTGCAACAGCGAAAGTTGGAACTTATATCACGCTTGAAATGGCGGAAAACGTTGCAAATGTTCCAGAAAGAAACGATTCTGTGGTTCGCTGAATCACTATACAAAATTAATTTATGCGAAAATTATTATTTGTCAAATTGATTTGTCTTTTTCTAAAAATAATTTCAAATCTTGTTTCGAATTTGCGGTATCATGCAGCAAAGGCACCTAACTAAATTTGCTCCAAAAACAATCCAACCATTTTTGAATTATACGGTTGACTAATTAAATAAACCCTGTATATTCAAATCATCAACAACGAGCAAAACGGAGCAAAACAATGTTCACCAACGACAACACCAACGGCTCGTTCACCAATGAAGAACTGAAAACCCTTAACAGTGCATTGGAAATTATGCTTTCGCGTGGATATGACGAGGGCAGCGCCTCTGATAAAATTAACAATGCCTGGTTTGAGGGCGCAACTGCGAACGATCTGGTTGGGGGGGGATGAAAATGGACACATCAATTCCGCATCTGGAGGTCTATACCGAGGGGCTTTTCTGTGACAGGGAGGTCGTCGCCGTAAAATTGATCATGTATAACGGCAAAAGCGTATGTGGGTTTCCTGAGAAATTTACGCTGGATTTTAGATGCACACAGCTGCAACCCGCGCCAAGCCACCAACCTCATAAAATTAGAATGAATGAAAATATTTGCCGAAAAATGCAGCGAGAAATGGTCAATGCACTCATTGAGGCGGTGGAGGATACAGGGCTTTCCTACGAGCCTCACTATAGGGATATTGTGACAGGCGCGCCGGTTGAAATCCAAATGCCTGTAATGGACGGGCTAGCTCATAAATGACCACTGACACACCCACCCCCAAAAAACGTGGAGGCGCGCGGGCGAATGCGGGCAGGCCAGCAACGGGGCGCGGGGGAGATGTAAAAATCTACCTCCCGCGCGACATATTGCTCGCACTCAAAACCGCTGCCGAAACATCCGGCCAATCCATGTCCGCTATCGTCTGCGAGGTGATGACCTCTCATTTCAAGACATCAAAAATTTAGGTGCTTTTGCTGCATGATACCGCATCATTCGATAAATCAATAGGTGCTGCTCGACCGAAAATGGAAAATCTCATAAAATGGACCCCCATCGAGATAAATAACGATTTTCTAAAAAGCGCCCCCAATTGCCTGACTTCATTCGAGAAAAGGTGAAAGATTGGTTTTCACGACATTTTTAAGCAAGAAAGCAACAGGGATTCAAGTTCATCCAGGGCCGCCACGTCATTTGGGATTGCTTTGGGCCATCGAAAGGACACTGGTTCAATTTTTGTAGCGATCCTATTTACCTCATCGCGAACAATACTCTCGAATGATCCAGACCAACCGCCCTCCAATGCGTTAAGAAATATTCGCGGATATTTTGTCTGAGAAAGTATCCAGGCGTTTATGCCAACGCCACGATGACACGCGGCCCGAAATATGACCTCATCTACTTCTTTCCGAAAATCTTCCATCGTGCCCTGATCGTGGAATTCCGTGCTCAGAATTCTCATGACAGCGCCTGAAAGGGCCTTTTTGGTCCACGGAACCCGAAGCACCTCGAACTTCAATTCAGAACCGATGTCATTCGCTGGGCTGAATCGGCCTGATAGCAAAAGAGTAGTTTTCGGCATCTAATGTGCACTTTCGCGGTACGGAAAATTTAGGTGAGTTTGCTGCATAATACCGCGATTTCGCCAGATTTCGGCTCGCGGATTGATAATTGACCGATTGATGCGCGGATTGAAATTCAGGCATGGCTTCTTTTGATATTTTGTGAAAAATCGATGATTAAATCTACATGGAGTATCACTTTTAGTCAAATTGTTTTGACATTGATATATATTTTGTCACATAAGTTTCGAAATTTACGAGTTGCGGGATCAATTCAAAAACCCCTGCGTAATTGCGTTATAATTTGCTGACAATGCGCTCTCGACCTTCTTGACCATCGCCCGCGGCGTCAGATGTTTTGACTTGAATTGTTTCCGCAGAATCTCGATAAGCTCAGGAAACAGGGCAGGGTGTTCATCGTCAAACTCTTCTCCAAAACGAGGAAGCAGATCGGCAAGGATCGATTTAAGTAAAGCATCAAAGTGTTCGGGGCCGGGGCCAGACAGATCGTAGATTGCGACGCGTGTTAATAAAGGGCCATTCAGCGCCAACTCAGAATTAACGCCAATAATCCAGTTGATATAGGAGAGGTTGACCATATCGGCGAGGCAAGGATCTTTCCATGAGGATGATGTCTCTGGCTCCAGCATGGCCAGCAAGGTTTGCGCGGCGCTGCCGTTACGAGCATCTACTGTTTCCTTATCAAGTTCATCAACAAACATAATCGGGTTTGCTTTGCCGGTTCGATGAATCAGCAGGACCGGCGCTGAAGGCGTCGCGGATGACCAGCCCTTTGATGTGCCGGCAAAATCACGGTTATCGGTTTCACCACCGCGATCAACCCGCTCATAACCAAGGTCAAGGCTTTTGGCGAGACGAGAGGCGAATTTGGTTTTGCCAATGCCCGAAGATCCAACCAACAGAATAGGGCGAAACTTAACATAGCCAAGCCGGGAGGCATTAATGCGCACCTCCTTGTAAAGCTGTTCTATCAGCGATTGGAACCATGGAAAATCGGTATGAAGACGCGAGAAAGCCTCATCAACTAAGCCGATATCCTTCAGTTTCAGAAGTTTTGGCTCCGCAAGCTCCTTCTTGAATTCAAGAAAATCGTTGCCGTGAAGGCTGGAGGATCCACGGGCGACAATGGATCGCGGTGAGTAGATCACGATTCTGTCGTCTTCCGGTTTTCTTGGCAAAAGGCGTGAGAAATCCGCAAAGCCCTTCTCCGGCTTTTTGGGCAAGTCTTGCGTGGTGGATATTTTGTCGTCACTCGCCGTTTGTTGTGAAGGTATAGATGAGTGCTTTAAAACAGGTTCGGCAGATTTAAAAAGCAACTCAATCGACTTCACAATATCTTCTAGTGTTGGCGCTGAAGATGGTGTGCTTTGTCTGTAATGAGAGGATGACATCGCCATTTTGACGATATCAGCGGCCGTAAGGATTGCTTTTTTCCTAAAATCAGGATCTTCATCATTAGCATAAATATTTGACAGAACCAGAAAAACGCGAAAGGCGCCGTAATCGCTGGCAACCGTCAATCCATAAAACTTTGATGCGCTTCCGTGTTTTGCATTGACGATATCTCTGCTGGCGGCAACAGACATTGCAAGATGCTGCCTGTCTGTTGGATCAAGCAAAAGAAGTGCCTCAAATATGCCTTGTCTTACCTTATCTGAGTTTTCGCCATCGCAGTATGACATCACTAGCTCTACTGCAAGCACGATTTTAAGATGATCTTGAGAAATGCCGTCAGGCGCGGACCAGACAATATCATCTTTAGCTGCTATTGAGTGAAATTCGAGACATACCTTTGCTTTTTCATAAGCTTTGATCGCCTCTTTATATTCCGGGCCGCTTTCGCCATTTGGCGCATGGCAAAACAAATCTTCTATTTGGCGAAGGACCCGCTCCTCTGGAGAGAGATTCTGGTCAACAGTTTCCATCTGTGGCTCCTATTTTAGATTGTTCCGCGCCCTAAACATTTGCGTCAGAACATCTTTGATATCCATTTTCGCACGTTCGGTGCGGTCAACTTTCTCAAGCAGGTCGATCAGATTATCGAGCGTTTCTACAGACGTATTCAGGGCTGCATTGTTTTTCATTTTAAACCTGCTGGATTTTTGATCTCTGATAGGAATGGACTTTTCGAAGAAATATTTCAAGCCTGCGGTGCGGTTTTTATATATTTTGTCAATTTTATCAGAGAAGGTTCTTTGACAGAACATATAATTATTGACAATTATTTTTCGCATGATATTTAGATCAAGTGTTCTCTGATAGCTCAATGGTAGAGCAGTCGACTGTTAATCGGCCTATCCTGGTTCGAGTCCAGGTCTGAGAGCCAATGCGGAACGGTGGCCGAGTGGTTTAAGGTGCCAGTCTTGAAAACTGATGTGGGTGCAAGTCCACCGTGAGTTCGAATCTCACTCGTTCCGCCAATTTATAGCTTTATCGAGTATTTTATCTACGGTCAGGACTGCGAGCCCGTTCGGATGAAGACGGCCAGCACCAAACATAACAGAGCTTTTGCCGTCTGGTTGAAGCAGCATGATCGCCGGCTGCCGTCGCAAACGGCGAGGCACAATCAAGCCTTCGTGTCGTGACAAAAGCGGCTCCGGCGCAATGGGTTGAAGGGGTTGTCTAAAGTTTAGGCAATCATGCAAGCATAAAAGTTCGAGGGGCTTTTAAGATGAGCATTGAATTTAACGTGACCGATGAGCCGTCCAGCGGTACTAAAGATCGGGCAACGGTTCAGATCCCAGTAACGCAGTTGGCTGCAATTTACGAGGCGCTGAAGCTCGCCTGCCATCTTGGGCGCACCAAACTTTCCGAAATCGAAGAGATTTCAGAAGACGTATTTCAGCTTCGTTCAAAAATTCATGGCTACGCGGAAATGCCCTCCATTCTGGCTGGCCAGTATCTGCCCGAAGACGTGCGCAAAGCTTGTATCGAGAACGTCAAAAAGCAGATCGAATGGGAGGAAGTAAACCCGAATCCCGACCCGAACGAGCCTATCCGCGGCAAAACCTATATCAAGGACGGCTGGCGGCATCAGGATATTCCGTTGCTGGTGGGCGAGCAGTTCGAGCGACTGCAAACAGCCATCGGCACCGATCATCTTGTGATGCTGGCGGGCTCGTCGCGCGAAATTGGTGGAAAGACGTTTCTCAGTGGCCAATCAGGCGAGTCTGACGATCCGTTCAAGGTGGGAGCCTGATGCTTAATTCCTTTTTTCGACACCGGCTGGAAACATACCATCTGTTCGACACGACAGCGACAATCGGTTTCGCGGGACTATTCGGCTATTATGCTGTGCAATTTTTTCGCTAAATGTGTCGCCAGCTTTGTTTTTAACTTTCCGGAAAGCACCGGCTGTGTTATATTTTTCGCATAAATATTATGAGGAATAGCATGACAATCAACGTTGCCCCGGAAACTATGGCACGCAAAAAGTCTTTGACTGAAAAACCGCTGATCATAGTCGGCCTCGCGGGTAAGGCCTATTCCGGGAAATCAACAGCCGGCGAATTCATCCGCAAGCGGCATGGCGGCTCCGTCGTGCCGTTCATGAAGAGGCTGAAGGAAATGTGCGGCCTGTTTATGTCAGAAGACCAGATTTCTGGCAGCCTCAAGGAAGTGCCGGATTTTTGCTTGCTTGGCGGCAAGACGCCGCGCGAATTCATGCAGAAGCTTGCTACCGATTTCGCCCGCAAAATGATCTGGGAGGATTTCTGGCTGCTGCAATGGCAAAAGGACGTCCGCGTCAAGGTGGATGCCGGTTATACGCTGATCATCGCTGATGATATCCGGCTCCCGAATGAAATCGATCTGATTCACAAAATGGGCGGCTTTGTTGTTCATCTGGATCGCTCCGGATCGGGGAGCAAGGTTGGTGCAACCCATTCGTCCGAAAACCACGATCTCATCTGCGACCATTATGTGTCCACAAATTCCATCTTCGACATGGAAGTTGCAATGAGCCATATTCTTGACGCCCGGCATGTTCCGCTTAATTACGGCAAAGGCAATCCGGTCTTCGCCAGCCTTGAAGAATATGTCGATTATATCTGATGAAATTCTGGATATTCTCCGACCTGCATCGGGAGCGGCCAGACCCTCATATCCACCCACAGACAACCGAGCCTTTTGACGGGATCATCTGCGCCGGAGATGTGGCCGGCTCCGTGCTGGAAACCGGCCTCTATCTGACCAGGCTTGCGGCTGATTACGACAAGCCGTTCATTTTTGTGCCCGGCAATCACGAATTCTATGATCAGAATATCGATTTCTCCCGGTTCCCGCGCCAGATCGTTCAGCAATTGTGGGTAGACCCGGACACGGGCGAGAACGTGCGCCTGATCGGCGCTACGCTCTGGACAGATTATAATCTTGACGGCGATCCTGTGGGTGCGATGCAGTCGGCCGCCCTGATGATTGGTGATCACACGGCAATCTCGAGAATCGAGACCAATCACAAATCCTCTAAATTCGGCTCTCCGGTGCGCTTCATGCCCTCCGACGCACTCGATCTGCATCAGATCCAGCTTAACCAGATGATCAAAGCTCTTCGTCAGCCCCATGCCGGTAAAACCGTGATCGTCACCCATCATGCGCCAAGCGGAAAATCAGTCAGCCTGAATCACGCACAATCGAATATTAATCCGTCTTTCGCCTCCAATCTGGAAGGACTGATTGAGGAGTTTCGGCCTGACCTCTGGGTTCATGGTCACATGCACAACTCCAGTGATTACAGAATCGGGGAAACGAGGGTGATCTGCAATCCGAAGGGCTATCTGCGCAACGGTTTTCCGGAAAATCCTGATTTCAATCCGGAATTGATTGTCGATATCTGACCCGATTTTGGGCACCGCCCGTTCGTTGAGTAAAACAACGTGTCGAACATCATTCTTAATGTTTCCTATGCCGACAAGGATGAGATCAAAAGGCTTGGCGCCAAATGGGATGCCGAGCGCAAAGTCTGGTTTTTGCCCAAACACGTCGACCAGAGCGCCTTTTCCAAATGGCTGCCCAAAGAGCCCGAGGTCACAATCAGGTCGAGCTTCTATTTTTTGGCCAGATCAACGGAAATCTGCTGGAAGTGCAGTTCATCAACCCATGTGTTCGGTTTTGTCTTGCCCTCCGGTCACGCGGCGCTGGAGCCGGGCGATGGGCCTGATGGGTGGGTGCTCCACAACAACGAGATCGGCATTCCCCGTTATATTACTTATCTTGCGCCTGCCGTGACCACGCTCATGAAATCAGTCTCGCGGCATTACCGGACTGATTTCAGCAACACCACGAAAAGCTCCTACTGGATGAACCATTGCGAACATTGTGGCGCCAAGCAGGGCGATTTCCAGATGTTCTGCGAGCCTGGCGGAGCGTTCTTCCCGATGGATAAAGCCGAGGCCGCCGCGATCAAGCTGCAAAAAATTGCCGAACCTTTCGATTGTTCCGGCGATATCGGCTATGATAGCTTTCCGTTTGATCTTGAAAGCTGACTTGACCAAGCTGGACGGGCTCATGTCGATCACGCCGCCAACCAAATCCACCAATCATCCTGATTACGCATTGTGCTGCGAAGAGGAAATCGAGGCTGAATTTATTGCCCTTGCTGAACGCGCCAAGGTCGCTCGATGGAATGCGCAATTTACGTCTGCTCAACTTCATTGGTTTTTTGAGTTTCGCGTTTGGTTCTGGCATTCTCGGCCTTCTTCAATCCGCCAAGCCGTCCGGCTTTTGCCGCCCGCTCCGCCCAGAATGCGATCAGGTTCATCTCTGGTGACTTCGACCACGGTTGACGGATAAAGTGTTGCCGAGTTCACCATCGCCGGATTGTCTTCATCGAGCACAATTACCGCATAAGGGTCGATCTCCGGCTTGTCGCCAAACCGCGTCTGGCTGGAGGTGGATTTCATCAAAGCGGGCTTGGCTCTCACAACAGGCTGAGCAGCCGCAATCAAATTCGCGCCGGTTCCTTCAGAGCGGATTACACGGGTCGCCATACTCCCGAACTGGCCCAGGCGATTGATGCGATCTGATTTTTGCACAGCTTTTTCCTCGTAACTTTTGTTTTATTTTTCGCACATCGTTAATCGGCGGACTCTTGCCAGAGGCGGTAGAACTCGGTCGCATATTCATTGGCGAGCTGCGCATTGTTCCAGATCACCATAACGTTCTCGGCATTGCGGGCCTCTGCCGCATAGGTGTAGTTGAACGAACCTGTTTCCAGATGGATGCCGTCCACGACAATGAACTTGTTATGCATGATTGGATAATTGGCGTCGATCTTCACCTTGACGCCGCCGTCGATCAGATAGTCGATTTTCGACTTGCCGTCGCCATGATGGTTTTCCTTGGCATCAACCACGACGAACACCTGAACGCCGCGTTGCTGGGCGGCACAGATGAGAGCGTCAGCGATGGGCTTGGAGGTCATTTCATAGGCGGCGACCTCGATGGTTTTGGTCGCGGCGTCAATCGCCTTTTCCACCAGCCGGATGGCCTGGCCTTGGGGAAAAGGTGAAAAGGCATGCTCGATGGCAAAGACATTCGGAGCCGGACGGGCTTCGCAGGCGCGCGGGATGCCGCTGTCAATATTCTCGGAGCCGCGCTTTGGCCATGCAAAAGCAGGGTCAGCAAGACTGGCAACAACGAGGGCGGACCCGATGAGGAGTGAAAGATGGCTGACTTTGTTCGCAAACATATTTCTATTTATCCTTTTCGCACAGTTTAAGCCAGTATGGCTTATTTTGCAATAACGTGTGTTTATTATATTTTTCATTCCTGTTTGCCAGACAGAGTGATATTGGCCCTCAATTCCACAGAAGGCTTTGTATTCGTTAGACGAATTTCATCAACGTCAGCCTGAAGCGGCTTTGGAACAAGTCCGCCGGCTGCTGATCCGGAAGAACTGGTTTTTTTCCGCACGCGTCGGCCATAATGGCTGTTTGTGGACGTCGAACCGTGTCCCATGAGGGCGGCGACCTCGGCTTCGTCGAAATAGCGCCGCGCTCTCGTCTGGAACATGTGACGCATATCGTTCAAGGAGAGGCCGTCAGAAAAGCCGGTTTCTGTGGCGATCTTGCTGATGAGCGCGTTGATGCGGTTGCGCATGCCCACCCATTGCTCGGGGGTAACACCGGCGTCGGCGATCATGGAGGCAAGGAAGATCGACATCATTGCCCAGTCAGGCAGCCCTGTAAGAATGAGCGTGCGCGTCGGTCGATGGGCTGGAGAATTGGTTCGCTTGGCGTTTTTAACGACGAGACGCGCTTGAGCCGAGGGCAGGGCCAGATAGGTGCCGGGATCGCCGACGCGGTCAAATATATCGGTAAACGGGATGAAATCGCCGTTGTCGAAGGCTTGAAAGCTGTCGAAGATCCGGAAGACCTGCATTTGCGCGTCCAGCCATTCAATAGGGCGCAATCCGGTGAGCACAGAGGCCTCGAAAACAAGTCTGGCTATGGGATGGGGCGGGTCGGATATGCTTTTTTGGGAAAAAATGGACAGCGGGTCATATTCATCCTGCGGGCAAATATGGCGGGCGAAAGCAATGAGATCATCCACGCTAACCTCGGTATCGCTGAATTTGCGCGGCTTTTTGCCGGTTTTTTGTCGCCTGATACGTGCTGCGGCAAGTTCGATCCGGTTGAGGATGGCTTGCGCCAGACCGGTTGTTTTGCTGAGGGCGGTGAGCAGTGCGCGCATTGAATGGCTGTCTGGATCGGGCTGGAGCGCGTCAGACAGGATTTTGAGATCAGAGAGGGCGTCGAGCAAGGTGTTGAATTCGTCTGGCTTGGTGGGCTCCGCATGCTCACCGTAGAAGTCACGGCTCAATCTGGCAGCCTCATCGAGGATGACCTGACGGCTGGCATGGGCAATGGATTCGATTGACGGGGTCAGATCGATCGAGGCCCAGCTTTTGAGAATTTCCGGCAGCCCGACAATTTTTCTGTCCCTTATGTCGGACATGGTCGAGAGGAGCGCCGTCTTGCTGTGTCGCCATGTTGCGGCGCTGACCAGTGTTGCCCGTGATATAAGCTGCTCCCAGCAATCCTGGGGCGTTACGCTGTCTTGATTTTGATGGGCCGGGCTTTTTTCCGGCGGATAGAGGCGGGCTTTGGCGAGAATTGCCAGCCGTTCTGTTGAACGGAGATAGGCTGCCCTTGATGTGGTGCTGGCTGACTTTTCGGGCTGTTTCGGGTTAGGCATTGATAAAATTCCGATGGTTGACGGATATTTTGAAAAAAAGTGTTTGCCGGAGTGAAAAAATGCTGAGCCCCTATATTATTCATTCTGACTTTTGAAGGTGTTTATCATTTTCGCACTGTTTGCCAACCGCCAAAAATGTGTTTGCGAAGCAATTTATGGTGACAATCGGTTTGATCCCAACCTGTTTGCTGACATCCGGCTTTTTGACAAAAATAAACACTGAATCGGGTTTTTATATTGTGCGAAAAACAAAAATCAATAAAGCTGAATTTGCTGTATTTTTTAAAAGGAGCGGCAAATGTTCAGAAAATTTGGTTTGATATTGGTGGCGGGTGCGATGCTTGCGGGGTGTAATACGACCGATCCGGGTTCGCGTGCCTTGGGCGGCGCGGCTGTTGGCGGGCTTGCAGGTGCTGGTATTGGTGCAATTGCCGGCCACGGCAAACGGGCATCTGTATTGACCGGGGCTGGCGTCGGGGCAGGGGTGGGTGCACTCGCCGGAGTGGCGACATCTTCATCGGCTTCGGGCCGTCCGGCTGTCATTCAGGGTTATTCTGAATCTGATCCTTCAGCCGGTTATTACCATCGTCACGGCGCGGCCTATTCAGACGTTTATGCGCGCGATCCTTATGCTGATCCGAATGCGCCGACGTGCTACGAGCTCGCCATTGATGCTTATGGCCAGCAATATTGCGCCCGTTACGGTCGATAATCAGGAATGATGATAATTTTACACAACCCTGACCTTGATTGTCAGGGTTGTGTAAATGTTGGTGATAATTTGCGCTAAAATTTGATAATCATAATTTTTTTATCATATTTTCGCATGGATATAGACAATCCGCCGGATCGGGTGTATTTTTTGATCATAGAAGGATTTTTAACATGATGAAATCGACCAGAATTTACATTGCATTGATAGCCAGCGGATTGTCCATGTTCATGCCGGGCGGCTCTGGTATTGCTGCCGGCGCCGCCCCGGAATGGGTGAAGATGGTGCCTTCGACCAATGTTGCTGACCTTGCCAATGCGAAATCTGCATTTAGCGGCAAGGCCGCTGAAGCTGGCGGCGCCATCGGTTCATCGGTTTGGTTATCGCCTTCAAAGTCTGTTGAAGCACCGGCCCATATTGGCGGCGTTGATTTCGCCTCGATTAACCTGGATGGCGGCGCCAGGCTTGTTGTGTCGGTTTTGGAGAGCGCCAGCTTTGAGGTCAAGTCGGCCGCCGGCGTCGAGCAGATTTGTGATAGTGCCAGCGATTCCATCCTCTCAACCAATTGTCTGATGCGGATTGCCGTGGTCAGCGCTGACGGCAAAGTCAATATTATCCGCGAGGCCCGTGCCTGTTCGGTTGTTTTTGACGAGCAGCCCAATGGATTGAATCCGGCAACGAACGCGGTTTATGTGACGCTTGATCGCAAGACCAGGGTGCTTTCGATGCGCGCGCTTGTGGGTGGTGAAATTCCTGCTCATTTCGAGAAGGGCAGAAAGATCAACGATTGCGAAATATCGGTTAAAAATCTCCTGTTTTAAATGTATGGCAAAAATTTGCTTTTTATTTTTCGCGGAAAAGCTATAGAGTTAATCCAGCCCCAAGGGCTGGATTTTTTTAATTGAGGCCCGCCATGCATGTGATTTTCAAAAACCTTTACGTTTTTGCTGCAATATGTTTTTGGCTTATTTTAGGTGCAGACGCAAAAGCTTTGATTGTAACTCAGGCACAAATTGCCCAGGCTGTTATTGGATCCTCAGCGACGAACGCATTTTTTTCCAATCCGGCAAATGCTGCGTTCATCGCAGGTTTGGCCACTAACGTTGAATCATCTGCCGGGAATGGAACCTCAAATACAGCCGCATGGAATGGCGGTTGTTGTTATGGTGTGCTTCAATTGACGAGGTCGAATATCCACGCTTATGTCGGCTCTAATGTAACGGGTCCTCAATTTGCGGCGATGAGTCTGCAGGATCAGGTCACATATTGGGAACAATTGACCGCAGATGGCATGAAAGCGTCAGGTCCGAAATGGCTGATTGCCAATATGGGCGGAACTTTTGACGGTCAGCCGATTGACACTGCATTGGTTTTGGCCTGCGTTCAGCTTGGGCCCGGCAGCTGTGGAAGCATGGTCAATGATGGGTCGTGTAATAGTTTTAAGGACACAAACGGCACTACGATTTGCGCTATGGCTGCAAAGATGCGAGCGGCGGTTGGTGTTTCTAATCCTGATCCTGTCGCGACTGCGGCGCTGAACAACGAAATCAATGCAAATTCTGGCAATGGCACCAATGCAACGAATGGTGTTCTTGCGCCATCTCCGGTAACCGCGCCCTCCGGTATAAATTCAATACCTTTCATTTCAGGTGGCGGGACCGTCTTTTCATCGCAGGGAAATGGCGGTGTAACCGGTTCTGTAATTTCAGGCGGATCGGGCTCCGGCGAGAAAGCACCTTTAGAGGGCAAGGGAAACTGACAGGGGAAACTGAAATGGGATTAATTTCGTCAATGATATCGCGGCGGGTCGATCTGGGTCGGCGCTATCTTGGCCAGGAGTCGAAAGTATCTGTCGACAAAGATGGTCATCCCCACGTTGAGCGCGGGTTTATGCGCCAGCTTCATGCCCTGAACGTGAGCTTGTTTGGCGCGATCAAAAACGGTTTCAAGGAAGGTAACATGCCCATCATCAATCGTGACGGTTTTTGGAATCTTCATAAAGACGGAGGTATCCTTGCTTTTAATAAGGCATCCAGCGTCAACGGTATT
>Ga0209067_10000915_pt1 | contig 18509 bp, 10 predicted proteins | sample ColStrG_CSR_2013_FD_187199 | JGI IMG/M metagenome (GOLD analysis project Ga0209067, IMG submission 187199) | Freshwater sediment microbial communities in response to fracking from Pennsylvania, USA - Cold Stream Run_MetaG_CSR_2013 (SPAdes)... | ecosystem: Environmental > Aquatic > Freshwater >...
GTGATAGAGAACGTTGCCGCCAAGGCAGGTGATGTAGAGATCGGGCCAGCCGTCGTTGTCGATGTCGCCGACCGCGCCGCCCATGGCGAAGCAGGGAGTGGCGATGCCGGCTTTATCGGTGACGTCGGTGAAAGTGCCGTCGTGATTGTTGTGGTAGAGCGCGCCGCGGCTCTTCTGGCCTTTGATCGCCATCTCCACGCTGGGAGCGTTGGTGAAGTAAATGTCCGGCCAGCCGTCGCGATCGTAGTCGAACAGGATCACCCCGCCGCTCATCGACTCCACGATGTATTTCTTGGCAGGGTCGGAGGAGTGCTTGAAGGTGATTCCTGCTTTGGCGGTGATGTCCTCGAGTTGCGGAATTGTGCGGTTGGTGCATTTATACGATTTGGCTCCGGGAGGCGGCGGAGCTGGCGCGGGATGGCCCTCTTGACCCTGAACCAAGGCCCCGGCCAGGCAGGTTAAGAAGAATAGCTTTTTGCAATAGCGATATCGGTTCAATCGTTTCCTTCTGCCGCGAGATGCTACCGGCTTTGCATGGACTGCACTCCGGCTTTCTCGCGCTGCTTGGCTTTCAGCTCTTTATAGATTTCGAGTTCGCGGTCCGCGTCGGCGTTAAGTTGCGCCTTACGGTAGGCCGCTTGCAATTGGTAGTGCATGTAATCGGTCTGCGGACTGAGGCGCGCCGCAGTTTGCAGGTGTTCGATTGCATCCTTGACCTGTCCTCGATCGAGCAAGATTTTGCCTAGCTCGTAGTGCGCGTTGGCGTGATTGGGCTGCTCGGCGAGGACCTGCTGAAACAAGCCTAGCGCATCGTCAACGTGCGATTGCTGAAGATTGACGAAGCCGAGGTTGTAGAGCGCATCGGCGTCGGCAGGATCTAGTTTTAGTTCGGCCTGGAATTCGGCGGCGGCTTCTGGCCAGTGCTCCCAGCGAATGTCGGCCTGCCCGGCGTAGTAATGAGCTTTGCGCAACGATGGATCGGACTGCAGGGCGCGCTGAAAAGTGGCGACGGCCTGGGCGTAGTCGCCGATTTCGATCCAGAGCTGGCCGATGAGAAGAAGCTGGTCGTTGGGCCGGTCGGCCTTCTGGAACTCGGTGACAACTTCGGCGGCTTTTTTCAAGTCCCCGGTGTGGGTGAGAGACGCGGCCCATGCGTAACCCAAGGCCGAATCTTGCATGCCGCGAAGGCCGAGCGGAGCGAAAGTATTCGCGGCGTCGGCGAACTTCTCTGCCCCGAAATAAGCTAGGCCGAGCATGGCTCGTACGGGATCGTCGGTGGGCTTCTCTTCCACCGCGCGCGAAAGTCCGCGAATGGCTTCGGCGAAATTATCGCTGCGGAAGGCCGATAGGCCTAGATTCTTGGCGAGGCCGGGAATTGTTGGGTCCCAGCGTTCGGCTTCCTGATAGTGGCCTAACGCGACAGCGTATTGCTTGCGCACTGCTTCGGATGTAGCCAGGTCATTGAAGCTCAGACCGAGCACGGCGCGCAGTCTGGTGTCTTGCGCGTCGGCAGCCGCTCGCTGCGTATCGGTTAAGTTGGCGCGAGCCATCACCGAGGCATCGACGCGCGCGAATGGGTCGCTGTTCTGCGGAAGAGCAGGGGCGGCTTCGGCTTCGTTCTTGGGATTGATGGGGACAATGGCCGCAGCGGATCCGGCGCCTCCGGCCAGGGCCATCTCTGCAACATTCTGCTGGCTTTGCTCGAGCACCTTATTCTGCAGGGCGCGGGCCTTGGCCATGTAGGCTTCGCTTTCCTCGGTGCGTCCAGAGCTTCCAGGATGCGCCCAAGGTCGATGTAGGCGCGGCGAATCTGATAATTGGAGCGGGCTTCGTCACTCCCGGTCAATTCCACGGCTTTGCGGAACGTGGTCTCGGCACGCTTCATGTCGCCGCGCGCGTAGGCGTTCAGGCCCATGTAGAGCCAGGGTTCGGGCCAATTTGGATTTACCGCGACAGAGGTCTCCAAATACTTGTCGGACACTTCATATTGGCGTTCGCCCGAGGCGATGAAGCCGAGGATGTAGTTGGCCAGATAGTCTTTGGGATAGCGCTGCAGCTCTTTGGCGAATTCGGATTTGATCTCGGGCGTGGCGTGCCATTCGTTGGTGGCGAAGATGGCCAGCGCCAGAAAATAGTGAGCGTGCGGGGTGGAGGGATCTAGCGCGATGGCGCGCTTGAACTCGCGGATGGCTGCGGGCATGTCGTTGGCGTCGCGGTAGGCTCGTCCGAAGAGCACGTGAAGAGAGCCGCTGTCGCCTGTGAGCTGCATCATTTGCTGGAAGACTGCCGCGGCGCGCAGTTTGTTCTTGTCTGCGTTTGCATCTTTGATTTGCAGCAGGCAAATGCCCAGGGAATAGAGGGTGTCGAAGTCTGGATTGAGGCGAGCGGCACGATCGAGGGCGTCGGCGGCCTTGGCGTAGTCGCCCTTTTTCATTGATGCCTGGCCGCTTACATTGAGGGCTCGCAGGTTGTTGGGATCGGCTGCGAGCACCTCTTGAGATTCGGTGAGCGCATCGTCGGGATGGCTGGCGTACAGTTCCGCGATGGCTAAATCGACACGCGCGTCGGGAATGTCTTCAAAAGTCAGGGAGCGGCGGTAGAGTTCGACGGCTTGCGGGTAGGCGGACTGGATCAGGCGCAATTGCCCAAGGTCGCGCAAGGCGAAGGCAATGAGGCGTTCATTGGATTGCGCGATAGGAGCGGGGTCTCCGGTGGCGCGAGCGGCTTGAGCTGCAGAGATGCGCTTCTCCAGTTCGGCCTCGGCGGGGGGATTGGCTGCGGTTTGAGGCTTCGCTGCGGATTGTCGTGGGGAATGCGATTGCGCAAAAGCGGGCGAAAGCGGACACACACATCCGGCGCCGAGCAAGACGAGAAGAAAGGATGGAATGCTCAGAAGCGGCACCGTCATCGTGCGCCGCAGGCGCGACCGCTTGGATATTCTGAAATTCACCGATGACGGATCCCCGACTGCACTTCCTCTGTGGCAAAAGTAAACGGCGGGACTTGGAATTTCAAGTCCCGCCGTGGTTGGGTGGAGGGTAATGAGTTTCAGCCCTAGAACGTGAACCTCAAAGTGTATTGAATTTCGCGTCCCGGGTGCACCGAGCCGGCGGTTCCGAAGTTAGTCACCGCACTCTGGGTCTGAATGACGTTGTTGGTCGGGCTGCAGGCGTTGGCGCCGCAGGTTACGCTGCTCGGGTTATAACCAGTGCCTTCCAGGTTGCCGCTGTTGAAGTTGGCATGGTTGAACAGGTTGAAGAAGTCAAAGCTGAACTTGATTCCATAGCGCTCTTTGATCTTCCAGTTCTTCGCCAGCTGCATGTCCACGGTGCGGGCATTGGCACCGGTACAAATGCCGCGGTGCGCGGTACCGACGGTTCCAATATTGAATCCGACTAACGTGAACGCAGCAGGATTCAGCAGTTGGTTACCGCTCGCACCCGAGTTGCAACCAATTCCTGTGGCATCGGCGCGCTGGTTGTTGCCGAAGCCGCTGCCGGTCAAAGTGCTCAACTGGTAGCAGTTCGAAAGAGCCGCGGAACTGCACGGGCCAGCCCCAGGAATCTGCATCGGATTGATCGAATGGTTGGCGTCCGTGACACCGTTGGTAAAGACGGTGAACGAGGCCCCCGACTGTACGTTGATGATGCTATTGAGTTCCCATCCGCCGAGCGCCGACTGTACGAAGGCGTTGCTGTGGCCGAATTTGGGCAGGTCGAAGACTTCGTTGGCCACGAAGATATTCGGCCGGTTGATATTGGTGTTGCCCTTGTCGAGCCGCGGGTTTCCAGAATCGGTAAAGGCTTCCTGGTTGACGCTGCCGGAAGAGTTATCCAGTTCGACGTCGCCGATCGAGTGCGACCAGGTGTAGGACGCCTGGAAGCTGGAGCGGCTGCCGACGCGGGAACGGAACAAGGCCTGCAGCGAATGGTAGCTGGCGGAGCCTGCGCGAGCGAACTCGCCGATGGTTCCGAAGTTGGTAGCGGAGCGCAGCGAATCGATGTTCGTCACGCTGGCGTTCGGGCCATTCCCGCCCAGGAAAGCACCGTAGATCCAATTGTTCGGGTTCACACGGTTCAAATCCGCCATGGAGGTAAGGTGGATGCCGTTGTTGCCGACGTAGCCGATTTCCAGGGAGGTGTTGCGAGCCAACTGCCGCTCCACGGAAACGTTCCACTGCCAGCTGTTGGGCACCACTGCCCGGGGATTCTTGGCTGCGCTGGGCGATACCGATGGATTAGCCAAGGGTGCAGGCGTCTCCAAGGTACGGGTATCGTTGGCGTTGATGACGAACGGAGCGTTGTGCGCCAAGCTCTCATCAATACCCACCAGCTCGCGCTGGTAGAACTGCCCGACACCCAGGCGGATGGCGGTTTTGCCATCACCCATCACATCCCAGGCGATGCCGATACGAGGCGCAATGGTGTGGTTGTTGTTGTTCACCAGAGAGCGATTGGCTCCCGGCGTTCCGTTAGAAAGGGGCAGGGAGACACCGAGCGACGACAAAAGTGCCTTCTGGGACGCGCACGGGGTGGTTCCGGGTACGATCACAATGCCGTTACAGGCATCGGAAGGATTCGCAGCGGCTTCCGACGCGCTCCAATCGGCGAGGCTGAAATTCGCCCACTTGTTGTCGATGCCGAAAGGCTCGCGATAGAACGACCACCGGAAGCCATAGCTGAAGGTTACGTTGTGGCTGATCTTCCAGGTATCGCCCAAGTACCACTCGAAGTCGTGCCAGCCGACCTGAGCCAGACCGTTGACGCTATTTTCGCTGGTGTTGAAGGTTTGCCCAGCTCCAGTCGGATCAAGGGTAGTGTTCAAACCCGGCACAAGTAGATTGGCCAGGGGGTTGTTGGTCTGGACCCGGACGCTGTTGCCGCCGGTCGGAATGGCCGGACGGTCATTGCCGCCGTTGTTGTATTCGATTTTCTTGTTCGTGCTGTAATAAACGCCAGCTTTGAACAAGTGATTGCCGCGAACCTTCGAGATGTTGTCCTGAATGGCATACAGATCTTCGTGGTTGCCGTAGGGGGCAATGGTCCACATCGTCTGTGCGCCAGCGGGGCCACCACCGTAAGGATTCAAACCTCCCCATGCGCCACCGCCGTCGACGTAGGCTCCGGGCTGCTTCAACGAACTGGGCCAGGCGGTCGGAATGGCGGCGTTGGTTTGATTGACCAATCCTACGGATCCAGGGGAGAGCGTGGTGACGATGGCGTTGTGGCCGTAGCCGAACTCAACGTCGTTCACCATGCTGCTGCTCAACTGGGAAGTCAATTTGGCCATGACGCTCTTAGAGGGTTGGCTCCAATCCGAACTTACGGTCGGGAAGATGGCGTCTCCCCAGAACTGGCCGGGGGCCGGACCGGGCACCTTCCAGGTATCTTGCGTCCAGCGGAAGGTGGCGCGGTGCTTCTGCGTCAAATCGTAGTCAGCGCGGCCGTTGATCTCGCTCCAGGACGGTGAGACGCGTTCCGATTCGAACCAGTTGGTGCCGCCAGAGAGCGCTTGGTTGGGAAGTGGATAGAACTGGCCGAGCAGAGCGCCGGCTGGATCGACGGCGGCAAGCTTAAAAGGATTCCCCGCCGCCTGTAGCGCTACCGGGATGGTAGACGTATAAACTGCGCTGCCCACAGGGCCAACCCAGCTAGCGGGCTGGTTCGCGCCACACTGATCCGTGGCGAGCGTCCCGCCCGTATTGGTTGCTGTTGGTGCGGATGCTCCCGCGAAACCTTGGCTGAAGTCTCCGCCTTGTTCGGCTGCCGTAGGCACGCAAGCAGATTGCGGGCTGCCGCGAACTTCGCGATCCCATTCTTGTCCCCAGAAGAAGAAAAGCTTGTTCTTAATGACCGGACCGCCAATGTGATAGCCCCAGTCGTTCCGGCGAAGTTCCGCTTTCACTGGGTGAGCCGAGTGGTTGGAGTACCAGTCGTTGGCGTCCAACGCATCGTTGCGGCCAGCGTAGAAGAAGCCGCCGTGGAACTGGTTCTCACCACTCTTGGTGGTGATGCTGATGATAGCGCCGGAGGCCTGGCCATATTCCGGACCGTAGGAGTTGCGAACCATCTTGAATTCGGCAATGGCGTCGGTCGAGGGATAGACCAGAATCGTACGGTTCGAACCCACGTCGTTGTTGTTGACGCCGTCCACCAGGAACAAGTTATTGGTGTAAGGGTTGCCGTTAACCGAGAAGTCGCTGCCACCGAGCAATCCTTTGTCGCGGCTATTGAAGCTGTTGGCTTGGGAAACGCCAGGCGACAGGGTCACGAGGCCGATGAAGTTCTCTCCGTTGAGAGGCAGTTCGCGGACCTGGGTGCCTTCGACGACTTCGCCGACGGCGGCCTGACTGGTCTCAACCTGCACGTCGCTGGCTTCTACGGTGACGGTCTCGGAAGCCGCTCCAACGTCCAGCTTCGTGCTGATGTCGGTGGTGGTCGAGGTGTGGACCTCAACGTCCTTAGCGACGAATTCTTTGAAGGAGGCTTTCTTGATGGTCAGCTGATAGGTGCCGACGGGGAGCTGCGCAAAAATGTACACACCCTGGTCGCTGGTGGTCGCGTTGTAGGTAGATCCGTTGCCCGTGTTCATGGCGGTGACGGTGGCTCCGGGTACGGAGGCGCCGGAGGTATCGGTCACCGTACCGGTGATGGTGCCGGAATATTGTTGGGCGTGTAAGGCTAGCGGAATCGCCAGCATCAGCAAGGAAAGCAGGAAACAGCGAATCATCAAGGATCCGCTTGGCGTTTTTTCTGTACGTACAGTTTTCATCCGTGTGCTCCCCCAAAAGAGCTCTCTGTCGCTGCGCGTAGTAGTTCCCCACTAATGTGAAACCACTACGGGGTGCATTTCTAGTTCCTATGAGCAATCGTTGTCAAGCAAAAAAACGATTTTTCTCAGAGGAAATAACGATATTCTAAAAACGCTGCAAAATTGAACAATGCAGGCAGGCACCAGTGCGGAATCTATGAAGAATGGGAGAGTTCTCCGGACTCGCCGCTACTAACTTCTCTATTTCGCGATGTTCTTTAACAGGTATGTATCTATGGTTCCGCGTATAGGCTGGAGACGAGGTCAGAGCAAATCGATCCTTAGAAGCAGATTTCTCGATGGGAGCTGCCGCTTTCGGGGGCATTCGGGAACGATTTTCAGGGTGTTGCCATTCTTGGTGCGTCTGGCCCGGAGTAAGTGCGGAGCAAAAAGCTGCGAGAGTCTACTCCCACTTCCCGGTTCCCTCGACGATTCGGATATAACGGTCCAGCGGAAGCCTGGTAAAACGTTCCACTTCCCCGCCGGGCTGGGGCCAGTTCACGTCGATCCAGTCGAATTTCGAACGCTTGCCGATGCCCAGGACGACCCGCGGATCATGGGACGAGAGAAAACTTCCTCCACCTACCTTCATGCGTTCGCGTTTCAGGTCGCCGGCCTGGTAGGTGATGCGCGCTCCGACCGCATCCGGATTCGATTTGCGGCCGACCAGATGAACGCCCAGCCAGTGATTCTGGCTGCCGACTTTGTTCTGCAACAGAAGGGGAGGGCCGTCATTGGTTGCAATCAGAACGTCGACCGCGCCGTCGTTATTGAAATCGCCTACTGCCAGCCCCCGCGCAGCGAATGTTTTCGCAAAAACCGGCCCCCCCTGGTCGCTCACGTTCTTAAAGACCTTGCCCTGATTCTGAAAGAGCAAGAGCGGCTCCTTATACGTGACCTGGTGGGACAACTGCTCGACGAGATCATCGGGAAAACCGTTGGAGAGGATGAGATCTAACTCGCCGTCGTTGTCGTAATCGAAGAACTTGAGTCCCCAGCCGCTGAGCCAGCGGGTGGCCATGCCGATGCCCGCGGGCATGGCCACATCGTCAAAGGTTCCGTCGCGGTTGTTCTGATAGAGCGAGAAAATCTCCTCGTCGATGTTGGCGGCGAAAAGATCCATCCAGCCGTCCTGGTTGAAGTCGGCGGAATCGACTCCCATGCCCGAGCGGGCGCGGCCTTCGGCGCTATAAGCGACGTCGGCGGCGAGACCGACCTCTTCGAAGCGGCCGCCGCGATTGAGGAACAAGAAATTCGCCACGGTGTCGTTGGTGACGAAGAGATCCATGCGGCCGTCATTGTTTATGTCGGTGGCGACGACGCCCCAGGCTTTGCCCAGATGATCGGCGATGCCGGTTTCGCGGCTCACGTCGGTGAATGTTCCATCGCCGTTGTTGTGAAACAGCCAGCTCGGGCGCGGCTTGAAGATGCGGGGAATGCAGTAGTGGTGCATGCCGCCGCTATCGATGCCGCAGCTCATGGTCTTATTGAATTCGGCGAATTGGCAGACGAACAGGTCGAGGCGGCCATCGTTGTCGTAATCGAACCACACCGCGCTCGAACTCCATCCTGGGGCGGAGACTCCTGCTTTACTGGTGACGTCGGTGAAAGTGCCATCGCCGTTATTGTGATAGAGGATGCTGCGTTCGTACTGGGTTACGTAAAGGTCGGGAAAGCCGTCGCCGTCGTAGTCTCCGACGGCCACGCCCATGCCGTATCCACCACCAGCCACGCCGGCCTTCTCGGTAACGTCGGTGAAGGTGCCGTCGCGATTGTTGCGATAGAGCGCGTTACGCAGCGGGTGCGGAGGATTGTAGAAATCACACTTACCGCTATTGACCAGATAAATATCCATCCAGCCATCGTTGTCGTAATCGAAGAAAGCGCAGCCGGCCCCGCTGGTTTCCGGCAAATATTTTTCCGGCGACTTGCCGGCGGTGTGCACCCAGGCGATGCCACTGCGCGATGGAGGGACTTCTTCGAAGGCGAAGGAAGGTGCTGCAGCGCCGAGGAGGCGTAAGTTTCTTAGCGGAAAGCAGCCGGCAAGACCGCAGGAAAGGCGCAGAAATTTCCGGCGAGAGAGATCATACAGGGCCTTATTCACGGAAACTTTGACCGGTTAGAACGCTTTCGAAGGGCGATAATATCACGCAGGCCACTCGACCCATGTTTTGTCTCCGTAAAGTTCCGGTCCCGCCAGTCCGCAGCGCTTTGTTGGCGCTCTTACTGATCTCTCCGTTAGCGGCCCAAGACAGCTCACTCCAAGCCAACGAGAGTTTTGATTCCGACGCCAAGGCCGCGGCTGCGGCGCGGGAGGCCGGGAACTCCGGCGAGGCCATTCGCGATTATCGGCGCGCGGTGGAGATGCGGGCCGACTGGGAAGAGGGCTGGTGGTACCTGGGAACTTTGCAGTACGACGCGGACCGCTTCGCCGAGGCGATTCCTGCTCTCAAGAAAGTTGTGCAACTCGATCCGGCGTTCGGGCCGGCGTGGAATTTTCTCGGGCTCTGCGAATTTGAGACTCGTGATTACGAAAATTCTCTGGCGGACCTGCAGAAGGGGCGGGAACTCGGGGCTGGCGATGATCCTGAGATTGCGCGCGTGTCGGCCTACCATCTGGCGCTGTTGTTGAATCGTAGCGGGGAATTCACGAAGGCCGCTTCCCTGTTGAATTCCGCCTTCGCGGATCACGCGCCGGCAGATGTGAAGGCCGCTCTTGGACTATCGCTGTTGCGGGTCCCGCTTTTACCGCAGGAAGTCGATCCTTCGCAAGATGCCTTGGTGCAGGCGGCGGGCGAGACTGCCGCGCTGCTGGCGCAACCAGACTCTGCGAAAGCGCTCGACTCGTTTCGAGCGCTCGTAGATCGGTATCCCAACACTCCATACCTGCATTACGGTTTCGGAATCGCATTGGCCCGGGCCGGAAGATATGACGAAGCGCTGCAGCAGCAAAAAGCAGAGGTGAAGATTTCTCCGGCGAGCACACTTCCCGTCATCGAAATCCGTTCGCTGGAGGGCCGCTCGCGCCATTCGCAGGATGCGCCTCACGCGGCCGAGAGCCTGGTGCGGGAGCCGCGGATCGTGGAAATGTATGCGCTCAAGACGGCTCCCGTCTCGGGGAAAGTTGCGCAGACGAACTCAAACGGTCCTGCATCCGCAGATCGCGACGATGAAGGCCAGTGTCGTGGCGCCATGCTTTTGTATTCCGCCGAAAATTATTCCGAGGCGATCGCTGCGCTCAAGGCCTGCGTCGCGCGACAACCTAACAACGGCACGGCCTGGGCGGTCATGGGTCTGTCGGAGTTCGAGACGAAGGATTACAGCAACGCGCGCATTCACCTGCAGCGCGGCGAGGACCTGGGGCTCAGCGGGAGAGCGGAGTCGGTGCAACTAGCGAAATATCGGCTGGCAACTCTGCTGATTCAGAACTCCGAGTTTGATCGCGCAAGGGACTTGCTGGCCTCTGAAACGGCCATCGGCCCGCGCGCGCAGGAAATTCAGTTCGCGCTCGGTATGACGCTGCTGCGCATTCCTCTTTTGCCGCAGCAAGTGGAAGCGTCGAAGAGCAATCTGATTCGAACTGCGGGCGACATTTCCGCGCTGCTGCAAGCCAGCAAATACGATGAAGCGTTCCCGAGGCTGCAGTCCTTATTGCGGCAGTACCCGGCAACGCCGTTCCTGCACTACGCGTACGGAACCGGCCTCGCCGCGATGTCTCAGTACGAAGACGCGGAATTGCAACTTCGCCAGGAAATAGCGATTTCCCCGAACAGCGAATTGCCTTACGTGCGGCTGGCGTCGATCGCACTGAAAACGCATCGCCCTGCCGATGCCTTGCCTTCCGCGCAGCACGCCGTGGAACTGGCCAACGATTCTGCGGAAGCGCACTACTTGCTCGGACGAAGCTGGTTGGAACTCGGGCAGCAAGAGAAAGCGCTACAGGAACTAGAATCGGCCAGCAAGATGGCGCCGAATAGTCCCGAGGTGCACTTCAATCTGGCCAAGGCTTATGCAAGGGCGAATTTGCCGGAGAAGGCCGAGCAGGAGCGGGCGACGTTTGCCCGCCTCAACGCGCTGGCCGAACAGCAACGCAGCCGGCACGGAAGTCAGTCATATTCCGGTTCGCATGACCCGACTGATTTTTCGATTCCCCGCGCGGACTCAACAGGTGTGCCAGAGAGTCATTAGGTCTACAGTCTCCTCGCAGCCGACTGGGGGCCCCGTCACAGCTTTGAGCGTATTCCGGGTGTAACATTACGTCGCCATGAGATTTGCAGCGTGGAAGCGCATCGCTCTGCTAACGCTGATGGCGTGTAGCGTATTGCCGGCATCCTCGCAGACGCCATCAACCCAGGTCCCTATGTTTCGAGCGGACACTCGACTCGTGCTGGTCGATGTCATTGCCGACATCAAAGAGAAATCCTTACATACGCGAGCGCTTCTCACCGATCTGAAAAAGGAAGACCTTCGCGTCTTCGACAACGGCCATGAGATGCCGATCCGCAGCTTCGACATAGGGGCACATTACGAGACTCGTCCGATTGCATTGTGGCTGATCGTGCAATGCAACATGGGAGATCCGCCGGAGTGGAATTCAGGATTTCTGCGCAACAAGACGCAACTTCTCAGGCCAGCGCTGAACGGGCTGCACATTGATGACGCGATCGGCGTCGCACATTGGTGCGGTGACGGGACGGCTTCGATCGACCTGCCTGCCAGCCGCGATCCGAGTGCGGCGGTGGCGGCGATCGACCGCGTGATCAGCGGACCTCCGATCACAGGCGAAAATCGAACGGGCGAAGTAGCGATGCAGAAAATGATCCGGATGGTTTTGGAAGATGTGCATCAAGACAAACCGCAGCGCCTGCCTGTCTTCCTTTTTCTGTACGGCGACGACTGTGGCGCCCACGAGAACGCATCGCGCCGCTTCCCACACGGCGACCACTGTGGCACCCACGAGGATGCAGCGCACCGCATTATTGAAGATGTGCTGGAAACCTCAGGGGTGGTTTTCGGCATGAATGATAACGGCTCCCCTTACAATGCCGAAGACATGTTCCACGATGGCGAAGTATTTCATCTTGTCCACTACTACAGTCATGAGACCGGAGGACAGTTTTATTCGACGATTGATCCGAGGCTATTTTCCGCGGCGCTCGACTACATTCTGCTGCAACTTCATCTTCGCTACACCATCGGGTTCACGCCGCTGCTGGTCGACGGCAAGCGTCATCCGTTAAAGGTGGAGCTCACGAAAGGAGCTGAGAAACGATTTCCAGGAACGGAACTGCGGTTCCGTCAGGAATACGTCCCTATAGCAGTGCCTTGAAATCGCTGAAATCAGTTTGGCTGCGGCTTCACTGAAGTTGGCGCATTATCGTTCTTTGGTAGGAACGCCGTCGCCGGCATCGTGACTGACCCCAGAGAGCCGGAACCCGCATCGCGCAGCACCACGCGAAGCTCGGTTGATTGCGGCGCTATGGTCAGGTGTCGATCCAGCACCATGGCAGCTTTGGAGAGGTATTCGTACTTCTTTTCCTCCAGGTTCAGATCGAGGTGCTGCTCCTCGGCAGACACTTTCTGACCCGATGCGTCACGCTGCACGAAAAGCAAGTCCACGGCGCCTTTGCGATGATCGCCAGAATTTTGCAGGAGAAGCTGCTTGGGGTCGAAGCCGATGTGAAGCTCGACGGTGCGCGGATCCGGCTTCGACAACTTGGCGGTGATAATCATACCCAGATTGGTGGCGTCCAGCGGGCTATCTGCGGCTCGCTGGAGATCCTCGGCAATCGCCTCTTTCGGATCGCTACGCTCGGGCGTCGCGTAATAGCCGGAGCGGTAGCGCAGGCGCAGACCTTCCCTGGATTGAATCTTGAGCTTGCGGAATTTGCCATCCCACTGGCCGTGGCTGGGATAGAAAGCGATGTTGTAGGCGAAACGTCCATCGTCAAACGCGCGGCGGACGGCCTGGCGAATGTCATTGTTTCCGAAAGATGCCAGACCGCCGGTGCGATCCGCCAGCAACTTTGATGCATCGCGCGCATCCTGCTCGGCATTCAGAACCGAAGTGTCGCGCACCTGATCGGTCATCCGGCGTCCGCGCCCTTGGACGTCCATCGTGGGATCCAGTTCGACGCCTTTTGCATCGATCGCGTAGATCGAGATATTGGAGCGGTTCAGCGTATCCGCAACCTCTTTGACCAGGTCGTCGAACTTTCCCAACTCCCGATTGGCCTGGGGCAAGCGGTTCGCCGTGTCCCTATCCGCTACTCCCGGCGCTTCGCGATAACCGGGCTTGCCGATATGCGCCAAGCTGTTTTGAATGGGCATCCCTCCCGAAATCCATACCAGACTCTTGCGGCCGGGAATTCCGGTGACATGGTTCGCAATCTCGCCCATGGCATCCACGGTGATGGAGACGCGATTCAGCGTGAATTGGTCAGCAATTCGTTGATTGGCATTGTTCAACGAGTTTTGCAGCATCGCCCACCGCGGGTCCGCACCCAAACTGACCAGATCGATGTCGGGCACATGCGTCGCATCGAACGCAGCCAATTCCTTCGGGCTGAAGCGCTGCGCGGCGGCAACCAGGTCCGCAGAATCCCGCGTGAAATCGTGGAGGATGAGCAACTGCGTGGTCAGCCCGTAGACGGCCACGTGATCCTGCGGCTTGAGCGATTGCAGAAAGTGAATGACCTCTTTGCGCACGAAGCTCTGATCCTGCGGGGCGGTGTTGAGCGCATCGAACAGCACCACGGTGACAGCTCCGGGCGGATCCTGTCCCTTCAGATCGTAACGATTGGTGAACGCATTTGGAGGCAGCAGGCTGGCGCGCTGCACGGGCTGACTCGCGGTTGCCCCGGGCGGCGCGGGCGCGGTAAAAAAAGCGATGTGCTCCGGTTTTCCGTCATCCAGCAGAGTGAAGTCTTCCGGCTTGAGATCGGTAACTGGATTTCCTTTTTTGTCCTCGACCACCACGCTGACCTGCACCAGCCGCACGGTCGAGCGGATCACAGTGTCCGGCGCAGCAGACTGCGCGGGCGCAGGCGCTGGCCCGGGCGCGTCAGGAAGCGATTGCGGCGCTTGCGCCGCGATCGCGGCATGAAGGGAAGAGAGGAAGAGGAGAACTACGAGACAAATGCTGGAGCGCCGCACAAAGCACCTCCACCACCAGAGCAACAGACAAACATACCCCGAAATCGCGTCAAGGATCGTCGCAAGCGAGTAAAGAATTGTTGCGTTGATTGCATGATGATGCGCTACGCGAGCCTGGTCTACATTGCCAGCCCGCGCTCGATTGCGCCCGATTATCACAGCCGTAACCCGGCCCATCGAACAAGCGGCACGCTAGCCCTTGGAGAGATCCTTGATTTTCTTCGCGAGCTTTTCGATCTCCTGTGCCTTCTTGACCAGCGTCACTGGCAGGGTGGAATTCAGATCGGTCTTCCCGGTTTCGTCTCTGAGTTCCGCCGCCAGGTCGTAGAGTTTCTGAATGTCGATTCTGATCTCCTGCTGCCTTCTCGGATCAACTTCCTTATGGTCTGACTCCGGCCGGTTCACCGGGCCGTCGAGGCCAGGAGGAAAGTTCTGATTGGGAGCATTGGGAGAAGGTATGGGCTGCGGCGCACGCTGCAAGGCGGAAACCAGAATCGGCGTGGCGGCGAGAACTCCGGTAGCGCCAGCAAAGATGGTGAGCAACTGACGTCTTGATTGCGGCATGGGCACCTCCTGGATGCCGGGATGCACGAGCTAGATTGGCCCGGAGTCCATGTTATACGCCGAATGCGTGCACGGGAGAGAGCGGGAAATGATTCGGCTTATGGGCTGGGATCTTGCCCGGCCGCTACTTCTAAACGGCCATAGGAAAGCTGGTAGTTGTAGCGGGAAGTAACAACCTGAGCGCTGGCAGTAGCAGCTAACAATTCAGCGTCGGTCAGTTCGATGATGTTGCCGACCCCGGCGGAGTAACGTCCTTCCGCGAAGGCAAGATTTTCGCGGGCTTCCTGATCGGTCTTGATCGCGAGGCCGATCTGCTGTTGGGAGACTGTAGTGTTGGCATAGTCGGTGTAGACTTCGCGGTCGATCTGCAGGCTGGCGGATTTGAGATTCGACTCGGCGGCGGCTTTGGCTTGCTCGGTCTCAGTCAGGTAGGCCTGATTGTAGCCTCCGGAAAGCAGCGGCTGGAGCAGGCTCTCGCCGAAGCCGAGGTTCCAGACCAGGGGAAACTTCAGGTTTTGAAAGTCAGCGAAGCTGGAGAAATTGAGGCGCGGCTTGAAATTGGAGCGAGCGGAAAGGATGTCTCCCTGGGCGGCGAGGATCACTTCGCGGAGAGCGCGCAGATCAGGGCGCAACTTTTGAGCGCTATCAAGATAAGCATCGATCGGATCGAGGAGTTGGGCGGTTTCGAGAACATTGACGAGCGTGAATGTGCTCTTCACGGGCAGGCCCATCGCGGTCGCCAGCGCTGCATGGGAGACCGTCAGGTCGGATTCAGCCTGGATCAGATCGACCTTGGCGTTCTCCACCTGGATTTGCTGGCGAGTGACGTCGATTCTGGGCGAGCGGCCGACGTCGAAGAATGCTTCGATCTGCTCGAGGTGCTTGGTCTGGTCTTGGAGGGTTTCTTGCCGGACTTGCACGAGCTCCTGAGCGGCCAGAACGGCGAAGTACGCGTTGCGGACGTTGAGCAGAGTTTCCTGGCGAATGCGATCACGATTCTGCTGCGCCTGAGCGAGCTCAGCGCGGCCTCGTGCGACCGAACCGCGGGTCAGTCCGAAGTCATAGATATCCTGATTGAAATTCAGGCCGGTGTAGTAGTAGGGAGAGTTGGACCACCGTTCGCCCTTGTATTGGGCCTCAAAGGTGCTGGGCGCCGTCCCAGGAAGGGCAGCGTAATTGTAGGTTTGCTGATTGTGGGAGGCTCCGAAGCTGAGGTGAGGAAAATAAGGAGAGCGCCGTTCTTTGAGGTGCGCCTCGGCAACGCGGATCTGCGCTTCGGCGGTGGCTAGGTCGGGCTGATTCTGCTCGGCCATCTGGTAGCAGTCGGAGAGGGAGAGGGGCTTATCTTTCTCTTTACCTTGATCTTGGGCGCGCAGACTCGCGGCGAAGCAGAGGAGGAGGAGAAGAAGGGCGTGGATTCGAGTGCTTGCCATTTGCGGATTATGTTGAGCAAACCTCCCTCAGGGGGTAATGCCCTGTTGGGAAAGAAAGATCCTATCGCAGCGCTGAAAGCGCTGCGCCACCCAAAAAGCTATGTTCCAGAATGATTTACCGGTTGCACTACTGCGCCTTCGGGCACGCGTTCGCCTAGATTGCGGGCCACGCGCTCGCCTTCTTCGATTCCGTTGACCAGCCTTGCTGTCTCGCCGGTCTGATCGGCGACGGAAACCTGAGTAAATTTCACGGTGTTATCCGTCGTTACGACGGCCACGAAGGTTTGGGTGCCACGAATGATCAGGGCATCCGACGGGACTTCGATGTAACGCGGCATCTGCACCTTCAACTCGACCTGCACGAAACTGCCGGCGAGGATCTGGTTGTGCGCGTTTTGCAAATCGATTTCGACCAGGAGCGTTCGCGTTTTAGGATCGATGGCGCCGCTGGTGCGAGTCACGCGGCCGGTCACTTCGAGGCCGGGCCTCGTCTGATCGGAAATTTTCACCGCATCGCCATCGCGGACTAGCGGAGCGTGCGCCTGATCGACATAGACGTAGACGCGCAGGCGTCCGATCTCGGAGACTTCGACGAGCGGCAGCGAGCTGGTCTGGGAAGTCGCCGCATTCTGGATGAGCGCGCCGGGATCGGCGTAGCGGGCGGTCACGATGCCCGAGAAGGGAGCGCGCACTTCCTCGTAAGACTTGAGCGTGCCAATCTGCTCGAGGTTGGCCTTGGAGACGGCGGCGTCGGCTTCGGCCTGGTCGGCATCCTGTTGCGAGATCATCTGTTTTTTGACAAGAGTGGCGGCGCGATTGGCGATCAGCTCTTTATTGTGGGCGTCCGCGACTGCAGCTTGAAATTGTTTGTCGATTTCCGGCGATTCGATGACCGCGATCACCTGATTCGCGCGCACGGCGTCGCCTTTGTCCACGCTGATGCTGCGCATGTAGCCGCTGACTTTGGCGTAGACGATGGCGCTCTGGAAGGGACGCGCTTCACCGATTAAACGGACGGTGTCGGAACCGGCGACTCGGTGAGCGACCGCAGTATCGACCGATAGACCTTTCTGCTGCTCCGTCTTCAGTTGCTCGGTCGCGGCCTCGACGTGGCCCCGCTGGCGGGTGAAGAGGACGAAGGCCATCACGGCCGCGACGATCACGGCGAGGATTCCGCCGATGTAGAGCCAGGCGGATCCGCGGCGGCGACCTTGCGCGTCAGACACTAGTGGGCCTCCTCGGCGCGGAATTCTTCCCCTTGAGATTCGGCGATGAACTTGGCGTCGAGCAAGTGACGCGTGGGGAAATTCCGGCGCAGCAAGCTGTAGATGACCGGCACGACAAAGAGAGTCACGACTGTGGCCATGAGCAAGCCGCCGATAACAGCGCGGCCGAGGGGAGCGTTCTGCTCTCCAGCCTCGCCCAGGGCGAGGGCCATGGGGACCATGCCAATGATCATGGCGAGCGCGGTCATGAGCACGGGGCGCAGGCGGGTCTTTCCGGCCTCCAGCGCGGCTTCTTCGGGCGTGCGGCCTTTTTCGATGCGAGCGTCATTGGCGTAACTCACGATCAGGATCGAGTTCGAGGTGGCGATGCCGACGGCCATGATTGAGCCCATCAAAGATTCAACGTTGATCGTGCTGCCGGTGAGGGCGAGCATCCATAGAATGCCGATGAGCGCTCCAGGCACCGCGAACATGATGATAAACGGATCGATCCATGACTGAAAGAGGACGACGATGAGGAGATAGACGAGGATGATGGCGAGAATCAGGCCCAGCAGCAAGCTGCGGAAGGATTCGTTCATGACTTCGTACTGGCCATGCACCGTGATGCGCATTCCGGCGGGCAGCTTTCCGAAGGCGTCGATTTTCTTTTGCATCCCACTGACCACCGATCCCAGGTCGCGGCCCTGGATGTTGGCATTGATGTCGATCACGCGCTGCACCGTGTAGTGACTCACTTCCGAGGGAACCGACGTGGGTTCTACGCGCGAGACGTTGGCGAGAATTTCATACTGTGGCTCGGGGACGGGCTGAGTCTGGGGCGTGGACGCGGGTTGCAGAAGAGTGGCCGATCCGGGAAGACTCAGCGGCGTGTTCATCAGCGTCTGGACAGAGGTGAAGTTCTGCGGCGGGATGCGCACGGAAACGGTGTAGTTGACGTTGTTGATCGGATTCAAGAAGTACGAGGGAGCGATCTGCGCGCTGGAGGAGAGCGAGATCAGCATGCTGTTGGCTACGTTCTGCTCGGTGAGGCCGAGTTGAGCGGCCTTTTCGCGATCGACGTTGATGCGCAACGCGGGATAGCCGATGGCCTGCTTGATGTGGACATCGGCGGCGCCGGGAACGGTGCGGAGTTGATCGCTGAGGTCCCGCGCGATTTTGTAGGACTCGTCGAGGTTCGGACCTTCGACTTGAATATCAACGGGCGAGGGCACGCCGAAGTTCAGCACCTGGCTGACGATGTCGGCGGATTGGAAATAGAAACTCGATCCGGGAAATTCGTGGGGCAGTTGCTGGCGGATCTTCTCCATGTAATTTGCGG
>Ga0209067_10000916_pt1 | contig 18477 bp, 16 predicted proteins | sample ColStrG_CSR_2013_FD_187199 | JGI IMG/M metagenome (GOLD analysis project Ga0209067, IMG submission 187199) | Freshwater sediment microbial communities in response to fracking from Pennsylvania, USA - Cold Stream Run_MetaG_CSR_2013 (SPAdes)... | ecosystem: Environmental > Aquatic > Freshwater >...
AAAGGTGTAGTTCACCTCGACGGAGTTAAGCAGCGTCGCGTAGAACTCCAGCATTTTCTTAGCCGTCGTTTTGGGCGGGTAGAATTCCGGTTTCCATGTCGGATAAGCCCAGCCGGAGCAGCCGAGCCAGACAGGGGGTGTGGAAGAAGAGGGTTGAGTGGTCACGTCGGCGTTTTCCAGGCCGGTAATGTCGATGTCGGCGAACATCGGATCCTTGAGAACGGCATGGAGCCGCGCCGCCTGGTCAGACCCGCCGTCGCGGGCAAGGAGGCCCATGTCCAGCTGGTAGGTCTGGGCCAACCGCAGCAGGATCTCGGCGCTGAGCGGGCGGTGATTGCGCTCAAGAAGGGCGATGTACGAGGCGGAGACTTCCAGGTCGGCGGCCATGTCGGCCTGGGTCAGGCCACGGTCGCGGCGCAGACGGCGCAGGGCGGGCCCGACGTAGAGGCGACGATCGGTGGGCATGGCAATGGGCTCGCGGCGGGAGTCGCGTCATTACAACATTACAATCCATATTTGTAAAGTTTGACAACTCGACCCCGGAACGACTCCACAAGCCGCCAGACCCCCATTAGGGCGGCCACTTCTTCACTTGCCGGTTCACGAGGCTATCGCATGTTGTATCAAGATCACATCCACCAGGTCGGCGCGCTGATCAAAGGCGCCAAGGGTACTTGGGACGGCATCAGCGCCGAATCCGCGGCCCGCATGCGCCTGCAGAACCGCTTTCGCACAGGCCTGGACATCGCGCGCTACACCGCGAAGATCATGCGCGAGGACATGGCGGCCTATGACAAGGATCCGGCCAACTACACCCAGTCGCTGGGCTGTTGGCACGGCTTCATCGGCCAACAGAAGATGATCTCGATCAAGAAGCATTTCGGCACCACCAAGGGGAAGTATCTTTATCTCTCCGGCTGGATGGTCGCGGCGCTGCGCTCGGAGTTCGGCCCGCTGCCCGACCAGTCGATGCACGAAAAGACTTCGGTGCCGGCCCTGATCGAAGAACTCTACACCTTCCTGCGTCAGGCCGACGCGCGCGAGTTGGCGATGATGTTCCGCGATATCGACGCGGCGCGCGAAGCCGGCGACCAGGTTCGTGAGATGGCCCTGCTGAAGGCCGTCGACCACTATCAGACCCATGTCGTGCCGATCATCGCCGACATCGACGCCGGCTTCGGCAACGCCGAGGCGACCTATCTGCTGGCCAAGAAGATGATCGAGGCCGGCGCCTGCGCCTTGCAGATCGAGAACCAGGTCTCCGACGAAAAGCAGTGCGGCCACCAGGACGGCAAGGTCACCGTGCCGCACGACGACTTCCTCGCCAAGGTGCGCGCCTGCCGCTACGCGTTCCTGGAGCTGGGCGTTGACGATGGCATCATCGTCACCCGCACCGACTCCCTGGGCGCGGGTCTGACCAAGCAGATCGCCGTCAGCCACGCCCCAGGCGACATCGGCGACCAGTACAACAGCTTCCTGGACTGCGAAGAGATCACGCCGGAAAACGCCCGGAACGGCGACGTGATCCTGAACCGCAATGGCAAGCTGCTGCGGCCCAAGCGCCTGCCGAGCAACCTCTTCCAGTTCCGCGCCGGCAGCGGCGAGGACCGCTGCGTGCTGGACTGCATCACCTCGCTGCAGAACGGCGCCGACCTTTTGTGGATCGAAACTGAAAAGCCACACGTCGAGCAGATCGCCGGGATGGTCGACCGCATTCGCGAAGTGATCCCGAACGCGAAGCTGGTCTATAACAACTCGCCGTCGTTCAACTGGACCCTGAACTTCCGCCAGCAGGTCTATGACGCCTGGAAGGCCGAAGGCCGGGACGTCTCCGCCTACGATCGCGCCAGACTCATGAGCGTGGACTTTGACGCGACGCCTCTGGGAAAGGAAGCCGACGAGCGCATCCGCACCTTCCAGGCGGACGCGTCAAAGCGCGCCGGCATCTTCCACCACCTGATCACCCTGCCGACCTATCACACCGCGGCCCTGTCGACCGACAATCTGGCCCGGGAATACTTCGGCGACGCGGCGATGCTGGGCTATGTCCGCGACGTCCAGCGCCAGGAGATCCGTCAAGGCATCGCCTGCGTGAAACACCAGAACATGGCCGGCTCGGACATAGCCGACGACCACAAGGAATATTTTGCCGGCGAAGCCGCCCTGAAGGCCTCGGGCGCGGACAATACGATGAACCAGTTCGCCGAAGCGGGCTGATCCCAAGTCATCTGGTCTAGCGAACGGCCCGGAGGGAAACCTTCGGGCCGTTTTGCGTTTGGAGACTGTTCGGCCAGGCGACCGGCGCGGCCTTTCGCGGCCCTCGACGATCTCGCGGTCAAGGCTCCCTTGAGACGTGGGGAGGCGTAAGAGCCCGCGCCAATTCCTATTTCGACAACTCCGGCACCAACGTCAGAAAGTAGTCGATCGCCGGGGCGATCGTGGCGATCGGGGTGCGTTCATTGAGGCCGTGGCTGAAGTCGTCGGAGCGCTTCATGAACACCGGGCTCGCGCCATAGCTCGGCGCGCCGAAATGGCGATACCACATGCTGTCGCTGGCGCCCGACGACATTGCGGGAAAGATCGGCACGCCGGGATAGGGGCCGGCCAAGGCCTTTTGCACCGCGGCGACGAAATCAGGCCGCAGCGGCGAGGCGTCCGTGCGCACGGACCCTTGCGTGACGTCGGCGAACCTGATCCCTGGGTCGTTCGCGACCCGCGCCAGCTCCGCCATGATGTCGGCCGGGGCGTGGCCAGGGAAGATGCGGCAATTGATGTTGGCGCTGGCCCGTTGCGGCAGGGCGTTCAGCGCATGGCCGCCGCCAATCATGGTGACGACGCAGGTCGTACCAATCTTGCCGACCGTGCCGGGGTTGGCCGTCAGGGTGGCGATAGCCTGTTTGTCGGTCGGATCGACGGCGAAGGCCCGCATCGCCGCGCCGATCTCGGCGTCCTCGTACTTGGCCGCTTCGACAAAATAGGCGCGCGTGAGATCGCTGAGCTCGGGCGTGAATTGATGGTCGCGGATGCGCAGCAGGGCCGCGGCCAGTTCGTCGATGGCGTTGACCGCGCGCGGGGCCGAGGAATGTCCGCCAGGATTGGTCACGGTCAACTCAAAGTCGGCGTAGGTCTTTTCCGCCCCCTGCCAGGTGAAGTGTTCCGGCGCGCCCGTGGCTTCGTTCAGCGTTCCGCCGCCGCCATCGATGTTGAGCACCAGGTCGGCATTGGCCAGTTTTTCGGCGATGACGGCGCTGGTCTTCATCACCGTTTCCTCGTCGCCCGAGAACTCGATGACCACATCTCGGCGCGGTTTGTAGCCCTCGCGCTTCAGCTCGATCAGTGAAGCGATCGCGAGGGCGCCGTCCAGTTTCATGTCGGTGGACCCGCGGCCATAGAGATAGCCGCCCTCCACCACGGGGGTGAAGGGATCGCGCACCCAGTCGGCGGGCCTGGCCTCGACGACGTCCATGTGGCCGGAAATCACCAGGGGCTTGAGCTTGGGATCGCGGCCCGGCCAACGGGCGATTAGGTAGGCCGTGTCGTCCAAAGGCGTGACGGTCACATCCGCGTCGGCGAAGCCGCCGGCCACCAGGGCCGACTTGAAGAGAGCCGCGACTTCGGGGGTCTTGTTGCCCGGGCCCCTCACCGAGCGCAAAGCGATGGCTCTTTCCGCCAAATCCAGCGCCTGCGCCTCAGCCTGGGGGTGGGGAACCACCGCCGAGCGGGCCGTGAGGCTCGCCACCAGGGCGAGCGCGCCCGCCAACATCACCTTTCGCATGGCCGCTTCTCCGTGGATCCTCGGTCACATAGACCGATTTTCCATGCGACCAACAGAGCGTCAGGCGCAGAGTTCGGCCAGCGCTGCTGGACGGCGAAGGTCGATGGAACGACGCCCGGAAAGTGCGATATGCCCGGACGCCTGCAGCTGGGTCAGCGTGCGCGACACCGTCTCGATGGTGAGGCCAAGGTAGTCCGCCATATCCTGGCGCGAGATCGGCAGCTCCACATGACCGGTGTCGCCCAGGCGTTCGGCCAGATCGACCAGAAAACTGGCGACCCGTTCAGTGGCCGAACGGCGACCGAGCGTGAGCGTGTGGTCCTGACTGCGGCGCAAATCCGCCATCGCCAACGCCCAGAGACGGCGGGCCGCATCTGGATCGCTAGATTCCATTAGTGTGGCGCGCGGCGCGGCAAGCAGCACGACATCGCTAACCGCCTCGGCCGTGGCGCGCCGATCCAGGCCCGGTTCAAGGCCGAAGATGTCGCCCGGCACGTAGAAATCGCAGATCTGGCGCCGGCCATCCGACAACAGCTTGAAGCAGCGCACGACACCTTTGAGCACCTGAAACACGCGATCGGCCGGCTCGCCTTCGCCGAAAATCTCCTGATCGCGCGACTTCTTCACCGTCGCGCCCACCATGCGGATGATCTCGACCGAAGGGCGCGCCACCGTTCGCGGAAACATGACGCGGGGCTCGGGAGCGGCAAAGGTGTGAGACATCGACATCGTTTGGGACTCCGGCGGTGAGGCAACGATCAAAAGGTAACCGCCGCCCGACCCAGCGAATATTCGTGCCCAGTCCCTAAGGGCCTTACCGGAGGCGCCGGCGCCCTCGCCCCCGACTGCGGCGAGCGCCAGCTATCTGGGGGTCAACATCATCACCGCGGCGAACGCCATCACGGCGGTTGCGAGCGATCCCATGACGATCAGGGATCGGCTGGCGACATAAGGGCCCATCACAGAGCGCTTCGACGCGAGCACGAGGATGACCAGCATGAGGGGCACCGCGACGACGCCATTGATGACGGCGCTCCAGAACAGAGCCTTCATGGGGCTGATTGGCGAATATTGGATAACCATGCCCAGCAGTACGCTCACGGCGATCACACCATAAAACGCTCGCGCGTCGCGGGCCTTTCGCTCCAGCCCCCACTCCCAGCCCATGGCCTCGCAAAGCGCATAGGCGCCTGATCCGGCCAGAACCGGCACGCCGATCAGGCCGACACCCAAAATTCCCAGGGCGAAGACGACATAGGCGAACGGGCCGGCCAGGGGCCGAAGCGCGCTGGCGGCCTGAGCGGCCGTATTGATATCGGTAACGCCCGCAACATGCAGGGTGACCGCGGTGGCCAGGATGATGAAATAGGCGGAGACATCCGAATAGAACATACCGCTCCAGGTATCCCATCTTATCCGCCGCAGCTCCGACGGCGCGGCGGCGTGATCTATGATCAGCGCCGATCCTTCGCCGCCGTGCATATCCTCGACCTCCTCCGAGGCCTGCCAGAAGAAGAGGTAGGGGCTGATCGTGGTGCCGAAGACGCCGACGACCACGGTTGCTGTGTCGGCGTTGAATTTAATCTCGGGCACGAAGCTCCGCGTTAGCGCCTCCCCCCATGGCACGTGTACCGTGAACAGGACCGCCGCATAGGCCAGCAGCGAAAGGGTCAGCCATTTCAGATAGAAGACGTAGCGATGGTAGGGGACGAAAATCTGCAGGCCGATGGTCATGAGAACGAACATCACGGTCATCAGATGACGATCGACCCCGGAGATCAGCTCGCCCACCTCGCCCATCGCCGCCACGTCGGCCGAGATGTTGAGGGTGTTGGCCATGAGGAGCAGCAGCACAACAACGCGCAAGACGATCGGCGGAAAGGCGTCCTTGATGTTCGCCGAAAGTCCTCTGCCCGTAACACGTCCGATCCGCGCACAGATCGATTGAATCGCCGCCATCAACGGAAAGGCCAGCGGCATGGTCCAAAGCATGTCGAGGCCGTACTGGGCGCCCGCCTGGGAATAGGTCGCGATGCCGCTCGGATCGTCGTCGGCGACGCCGGTGATTAGCCCGGGCCCAAGGCGGGCGAGCGGATGCTCCTCAATGCGGCGCCACGCGCGGCTCGCGACGCCCCGGTCCGACGAATCAGGTTCGGTGTCGAGCCCGCGCATCGGGTTTGTCCTTAGCCGCTAGGATGAGCGCCAACTGTCACGGGACGCATCGCGCGGAAAGGGAATCCTCAACATCGTGCGCCGCGCAAGTCATTGTCGATGCGCGGCGCGCGCGCCCGCGGCGATGTCGTCAGTAAGCGATCCAAGTAAACAGGCGCAGAGTGTTATTCGCCCCCGCGCTTCGCCCGGCGCCGTCATAGTTTTCGCCAGCGCCGGCATACTTCAGGTATGCCGTGTACTGCAGGCCGATGCGGGCGTTGAACCGGGGCCCCAGCGGCGAGGTCCCGGCGCCCCACGGCGTGCCGTCGATCTGGAACATCAGGCCTGTCGTGTCGGGTTTGGCGGTGGGGTTGCTGTAGAGCACAGGGTCGGAGGACCCCCAGGTGTTGAACAGTTGCACAGACGCGCCAAGGCGATTGCGCCAGTAGTAGGAACCGTCAACGCGGAACTCTTCAAGCGTGTTGCGCGGGTTCGCGACCAGCCCCAGAGGGGCGGAGGCGTCCAGGTGCTGCTTCTCGGTGGTGTAGCGCGCGTTCAACGTGAAGACGTCGGAATGACCGCCGAAGTACTGGTACGAGCCGTCCAGGCCGAAATCGGTGTAACGGTCGGTTTGACCCGTCGTCCGATCCAGGCCCGGATAGATGTTGGCGCCAAAGTAAAACCCGCCAAGCTGAAAGTTCTGGTCGCCGAAATCCTTTTGGTAGGCGACGCGCACATAGGGCGCCGTTCCCGAGATGCTGCCAGGCGACGTCGGATCGACGCCTAGACGTGTCAACATCGTCGCGCCAGGCGATTGGTAGCCGCCCGCCTCGATGTAGACCGCTTCATCGATGAGGACGTAACCCGTGACCCCCAGAGAGGTCTGCGCGAACGCGCCCGAGATCAGCGGCGCGGCGGGCGCCCCCGGCGCCAGGGTGGATGAGGTGTATGGGTAACCCCACGCGCCTAGGGTGTTCCAGGTGTCCTGGACCGTCGGGGCGTTGTTGACGCTGGCGCCAAACAGAAGGTCGTGATCGTGGAACTTCGCCTTCGCCACCGCGCGGAGGTCCAGGTTATCCCAATGGAAGGCGTGCGCGACCCCGTCATAGGTGGTCTGCACGAACGCGCCAAAGTGATCGCCAAGGCCGCCGGCGACGAATAGGCTGATCTGATCGATCGCCAGGTTGTCGTTGACCGCGAAATCCTTCGCCGGCGGCGGCGGCTGATCGGTGGCGGTGTGGGTGTAGGAGGCCACGGCCATGGCCGATAGCGGGACGTTCCACTTTACGGTCCGCGCCGTATAGCCGTTCATCTTGAAGGCGCGACCGAACGGCGTGAGCTGAGGGCCAAAGCCGCCGACATGGCAGGCTTGGCAGGGCCGCCCCGTCTGCACCGCAAACGCCGGCACCGCGTGGGCGGCGTTCGCGGAAACCATCAATGAAAGGGCGCCCAGCGCGGCGCCGGCAACCAGACGATGTGACGAGACGCGCATTGCCATGGCAGGCGCTCCTTTGTGGTTAGCGGTGGACAGAAGGCTCACGTCCCGCGCGGTGGCCGCAGCAGCCATCATGACGCGGGACGCCCAGCCGGGCGGGCTAAGGCTTACGCGCGTAAACGATGCACCAGCCCGCGGGATTTATCTTGCCGGAGACGATTTTGCAGCCGTCCGGGACCAGCCATTGCGTGCAGTTGTCGCATCGCGCCGACCCTTTTGGGGTCGGCCGATAATTGACCATGCTCGGCGCCATCTTCGCGCTTGCGTTGGCGGTCGCGGCCAAAGCCAGCCCACCGACAAGGGCAGCGCCGAACAGCATATCGCGGCGGGTGACGGCCTGGCGGGTGATCAAGGTGTGGGTGGACATCGGGGTACTCGATAGGTTGACGATGCCGGCTACCTATCGCGCTGATATGGCCGATGAAATTCGTGTCGGCGCCCTAAGGATCGGCCCTTAGTCGTCAAGCCTGCGTACGCCGTGGCAGACTGATCAAATGCGGAAGGCCCCCGCCAGTCATCCGCTTCAGTCCGGGAGGCGGCGAAACTGTCTGAATGGATCCCACATCGCAAACGTCTGGTCGTCGTCGAGGACGATCCGTCGCTGCGCGCCGCCCTGACCTTCGCCATGGAGGCCGACGGGTTCGAGGTCTGGGCGTTCGCCGATCCGGACGCCACGTTGCGCTCGCACGATCGGATATCCCTGGAAGCCGACTGCCTGATCCTGGACTATCGCCTACCGAAGATGGACGGTCTGATGCTGACGCGTGTCCTTCGCGATCGGGGCCTCGCCGCTCCGGCAATCCTGATCACCACCGAGCCGGACGAGCGATGCCGCGCCGCCGCCCGTGACCTGGGCGTCGTGATTGTCGAAAAGCCGTTGACCACCGAAGCCCTGGCCGAGAGCGTTGCGCGAGCATTGCACGGGGGCGTTGGGGGCCCCTAGCCGGCCGCTGTCAGCGACATCCTGATCAGGTCGGACAGCGTTTCCGCGCGCATCTTGGTCATGAGATTGGCTCGGTAGATCTCAATCGTACGGGGGCTGATATCGAGTTCGCGCGCGATCAGTTTGTTACTCTTTCCGCCCACCAGGCCCTCCAGCACCTGCCGCTCGCGCCCGGACAGACTGGCGATCCGACGAACGATCTCCGCGCGTTCGGCAGCCTTGGCGTCTCCATCTGACTGAGCCGCCAGCGCGCGCTTGATGGCGTTCAGCAGCACGTCGTCGTCGAATGGCTTTTCGATGAAGTCGGACACACCGGCCTTCATGGCCTCAACCGCCAGTGGGACGTCGCCATGGCCGGTGATGACGATGATCGGCAGCACGCATCCTCTTTCCTTCAACAGCGTCACCAGCTGCAGGCCGTCGATCCGGGGCATTCGAATGTCGGTGACGATGCAGCCGCGCGCGCCATCGGCGGCCTCAAGGAAGGCTTCGGCGCCGTCGTAGGTGGCGGCCTGGATGTCGGCGGAGTCCAGCAGGAACGCAATTGAATCGCGAACGTCGGAATCATCGTCGACGACATGAACCACCGGGTCGGTCACGATTCGGATCTCCCTTCGTCCACGGGCAGGGTAAACACAAAGCGCGCGCCGCCTCCAGGATTGCCCTCGGCATGGATCGAGCCGCCGTGAGCTTCGATGATTGTGCGACAGATCGATAGACCGATTCCCATGCCGTCCTTTTTCGTCGTCATGAAGGGCGTGAAAAGTCGATCCGAAAACTCAGGCGTAATGCCGGGGCCGGTATCGGAAACGATGACACGCGCCTGAGTGGGGCCTGCGGGCTCGGTGACAATCGCCACCCGTCTGACCGCGGAATTCTCCATAGCATCCATGCCGTTGCGGATCAGGTTCAGCACCACCTGTTGAATCTGCACCTTGTCGACGAACACCGCGTCGCACGCGGGATCGAACGTCATTGTGACATCGACACCAAGCACCTTCGCACCCACAAGCGCCAGTTCGCTGGCCTCGCGAACGATCTCGGACAAGTGTTCGGGCTTGCGCTCCAGCTGCCCGCGACCCAGAAACTCGCGCAACCGGCGTATCACCTCACCCGCGCGGATAGCCTGTTGCGCGGCGCGGTTGAGACCATCGCGTATCCGCTCGCGGTCCACCTCGCCGTCACGCGCAAGAATGCGCAACGAGCCGCGCAGATAATTGGCGATCGCCGAGAGCGGCTGATTTAGTTCGTGGGCCAGGGACGACGCCATCTCGCCTACCGACGAGATCCGCGTGACGTGGATCAATTCGCCCTGCAACTCGCGCACTCGCGACTCGGCCTGATACTGTTCGGTCAGGTCGTGGGCGAAACCGGTGAAGAAGGTTCGATCTCCGGCCCGCATCTCGCCAACCGTCAGGCGCATGGGGAATATCGCGCCGTCCTTCTTCAGACCCTCAACGGCCCGTCCGCGACCGATGATGCGGTGCTCTCCAGTGGCCAGATAGCGTTGGATATAGCCGTCGTGGCCGGCGCTGTAGGGGGCGGGCATCAGCATCGAAATGTTACGGCCGATGACCTCAGTCGGCGACCAGCCGAACAGCGCCACGGCCTTGGCGCCGAATGTGGTGATCAGGCCCCGATCGTCGATGACCATCATCGCGTCGGGCGCGGCGTCGAGAATGGACTGAAGGTAGGATTCCCGGTCGCGTAGCTCGCGAGTCATGCCCTCGGTCAGCTTGAGCTGACGGACATGCCGCTCGCCGACCACCGCGATGCCAACACCAAGGAGAACAAACACACCGAGCAATCCCGGATCGATGTTCGCGCCCAAACCAACATGGTCGGTTACGACCGCCACCGTGGCCGCCAGCCCGGTGGTCAGGACTCCGCCCCGCAACCCATGCAGGCCCGCCAGCAGCAATGCGGGCAGAAACGCGGTCAGGACGGGCAGATTCCCGGACCCTCTGCCGATCAGAAGCGTCACGAGGGCGGCGGCGCCGATCGCGAGCAGCGAGGGGCCAAAGACCCGCATCTGGCGCAACGCCCTTGATTGAGCCGAGCTGGGTGTCATCACGGGCCTAGCAGAGGACGATTCAGTGCGTTCCGTGCCTACAGCATTGTCCGTGCGCCACAAACCGCCGCGCGAGCAAGAGTGAATCCCATCAGACCGCCAGGTCTCCCAGCATCTGCCGGGCGATGACATTCCGCTGCGTCTCGCTCGTGCCCGAATAGACCGTCGCGGCCCGCACGCTGAGATGCTTGGCCATGGCCTTGGACCCTCGATCGAGATCCGGGTCGCCCTGGGCTGTGACCTCATGAGCGCCGATTGTCGTGAAGCCTTCGGCGCGCAGGCCCAACTCGGCGATCTTCTGGTGCAGTTCGCTCCCTGTCAGCTTCAAGATCGATGGCGTCATGGCATCGCCCGCCCGGGGCCGGCCTGTCGGCAAGGCCGCCAGTTCCATGGCCTCGAAGGCCATGAGCTGAATCTCCAGATCCCGGAGTTCGAACTTCAAGCCGGCGTCGGCCGGATCGCTCAAGCGGGCGACGGCCGCGCGGTCATATTGAAGGCGCGACGCACCAGCGCGGCGGGGGTGTTGTTCGAACGCGCCAGCTGCATCAGCCGTTTGGCGATCGACCAGCCGTCGTTCTCGTCCCCGACTCTGTTGGCCACGGGCACGCGGACGCCATCGAAGAACACCTGGTTGAACTCATGATCGCCGGCGAGGCCGATGATTGGGCGGATACTCAGGCCGGAGCTACTCATGTCGATAAGGAGGAACGTGAGGCCCTGTTGCCGGCGCTCCAGTTCAGCGGTGCGGACGATCGCGTACATCCATTGGGCGAGGTGCGCTCCGGTGGTCCAGATCTTCGATCCGTTAACGACATAGTCGTCGCCCTGTCGCACGGCCCGGCAGGACAAAGCGGCGAGATCCGACCCGGCTCCGGGCTCGGAATAGCCCTGACACCAAAGCTCTTCGCCTGACAGGATCGTCGGCAGGAAGCGATCGCGTTGCGCCTGCGTTCCCGCCTCGATCAGCAGGGGGCCCAGGCTACGGATCGCCCCGGCGAACAGTATCGGCGCGTCGTTGCGGGCGCATTCCCGGTCAAACAGAAATCTCTGTCGTGGCGACCAACCGGTGCCGCCGAACTCGACCGGCCAGGCGGGCGCGATCCAGCCGCGCTGGTAGAGGCGAGTGTGCCATTCGCGGCAGGCCTCAATCGGCGAATGCACGCCGACCGTCGAGCGGCCGGCCGCGCGCAATTCATCGGTAAGGGCGCTGTCGAGGAAGGCGTGGACCTCGCGCAAAAACGGCGCCTCGTCCGCGCCGGCGACGTCGTGATCGCCTCGCCGTGGAGCCTCATCATAGTCGAACATAACGCCAGCCGCCCTTCAACGTGGCGTCCCGCTAAGCGCGAACACTGTCGCGCTTACCAGACGCGATCTTGGTCTGGCCGACCGCCCCCGGAACGACCTTGACCTGTATCAACGCATTTCACCCACAGGTGCGGACAGTTGGGCTATTGCGTGGGCTTGTCCCTGCCCTAGTGGCGGATTGGTGGCTCAACGCCTGTTTAGAGTCTGCGGCGCGCGTCTGTCGCGAACCGCATTCCGGGGAGATGTCGATGGCCTATGCTACTTTTCTCACTCACGTGCAGACCGACGCTGAGGGCCGCGCGCGGCTGGGCTTCGCCCGCCGTCTGGCCGAGCGATTTGGCGCGGCTCTGCTCGGCGTCGGCGCCCAGATGGTCCCGCCGCTCGCGGCGGGCGCATCGACCGCTTTCGTCCAGGCGGACTGGTACGCGGCCGTGAGCGCCTCGGTGGAAGAGGACCTCAAGGCGGCGGAGTCCGCGTTCTGGGCGGCCGTCACCGACCTGCCCAAGGGCGGATTGTGGGCGCACGGCATGGATTTCCCCGGTCGCGCCGTGGCTAACGCCTCGCGGGGCGCCGACCTGATCATCGCCAGTCCATCGACGCGCGGACATCACGACGCCTACCGGGACGCGCCGGCCAGCGAACTGCTCATATCGTCAGGCCGACCCATTCTGATCGTCCCCACCGCACTATCGGACCTCAAGGCGGAGCGGGTCGTGCTGGCCTGGAAAGACTCGCGGGAGGCCAGACGCGCGCTTTCCGACAGCCTGCCCATCATGCAGGCGGCGAAGTCGGTGACCGTGGTCGAGGTTTGCCGCGAAGCCGACAAGACCGATGCGACCGCGCGTACGAAGGACGTCGCCCACGCCCTCGGTCGCCACGGCGTGACCGCCTCTTCCGTCGTCAGTGTCGGACACGGCGATGACGCCTTGCAACTCATCAGCGAAACGCGCGCGCTCAACGCCGACCTGATCATCGCCGGAGGCTATGGCCATAGCCGACTAGGCGAATGGGTCTTCGGCGGCGTGACCGATACGCTATTGTGGCAGAATGACCTCTGCGTCCTGCTCAGCCATTAGAGGCGACGCGGGTCGCGCGATCGGCGCCGGCAGCGCCGCTCTTGGCCGCGTCGCTCCAGACCAGGAGATACCCCGAACCGCGGCGCGCCCTTGGGGGTCGCCTGATTCTCCTGACGGAATCAGGGCCTCGAACCGCCGGCCGGGCCGCGTTAGTGGCTGATCATTAGATAGGTGGGGGTTTGCCAGATCAGGTCGCGGGTGGCGCCGCCAAAGACGAATTCGCCCAGCCGACTGTGCCCATAGGCGCCGGCCACGATCAGGTCCGCTTCAAACCGTCCGGCCACGCCTAGAATCGTGGCGCCTGTCGACTCTGAATGCACGGCGGTCGCGGCTTCAGCGGCTATCCCGTGGCGGCCGAGTCCGCGCACCACATCGTCCACCCGCGCGCGCGCATCGACGCTGTCGACCTCGTCACAGACCTCGACGACGCGCACGGCCTTGGCCCGCTCAAGAAACGGCAGCGCATCCGCGAGCGCACGGCGGGCCTCCCGCGTGTCTTTCCAGGCGACGAGCACCTTGTCGCCCTGGAAGGGCGCGGCGCCGGCTGGCGTGACGAGCACCGGGCGGCCCGTCATCATGACCAGGTCTCCGCAGGGGGCGTCCCACGTTGGATCCAGATGGTCCCGCTCCATGACGTTCGCGACGATCAGGTCGGCCGCGCGCGCGGCGGTCGTTACGGCGCTCAACGGCATGTCTATGGTCCTGGCCCAGATCGCCTCTCCGCTCATGCCGACGGTCGCAGCCTTGAAAGCTTCCTCGGCCTTATCGAGATGCTCACCGGTCTCGCGCTCCATGGCGGCATACCAGGTGGGGGGCATGTGGGTGACGACGGGCGCGGTCGTGATCGGCGTCAACGCCTCCGCGCCCAAACCGTAAAGCGCCGCCCCGAACCGATCGGCCAGGTCCCGCGCGACGCGAAGGCGGCTCAGGCCGCCGGGGTAGTCCTGCACATGCACCATGACCGTTGCGTATGACATTGCCGACTCCTGTTCGCTCCGTGGCGCGCGCTCGCGCCATGGCCGTAGACCTGCGACCGTGTGTCTGGCGTGGAGACCTTTTCTCGCGCCGAGCGGTCAATGACTGACGAGAACGTACTTCTCTTGTTGCGACAGCAACTCGCGGGTCACGCCGCCGAAGATCATTTCGCCCAGGCGGCTGTGGCCGTAACCCCCGGCGACGATGAGGTCCGCGCCAAAACCATCGGCTTCCGCGAGAATCGCCTTGGCGGGCGAAACCTGATGGCTGACAGCCGCGCCGTGCGCCTGAACGCCGTGGCGCGCGAGGGCGGCGACGACATCATCCACGCGCGCCTTCGCGTCCGTCGCCTCCGAACCGTGGCACACTTCGACCACCCGCACCTCCTCGGCCCGATGGAAGAACGGCATGGCGTCGGCCAACGCGCGCCTCGCCTCGCGGGTGTCCTTCCAGGCGACGAGAACCTTGGTTCCCCACAGCGGCTGCGCCTGAGCTGGAGCGATCAGAACCGGACGGCCTGACTGAACCACAAGATCGCCGCACGGCGCGTCCCAGGTCTGGTCTTCGTGGCCTCGCGTGATCGGGCTGGCCACGATCAGGTCGGCGGCCCGCGCCGTTCGGGTGATCGCATCCAGGGCATATTCAACCCCGCCGCGCCAGATCGGCTGCCTGTGCAGATCGCGTGTTGCCGCCTTGAACTGCTCATGCGCCTTATCGAGGGTCTGGTTCACCTCGTCGACCAGACTCGAATACCATGGCGGCGGGATATAACCCACGCCGGTCGTCACCGCGTAGGGGGCGACCATCTCTGCGCCGACCCCAAGCAGGGTGGCGTCAAACCGGTTGGCCAAGGCGCAGGCGCACGCCAGCCGCCGTTGGGCGTCCGGATGGGTCTGCACGTGAACGAGAATGGTTGAGTAGGTCATCGAATTGAACCTCCTGGAGCCGACAATCCACAGCTCGAAACCCGATTAATACTTTCGCGAATACGTGGCTGATGAAAGTCAGGCCGAGTCCCTATGGGCCGGTACGTAGGTTGCGTCAGTCCTGCGCATTCGACGTCTGCTTCAACCCCGCGCATGCCGACGTGGCCAACAAAGCCAATTTTCGCCGATTTGATGTTGATCAATCCCAGCCGCCCGCGACCCCGCAAGATGACGTCACGGGGCGACCGGATCGACGGCTTGCACAACTCCAGAGCGGCGCGACGAACCCCGAAAGAGGAGGACTGTAACCATGGGCGACACCGCAACGCTTAATCGCGTGGACGCCAAGACCGAACATTTCGACGTGCTGATCGTCGGCGCCGGCATATCCGGCGTGGGCGGCGCCTTTCACCTGACGCAGCAATGCCCTGGCACGAAGTTCGTCGTGCTGGAATCGCAGGAAAGCTTCGGCGGAACGTGGCTTACCCACGTCTATCCCGGCATCCGGTCAGACAGCGATCTCTATACCTTCGGGTATAGGTTCAAACCTTGGGTCGGCCCGCCGATCGCGACGGCCGACGAGATTCGCAAGTACATGGGCGAAGTGATCGACGATAACGATCTGGGCAAGCATATCCGCTATGGCCACAAGATCGTCACGGCGAACTTTTCTCGAAAGACGAACCTTTGGACAATCGAGGCGCGGCGACAGGACACCGGCGAAACGGTGTGGTTCACCGCCAGTTTTCTATGGATGTGCCAGGGATATTATCGCCATGAGCAGGGCTACACGCCCGATTGGCCGGGCATGGAGGACTACAAAGGTCTCATCGTGCACCCGCAGACCTGGCCCAAGGACCTGGACTACAAGGACAAAAACGTCCTTGTGATCGGGTCTGGCGCGACCGCGGCGACGGTGGTCCCGGCGATGGCCGCTGACTGCAAGCACATTACGGTGCTTCAACGCTCTCCGACCTACTTTATCCCCGGCCGTAACGAAAACGACCTCGCAAACACGCTGCGCGAGATCGAAATCGATGAAACCTGGATTCACGAGATCGTTCGCCGCAAGATTCTCTACGATCAGGAGATCTTCACGCGAAGAGCGGTTGAGGAGCCGGACGCCGTCAAGGCGGAGCTGCTGGAGGGGGTTCGCGCCTATCTCGGGCCGGACTTTGATATCGGCACGCATTTCACGCCGAAATATCGCCCGTGGCGCCAGCGCATCGCATTCGTTCCCGACGGCGACATCTTCGAAGGCATTAAGGCGGGCAAGGCCTCGATCGTGACCGACGAAATTGACCGGTTCACGGAGAAAGGCATTCTGCTCAAATCCGGAAAGACCCTCGAGGCCGACATCATCATCACGGCGACCGGGTTCAACATCAACGTCTTGGGCGACATCGACTTTACGATTGACGACAAGCCGCTGAAGTTCTCGGACACGGTTACCTACCGCGGCATGATGTTCACGGGCGTGCCCAACCTCGTCTGGGTGTTCGGCTATTTCCGCGCCAGTTGGACCCTTCGAGCCGACTTGATCGCGGATTTCGTGTGCCGCCTGCTTAATCATATGAAGCAGAAAGGCGCGAAGCGGGTCGAGGTCCGACTAAGGCCAGAGGATCACAACATGCCCCTCTTGCACTGGCTCGATACCGAAAACTTCAACCCGGGCTATATGATGCGCGGGATGGGCCTGCTGCCCAAGCGAGGCGATAAACGCGAGTGGTCACATACCCAGGATTACTGGCGCGAGCGCAAGGAGTTCCCCACCATCGATCTTGATGGCAAGGAATTCGACTACGGGTGACGCTGTCGTCAACGGTTGAACGGGGCGGAAGAAATTCCGCCCCGTTTGCATGTCGCTACCCGTGGCGCCGTCAGACGACCTGAGAGTGCCGCTTGGCCTCGGGGCTCAGATAGGCGTCGAACAGCGCGCAGACCGCGCGCATGAAGGGCCGGCCCGTCTCGGTGATTGTCAGAGTTTCACCGTCCACAACCACCAATCCATCATTCTGAAACGGCGCGAGCCCACGCCACGCGTCGGCGACAGCGGAAGGCCCCATGGCGTGCCGCTGGCGAACGGCTTGGATGTCCACCGTCAGATCGCACATCAACCTTTCGATGATCTCGCCGCGAAACCGGTCATCGTCGCTGATTTCGACCCCCCGCGCGGTAGCCAGACGGCCACTCCCGATTGCCTGGCGCCAGGCCAACTCGGCGGACTGATTCTGCACATATCCTTGGGGTAGGCGGCCGATGGCCGACGCGCCGAACCCCAACAGGGTCATGTCCGGGTCGGTTGTATAGCCCTGAAAATTGCGCCGCACCGCCTGGCGACCCAGTGTATCGTCCGGACGCGCGAAATGATCCAACCCGATCCGTCGGTAACCTTCATCGATCAGGCGCTCCGCGGCCGCCTCGGCCTGATCGAGGCGAGCGAGCGGATCGGGCAAATCGGCGTCGCGGATCAGCTTCTGATGGGCCTTCATCCAGGGCACGTGCGCATAGCCGAACAGTGCGATCCGGCTAGGCGCGAGGGTCAGCACCTGATCGAGCGTGCCCAGGACATCCGAGGTCGTCTGAAGAGGCAGGCCGTACATGAGATCGACGTTGATGTCGTGCACGCCACCCTCGCGCAACAGCGCAAAGGCTCGCTCGACCATCGAGAAGGGCTCGATGCGGTTGACGGCCGCCTGAACGTGCGGGGCCAGATCCTGGACGCCCAGACTGGCCCGGTTGAGACCGTGACCTACGGCGGCGCGCACCCAATCCGCCTGGAGCTGCGCCGGGTCCATTTCGGCGGCGACGTCCATGTGGGGAACGACAAGAAACGCTTGATCGAGGGCCATGAACAGGCGGTCGAGGTCGGCCGGCGAGAGCGTATTGGGCGTGCCGCCGCCCAGGTGAACCGAACCGATTTCCAGGCGCGACGGCAGATGCGCGGCGACGAGGTGGATCTCCTTGGCGAGCAGCTCGATATATTCGCCGATCGGTTCGTGTCGATTGACGACGCGGGTGTTGCAGCCGCAGTACCAACACATCCGAGTGCAGAAGGGCACATGCACATAGACCGAGACCGGATCCTTCGCCGGAAGCGCGGAAAGCCAGTTGGCGTAAACTGACGGGCCGACCGTCGGCGTAAATTGAACGGCGGTGGGATAGCTTGTGTAGCGAGGCGCCCGCCCTTCGTAGCGGGACAGCAGTTTGGCGCGGCGGTCGTCGGTCATGGAATGGGCTGATCGTCCGAGTGATCGTTCAGGATGCGGGAGGCGTCACCGGCAGGGTCGTCATATTGGCCGCTTTTCACCGTCCACCAGAAGGCGCCGAGCCCCACCAGCGCCAACCCAAGCGAAATCGGCGCAAGCACCAGGATGATGGTCATCGCCGGGCCTCCAAATTCATGCGCAGCGCGTTCAGAGTCACCACCAGCGAAGATCCGGACATGGCGATCGCCGAAATCAGGGGGTTGATAAGCCCGATAATGGCGGCGGGCGCCGCCACGAGATTGTAAAGGGCGGAGAAACCAAAGTTTTCCAGCGCACGTGCGCGCGCGGCCCGGGCGATGTCGATCGCATCGACCACCGACATCAGGGCTTCGCCCTCGAACACGAGATCGGCGGCGTTCTGGCTGGCGTCCATGGCGGCGCCCGGGGCCATGGACGCGCTTGCCCGCGCCAGGGCAGCGGCGTCGTTCAACCCGTCCCCCACCATGAGCACCTTACGTCCGCCCGTCTTCAGGGCGTCGATGGCGGCGGCC
>Ga0209067_10000917_pt1 | contig 18463 bp, 14 predicted proteins | sample ColStrG_CSR_2013_FD_187199 | JGI IMG/M metagenome (GOLD analysis project Ga0209067, IMG submission 187199) | Freshwater sediment microbial communities in response to fracking from Pennsylvania, USA - Cold Stream Run_MetaG_CSR_2013 (SPAdes)... | ecosystem: Environmental > Aquatic > Freshwater >...
ATTCAGTGAGGAGAGCATCTGGCTCGGCAATCGCGCTTCTTTTCCTTTGCCCTTCCGCCTTCGCCCAAAAAGATCAGCACGTAGTCTGGACCCTGTCGGTTGAACCGGCGTCCATAGCTCCCGGCGGCAAGGCTCTGGTCAAAATGTCCGGCCGGATCGACGAAGGCTGGCATCTTTACTCCGCCTCCTCGCCCGCGGCCATCCCCACCAAAATCCAGCTTGCGCCCAACCCCGCGCTGGAAAAGTACCGCATTCTGCAGCCGGAGCCCAAGCGCGCCTTCGATCCCAACTTCAACTCCGACACCGAAACCTATGAAGGCGACGTCGCTTTCCTGCTGGAAGTCGCGGTGAAACCGGATGCCCCGGCTGGATCCCTGGAGTTGGCGCTTTCGGCACGCTACCAGACCTGCAACCCGAAGATGTGCGTCCCTTCCAGGTGGTCGGGCACGGCCACCCTTACCGTGGACCCGGCCGCCAAAGCCGCCGCGCCCGCGATTCCCGCCGGCTATGCGGAGCCGGTGGCGCCTGCGTCGGGGCCGGGGTCTCCCGCGCCATCCGAAAGCCTCGGTGGCTTTCTAGTGGTGGCCTTCGGATTCGGCTTGGCGTCCATCTTTACTCCCTGCGTCTTCCCCATGATCCCCATCACCATGTCTTACTTCCTCAACCGCCCCACGGGCGGGCGGCGGGAAGGCCTGGTGCAGGCCGTGGTCTTCTGCCTGGGAATCATCGTGCTGTTCTCAGGACTCGGCCTCGCGGCCTCGGCGATCCTCGGGCCGGCGGGCGTGAAACAGCTCGGCGCCAACAAGTGGGTCAATGGCTTCATTGCGGCGCTCTTCACAGCTTTCGCCATGAGCCTGCTGGGCGCCTTCGAAATCACGATTCCTTCCTCGATCCTGACGCGCTTGAACAAGTCGGCCGACCAGGGCGGCTATGCCGGCTCCTTGCTCATGGGGCTCACGTTCTCGCTCTCGTCCTTCGCCTGCGTCGGCCCGTTCGTGGGGACGCTGCTGGCGGGTTCGGTGACCGGCGCGGCCACGCGACCCCTCTTCGGCATGCTGACCTTCGCTACCGGCCTGGCCCTGCCCTTCTTCCTGCTGGCCTTGTTTCCCGGCTACCTGAAGCGCATGCCGCGCAGTGGGGGCTGGCTGGCGCGCGTGAAGGTGGTGATGGGCTTCGTGATTCTGGCGGCTAGCCTGTATTACGTTGCGAAGTTGGACCAGGTCATGCAGTTGGGCTGGCTGACTCGCGAGCGGTTCCTGGCCGCCTGGATCGTGCTCTTCGCCATGGCAGGCCTGTATCTGCTCGGCTTCCTGCGCATGGAAGGCGTCAAAGCCGATGAGCCGGTGGGCCTGGGCCGCTTGCTTTGCGGCATCGCGTTTTTGATCTTCGCGATCAGCCTCCTGCCCGGCATGAGCGGCGCCAAGCTGGGCGATCTGGATGCCTACGTTCCCATGGCCAGCACCGAGGCCTCCGGCGGCGAGGCGCAAAACGGCCTGGTCTGGATGAAGGACCAGTACCGCGAGGCGCTTGAACGCGCGCGCCGCGAGGGCAAGCTGGTCTTCGTCGATTTCACCGGCTATGCCTGCACGAATTGCCACTGGATGCGTGCCAATATGCTTTCGAAGCCGGAGATCGCCGCCGTCCTCAAGAATTTCGTTCTGGTGGAGTTGTACACCGATGGCACCGATGCCGCTTCGGAGGCCAACCAGAAACTGCAACTGGAAAAGTTCGGCACCATCGCCGAACCCTTCTACGTGATTCTCGATCCCGATGAGAAGCTGATCGCCAAGTTCGAGGGTCAGACGAAGGACGTGGCCGAGTACCTCGCCTTTCTAAATAGGGGGACCGGGGGCCAGGGGCCGGGAGCCAAGGGCAGCAGCGACTTGCCCCACGTCACCAGCCTCACCGGTCCGCCGGTGGAGACCGCCGCCCTTCGGGGCAAAGTGGTAGTAGTGAACTTCTGGGCCACGTGGTGCGTGCCCTGCATTCAGGAGATCCCCAGCTTCAATAAACTGCACAAGGAACTGGGGCCGAAGGGCCTGGTGGTGCTGGGTGTCTCAATGGATGAGGAAGGCGCCACGCGGGTCGGGCCTTTCCTGAAGAAGCACCCCATGGATTACACCGTAGCCCTGGGGTCGGACGCCATCTCCCAGCAGTATGGCCTGGGCGACCTGCTGCCCGTCACGCTGATCTTCGACCGCTCCGGAAAACAGGTGCAACGCTTCGAGGGCTTCACATCGGAAGCCGACCTCCAAGCTGCGGTGCAGAAAGCTCTCTGAACGGACCTTTGAGCCAGTGCCGGTCCGCAGCCCGGATCGCGGTGTGTGGCCTGTCGCCCGTAGCGAGTCTCGTTATATTCGGCGCCTTGGTCCACGTATCGCTGGCCTTTGGTGAGTAGCCGATAGAACAGGCAGGCTAGTTTGCTTGGCCATGGCGGTGATGGCCTTGGGCGCTCCCAAGCGGTGCGCAGCCGGCGGTATTGCGCCCCCAGGCAGCTTTGGCTTTTCAGCAACGAAGATGCGGCAATTCCGGCCGTCAGTTGCCGTGCAAACTTTTGGCAATTACCGCCTGGCTCGCCTTCAGTTGCGGATCCGCCAGTGCCGCCAGTTTGCGCGGGTCTCGCTGCCCCGCCATGATCGCCTGGACGATCGCCATGCCGCTGATGCCCCTCAGATCGCTGCCCACGTTGCTGAGCTGGATGTTCATCTCGATCAGCGCTGTGTGCCACTTCAGCAACCATTGGCATTCCGCAATATCGCTCTCGCGCCCCGGGTAGATCCTTGGTGTGGCGCGCATTCACCAGGTACACTTCCATCAGTCCGCCCGCTACAGGTCTGCCGTAAACCACTCGAAGCAGCGCACCGGCTGCTCATCGCGTTCCGGGCTGATGGCGACCTCCTTGCCCCCAATATCGATGCCCGCGGCATCGGGATGCACCACATCCAGCGCCTTCCAATCCACTTTGGGAAAAGGCTTTTCTGTTCTCCGTCTTCTTACTCCTACGTCTACTCGATTTCCTATCTGTAAATTCACTCGGCCCGGTTGCGATAACGTACAAGACTTTCCAACGAGGTCACGCCTGTGGCCATGGGCCGCAGACCGCCATCCATGCAAGGGATCGGATGAAACCGGAGCCACGCTCGTGTCCGGGTATGGAACACCAGTGTGTGAACGGCCTTAGCTTGCCAAGCTACTTTAGATTGTCGCAAACGTGTCAAGTGTGCCCAAGGTTTCTGGCGCTAGAGACTGCCCGAAGGGCGGACTCCCGCTCGTGTCGATGCCCGCGGCGATCGTGTTGCCCCGTGTCGCGATGAGTCGCGACACGGCACGCAGGAGTGCGTGCGCCACGGAAGCCAGGTTTTCGACCGTAGCCCACAAGGGCTTTGCTGGCCGCCCCACAGATTCAGTGGGGGACGGCGCTGTGCCATCCTGATCGAAGGAGCCCGCCCATGATCATCGACCCAGCCGCCACCGAGTCACGAAACCTCTATAAACTCATGGTGGGCGCGATTGTTCCGCGACCCATCGCTTTCGTCTCCACCATCAGCACCGAGGGAATCCTGAACCTGGCGCCCTTCAGCTATTTCACGGCTGTCGGCGCGAACCCGCCGGCCGTCTGTTTCTGCCCCTCGATCCGTCGCGATGGCAGCAAGAAAGACACGCTGCGCAACATCGAAGCCACGGGCGAATTCGTAGTAAACGTGGTCTCCGAGGAGTTCGCCGCCCAGATGAACGCCTGCTCGGCCGAATTCCCGCCCGAAGTCGACGAGTTCGCGGCCTCCGGGCTCACACCGATCCCGAGCGACCTGGTGAAGCCACCGCGCGTCGGCGAGTCCCACATCCACATGGAGTGCCGGCTGCTGCAAGTGGTCCACGTGAGCCCCAAGCCCCTGGGCGGCAGCCTCGTGATCGGCGAAGTGCTGCGCTTCCACGTGGACGACGCGATCATCGCCGACTATGTCATCGATTCCGGCAAACTCCGGCCCATCGGCCGCATGGGCGGGTCCACCTACACCCGACCCACCGACCGGTTCGACCTGGAGCGGCCGAAGCTGTGAAATGATCCCCAAGCGCAGGAGGCCGCTTTCGCAGCCGTCGGTAAGCGGCTGGTTGTCTCGGTTCAGGCTGCGGCAAAGAGCCTCCCGCGCCCTTTATGGCCCGCGGAGAAACCACTCCAAGGGGCTCCACATCCGGACGTCTAAATCTGATAATGGTCAGGGAGGTGACTTGATGCTTCTGCTCGGCGTCCGAGACGATCTGCGCGAGGCGTTTCGCCGTATCCGCCGCAATCCGCGCACGTCGCTCGTTGCCGTTGGCACCTTGGCTCTTGGGATCGGCTCGGCCACTGCGATTTTCACCATTGCCTATAGCTTTCTCATGGCGCCGGCTCCGTTCCGCGCGCCAGATCGAATCGTGGAAATTCACGGACCCCGCAACTCGTGGGGTTGGCAGGGCGTCAGCGGCGAAGACTTTGTCGATTACCTGAAGGAGCCCGGTTTATTTGAATCGGCACGCTCACCGGCTACACGGAGTTCAGTTGGACTGGCCAGAGTCTGCCCGGATTCGATGGCGCCGAGGTTCTACGGGGGTATGTTGTCACCGCCGATTATTTCCGTGTGATGGATCAAGCGATGGCCATCGGGCGCGGATTTATGCCCGGCGAAGACCACACCGTCGTTATTAGCCATGCTCTGTGGCAGCGCCGCTTCGGCGGCCGCGATGACATCATCGGACAAAGCGTCACGCTCAACGGCACGCCTCACACCGTGGTCGGCGTCGCGGGTCGCGGCTTCGTGACCTACGAGCACTACAACGTGGCAGCGTGGGTGCCGATTGCACCGGCAACGCAGTGGCGCTCCTCGCGCCAGTACAGTAGTTACGCGCGGCTGTCGCCTGGCCTTAGCCTGGAACAAGCGCAGCAGCGCCTGGATGTCCTCAACCGACGTTTGGCCGAAGCCTACCCGGCCACCAATGCGAAATATTCAGCCCAAATCGAGCCTTTCCTTCGAGAAGCCCGAAAGGAAGCGCGGCCGGCAATGCTGGCGCTGATGGGAGCCGTGCTGCCTGCTCCTAATCGCTGCGTCAAATGTTGCGAGCCTGCTGCTGGCGCGCGCGGCGGCTCAGGCGCGCGAGATGGCTATCCGAGCCGCGCTCGGCGCAAGCCGTGTACGGCTCTATCGGATGGTGATAGCGGAGAGTTGTCTGCTGGCGCTCATGGCGAGTATTGGCGGGGCGGCGCTGGGGGCATGGCTGATGACTGCGCTCCGCGCGCTGATCCCGGCCACGCTCGCGATCGACTGGGCCTTTGCCCTGGACGCACGAGTGTTCGCCGCCGCATTCCTGCTCTCTGCTCTCGCCGGTCTGACTGCTGGTGTGGCGCCAGCGTTCGAGAGCTTTCGCATGGTTGCCGGCGGTATCACACCGGCTATTTCGGGCAATCGGCTACTACGTGCGATTACAACTGCCGAAATCGCCATGGCAGTCGTGCTGGCAATCGGGGCCGGACTTCTCGGGAAGAGTTTCCTGCAACTCCTGGACCGTCCTCTCGGCTATCGCACGGATTCGCTATTAGGCATGCGCGTGCGTCTTGTTGGCAATCGCTACCGGAGCATCGATCAACGTGCCGCCTATTGGGGCGAGTTGATCGAGCGGACCCAAGCCTCCCTGGGGTTGCCAAATCCGCGTCGGTTTCCGATCTGCCGCTGGGCTGGCAATACAGCGGCGGCTCCTTCGACGTGGCGGACAAGCCAGTAGCGCCCGGCATGACCAAGCCCCGAGCGCACCAGATCGTGGCCTCGCCCGGTTACTTTGCCACGCTCGGCATCCCGCTACTCGCTGGCCGTGGCTTCAACGAAGGTGATGGCCCACAATCGGAACCGGTTGCGATCGTCAATGACCTTCTGGCGCAGAACATCTGGCCAGGCGAAAATCCCATCGGAAAGCAGATTAATGCCTGGGACGGAAAGTCATGGCGCCGGGTAGTGGGTGTGGTGCATCGTGTTCGGCACGGTGGCCCGGCGGACCAGTACGAGAACCAGTTGTACATTCCGTATCGCCAGGGCAACTCGAACGTGATGTTTCTGGTAGTGCGCGCCAGGGTGCCCCCGGAATTCATTGCGGCTGCAATCCGCGCCACGTTAAAGAGCATGGACCCGGATATGCCGGCTTTCGAGGTCCGCAGCATGAAGGCGGCGTTCGAGCGCGAAACGGCTTTGCCGCGGCTGCCGATGATGCTCACGGCCGGATTTGCAGGACTGGCCGCTCTACTTGCCGCTTTGGGCCTCTTCGGGGTCATTGCCTACTGGGTTTCGCGGTGCACGAAGGAACTGGGGATACGGGCCGCGATTGGTGCACGGCCTGCCGAGTTACGCGCTCTGGTGTTGCGCCAGGGACTTCGGATGGCCGCCATCGGTATCACGGCAGGTGTCGCAGCATCGTTGACAGTAATGCGCTATCTCGGCAGCCTGATGTATGGCATGAGCGAGCGCGACCCGTGGATTTACTCCGGTGCGATCGTGCTGGCGCTGGGTACAGCGATCATTGCATGCTGGCTGCCTGCGAGCCAGGCCGCCAGAGTCGATCCCGCCCAGGCCCTACGCGAGGAAGGCTGATCTGATGGCTGCGACTCCACAGCCGTGGCGCAGTGCCCGATCCCCTCACTGGACCGCGACGATCGATATCTGTTCCAATGTCGGCCAGTGGCCCTTGGCGTCCGCCTGCCGCTTCCCTGGCGTCAATTGCTGGATCGTGGTGCGCGCGGGCGGCGCTTCTTTGAAGTACTCGGCGTAGACGCCGTTCATTGGCGCGAACTCGTCCAGGTTGTCCAGATAGACGTTGCTGGCGGCCACGTTGGCAAAGGTCATGCCCGCTTCTTCCAGGCCGTCCAGCAAATTGCGCATCGTCTGCCGTAGCTGGGTTTCCACGGTGCTCGCGTAAATGCCGCCATTGACTCCGGGGATGAAGCCCGACTTGGCGGAGCAGAACAGCGTGTCTCCGGCGAAGACGCAAGGGCTGGCGGTGGGGCTCGGCTCCATGTTTTTCGGACGCACGGCGCGGCGCTTCGCCAGATCGACTACGGCCACGCCGGTGAACTCGATATTGGCGCCGCTGGGCAGGCCGGCCACTTCTATGGTAGCTCTGGCGGGCGTGTTGCCGAATTCGAAGCGCTTCGCATAGACGCGGTTCATCACGCCCATGGGGATTTTAGCGGTCAGGTAAGGGTTCACGAAGACCATGTGGCGGAAGTCCAGACCGGCGGCTTTGAGCGTAGCCTGCATGCGGTCCAACGAGAGTTCGACCTGCGCCGCCGGGTCGTCGGGGACCTGGCCGGTATTGATGTCGCGGCCGAGGAAGCCGGAGAGATAGACGCGGTCGCCGGCGCGGACCGCTGGCGAGAGCGGCGAACTGGCTGGGTAGCCTGGCGGCGCGATTGGCTGCTTGGTCGTAAGGTCGCGGACGGCTACCACGCTCATCTCTACGGGCGTGCCCGGGAGTTTCGCAACTCCGATCGTGGAGCGGGCCGGCGGTTGTTTGGGGAAGTACTCTTTCCAGACTGTGTTGAGCGGGCCTTCGTCGGTGGGGTCGGTCAGGTAGACCTGCGTGTAGACTACGTGCTGCATGGTCAGGCCGGCTGCCTCGACTATGGTCTTCACGTTTTCGAAACATTGGCGGAGCTGGGATTCCTGCGTCGCCGGGATTTCGCCTTTGGCATCTTTTGCGCCTTGGCCGGAGACGTAGAGGAAGTCTCTGGTGAGGATGCCCTGGCTGTATGGCCCGGTGGGCTTGATGGCCGGCGTGGAGACGGCCTGGCGATCGGCTGCCGGAGACGAGAGGCAGAGGAGGAGTGGGGTCAGGAGTAGTGCTTTCATGCGGGGAATTTCCAGATTCTCAGGGCGTTTTGGCCCAGGATTTTCTCGCGGTCTTTCTTCGTGTAGAAGTCGAGCGCGTGGTTTACGAATTCCAGTTCCTTGTCCATCGGCAGCTCCCATCTTGGCTTTGGGTAGCCCGTACCCCAGATCAATTGGCCGCCGCCGAACTCTTCGTAGACGGCTTTGAAGAATGGAAACGTGTCGCGATAGGGGAAGTCCTTGCCCAGCGACAGCTCGTAGGGCTCCGAGGCGCTGATCCAGACCTGCGGGAAGCGTTTCAGGCGGAACATCTTCTTGAACTCGGGCCAGGGATCGGCGGCGCGCAGGTCGGGTTTGCCCAGATGATCGACCACGATTTTCACGCCGGGGAATCGGCCGGCCATATCCTCCAGCATAGGCATCTGGTGGGGCAGAATATAAAAATTGAAGACGGCGCCCAGACGTTCGGCTTCGCGCCAGAGCGGGTAGTGTTCCTTCGAGTTCAACCAGGTGGACTGGGGATGGTAGAGCGGGCTGAAGCGCATTCCCTGGAAGCCGTGTTTTTTCACCCAGTAGCGCAGGCGGCCGGCCGGGTCGGGCTGCAAGGGATCGAGCAGGCCATGGGCTACGAAGAGGTCCGGGTACTTGTGGAGCGAGTAGCTGATGTATGAGTTGTCCCAGCCGAAGTAGCGCGGGTTGATCAGGACCGCGTATCGCAGGCCGAATTCCTTCATCTCCGCGACTTCGTTTTCGATCGGGGCTTCCACGGCTACGCGGTGCAGGTCCGGGCGTTCGGGATGGTGAAAAGGGAACTTGGGGTCGAAGGTCCAGACTTCGAGGTGGGTGTCGATAATCGGGGCCGCCGGTTGGGCGCCGGCGGTAATCGCCATCTGCGCCAGGAATTGGCGGCGGGTGCTATTTGCCGGCATGGTCCCAATCCTCGCTGTTCATGCCGTTCAGGTCCCAGACTACTTTGCCGTCGCGCAGCGTCAATTCGCCGACCAGTTTCTGTTTGCCGCGGAAGCGCCGGTTGGCCGAGTCGATGAAGCCGAAATCGCCGTCTACCAGGCGCAGCACCGCTACGTCGGCGCCCGAGCCAATCGAGAGGTGGCCCAGCTCTTCATGATGAATCTCGCGAGCCGGGTGCCAGGTGGCGCAGCCAATGACGGCGTCGAGAGACATCCCCATGGCCAGGAATTTCGAGAGCAGGTTGAGCATGTCCTTCATGCCTGCGTTCATGCTGTCCACGTGGAGGTCGGTCGAGATGGAGTCGGGAATGAAGCCCTGCTTCACGGCCGGGATGGCCTGACGCCAGGAGAAACTGCCGCCGCCGTGACCGACATCGAAGACGATGCCGCGCTTGCGCGCTTCGAAGAGATAGGGCAGCAGCTTGCCGTTTTCATCCAGCATGGGGACGGCGGAAAGATATTGGTGCGTGTAGATATCGCCGGGACGAAGGTGCTGGAGCACCAGTTCCTGAAACGGGCGCTCGGGGCGGAAGGTCGCGAAATCGACCATGACCGGGATGTTGGCGAGCTTGCCGGCTTCCACGCCGCGGTCCACCGCGATCCATTCGGGGCCGGCGTAGTGGGCCACCTTGATGCCGACTACGACGTCCTTATGGCGGAGCGCGACCTCGGCGGTGCGCTGCGCCTCCATGTCCTTGGTGTTCTGCTCGACATCGGGGCGGCCCCCCATGCCGCTGCCGACGATGTTGAGCATGGCCAGGACGCGGGTCTTGGAGCGGGTGATGATCTCGTCGCGGAATTCGCCAAAGTTGCGCCAGCCGGAACTGCCGGCGTCGACCACACTGGTCACGCCGCTGCGAAAGGTGAAGCCATCGGGGCGGACGCAATTTTCGCCGATATATTCGCGGCCCATGCTGCCGGCGAACACATGCACGTGCATATCGACCAGGCCCGGAGTGACATAGAGGCCGGAGACGTCGATGGTTTTGCGGGCTTGGGCGGCGGGAATGTTGGCTGCGACCGCCGCGATTTTGCCTTGCGCGATGGCTACGTCCCGGACGCCGGACAGATTGTTCCTGGCGTCGATGACGTGACCGCCCTTGAGGAGCAGATCGTAGGGCGTCTGGGCGGCGGCGGTCGCGATCAGAACCAGGAAGAGAAGCCAGCGCATGACTAGACCCGCGCGTTCTTTCTGGCTGCGCTCAGAATCTCGCGCAGACGCTTGCCCACGATCAACTCCTCGCCCGGCTGCATGGTCATGGAAATGATCTGCAGGCGGTTGTGGCGCTGGCTTTTCGGATCGTGGCCGGTGACTGCGGGCACAAGGCTCGGGTTGGAGGCGGTGAGCACTTCGATCCGCGGCTCGCCTTCCCGCAACTGGCGGTCGCAATCGGCGACGCTGAAGTTCCAGGCGGCTTCATCCCACTGGACGGTGAGCGTCGGGTAGCGATTTCCTCCCTCGGGGATGGTGATCTTGGTGGTGACGCCGGGCACGGTTTCCACCAGCGTGGCGATGCGCTTGACGCGCTGCTCCCAGAGCCGGTTAAGCGCGCCGAGGTCCATTTTGGTCCAGGCTTCGACGGCGGCCAGACAGCCCATCACCTCTTCTTTGCCGACCTTCATGGCGCGGCAGACAGCGCCCTCCCAAGGGCTGGTGTTGGCAAGGGCGGCTTCGATCAGATCCTTGCGCCCGAGCAGCAGGCCGGAGCATTGCGGCCCGGCCAGTCCCTTGCCGCCGCTGAAGCAGTAGAGGTCGACTCCCATGGTGGCGTAGAGGCGCAAATTCTCGATGGGCGGGATGCCGGCGGCATCGTCGAGCAGCAGCGGCACCTTCGCTTTTTTGGCGATGGCGACGGTGTTCCGCAGCTTGTCGCCGAGGTCAGTGGTGTAGATCATGGCGGTGGAGGGACGCATCGCCGCTTCCACCTCCTCCAGCGTGTGAGCCACGACCAGCGTCGCACCGGTGAGCCGCACGGCGCTATCGAAAGCACTGCGCCCGCCCGACATGACGACTTCGTTCTTGAGACCGGTGGTGTCGGGCAACTGCCAGATTTTGGCAGGATCCGTGCCGGCCATGCAGCCCGCGGTGGCGGAAGCCATGGCTCCGGCGGCGCCCGAGGTCACCATGCCGGATTCGGCGCCGGAAAGTTCGGCGAGGCGTTTGCCCGCCGCGCGCTGCAGCTCGAAGATATCGACAAAATGGCGGGCCGCCGCTTCCTTGGCCGCGCGGACCTCCGTCAGTTCGAGCGAACCGCTGAGGTAGGTCCAGGTGCCGCGCCCATTGATGAAAGGCCGCACGCCGATGGTCGCATAGATGTTCGGCCCAGCCTTGCCCACCGCCGCACTGGCCTTTTGCCAGAACGCCTCGGCTGCGATCGTGCCGAACAACGGCAGAGCGCCGACCCACTTCAGAAACGCACGTCTGTCAGGCATAAATAGGCTCCAGGCGGTCGACGATGTACCGGCCGCAATGTTCGTAGCTTGCCCGCGGGCCATTCCGTGTGTAATCCAGGTCCACGCAGATCCATCCTTTGAAGGCAATCTCCTTGAGGATGCGATGGCAGGCGGGGAAGTCGATATCGCCATCGCCCAAATCGTAAATGCTCTCGAAGAATTTGGCTTCGGACGAATCGCGTTTGTGGACCTTGCCGTTGGGCAATGTGAGGTCGGCCTTGGGCGTGGTCCAGCGCGCGTCTTTGTAATCCATGAAGACCAGGCGGTCTTTGTACTTCTCGTACATCTTGACCACGTCACTGCCGCCCAGGTGGAGGTGGGCGGTGTCAGGCGCGAAGTGGAAGAGCTTGGGATCGGTGAGCGCCATGCAACGATCCACCTCTTCGGGACCTTGCACCATTTCATCCAGGTGATTGTGGAGGCCGGCCTGAAACCCCATTTCGCCGGCGGCTTCGCCGATGCGGTTGAAGCCGGTGCACATGGCGCGGAACGCGGCATCGACGTCCTGGCCCGCCTTCACCCGCGCTGGCGGAAACACGACGAGGTGCTTCGCGCCGAATCCCTGCAGGAAGCGCATGGCTTCCTTCGCATTCTCGACAACCTTGTTATGTTGCGCGGGATCGTTCAGCGGCCCGCCGAACGAGATGGTGCAGACGTTGAGATTGCGCTTGGAAACCTCGCGCTCAAGCTGCGCGGCGCTGAGATTGTAGGTTTTGAGGATGCCCGGATAGCCCGTCAGGCGGACGCCGATGAACCCGGTGTCGCGCATCACGTCGAGAATATCGGTGAACGGCGCAGAGGGGTAATGTGACCAGAGGCCGGCGCTAACCGCCCACTTGAGATTCCGGTTCGCCGGCAAGCGGCCGGCGGCGGAGGCCAGCGTGGCGGCTATGGAAGCGAGAAAAGCGCGTCGTTGCATAGAGAATCACCCCGAAGAGGTCCGCGGTTCGGTGGTGCACATCCGAACTTTCACGTCTTCGATACTATATCCCAGCGCAGGGAGCGTGTGAAGGGCTATCAGGGCGCGAACGCGGATCCGCGCATTCAGGTCGGTGCGATGTCTTGCGAAGCGACTACGCCGAGGTCAACTCTCTTCGCCAAATCGCAGAGAAGCACTGCACTGCACCGCTCTACTTTGCGTCGCTCACTCGCGGAAAGCGGCCAGCGACGCCGTTGATAAGCATCTTGAAGTGACTCTTGGACGGGTGAGTATGAATCAAGACTGCTGCACCCGCGATTCGATCTTGGACACAGTGTACACAGCTATGGAGGAGGATGATGGACCATACTCCAGTACTGAGAGGCTTCTACCGTCGACCGAAAACTCGAACAAGCCGAAGGAGCGGCCTTCACTGCTTGACCAGCTGTAGTCGCTTTCCTTCCTTGATGTCATCTGGATCCTCCATAAACCGCTGCGGTTGACAGCATCGAGGCTATGCAGGATCTTGCCGCCCGCGTTACTGCTTTCGCCTGCTCCGATGATCTTGCCGTTTTCTAATGTGAACCTCAAATTGACCAATGGGAAAGCCCATTCCCCATCAACGTGGGATTGCACGCCGGAAACCAAAGGGCTCGCAAAGCTTGCGAGTGCACTTCGGTGCTGACGCTCGTTTGCTAGTATCTCGGCTATCTTTACATTCTCGGCTGCTCGGAGGGAGTGGGCCGTTGCTAACGCCTGGGCAACATCGCCATCTGGATCTGATTTGGCCTCGTGAGTCTCTGCCCAGGCTTTCGCTTCAACGAAGCCCGCGTTCAGATATTGTCGAACGACATTGGCAGTGGCCAGCGCGTTTCCTTTTTCTGAATCAGCCTTAAACTCCTCAGTGGCGTGTATTGGCATCTGGAAACTATTGTACGTGGCACCCAGGTTATTCTGGGCGTACTCGACCCCAGCATCCCGTCGGACCAGCAGTTGGTAGTGAAACAGTGCCAAGTCACGGTAGTTGTGCTCAGCGTAGCCACCAGTGGCTTGGCTGTATGCATACGCAAGTTGGAATCGAAAATCAAAATCGTTAGGTTGAACTTGCAAGGCAGCTTCGCCGAAACAGAAAGCCGCTACTTCGCCTTCGAGATACTTGGACAGCCAAAACCACTGTTGTAATGTTTGCCCTTTGTTCGCCTCTGTCAGGCCAGTGCACTTAGAACCAGTTCCAATTGCCTCCGCGCTAGGTTAATTTCTCTCGCCTGCCGGAACTCCTTTGCCGCGCTTATTCGATGGTGGATCTTCGTGGGTTGCACTTCAGCAGCCCTTACGTACCAATCGCCGGCAATCTTGTGCTCTCCAAAAAACGCCTGCAACCTGCGCCAGCGCTGCGTAGGGCGCATCGTGTGTTGGATGCTCGGTCGAAAGCTTTTTGTAACTGCTCAAGGGACGCAGGACGGCCAATCCGGGCCCTTGAAGCCAAGCACCAACTCCGCCAAGCAACCTCATCAATGGGTGCTGAGCCCGCCCGGATGAGTTCTAGACCTGCCGCTTCGGCTCGGTCGATTCCGGATGCGTCTCTGTCATACTGCGAGCCCAGAAGATCATCAAGGCAGCGCATGAACGGTGATGCTTCTGGAGCGCCTGACACCGCCAGAGACTTAGCCGCCTCGGCCTCACCGCCGCCAGTCGTAGGGGCCTCCGGGACACTCACTACCGTTCCGACCTCGAACCCGGCATTTTGAGCGGTCAATTGGCCAGCATTTCGATCGCCCTCGCCCAGGCTGAATCAGGCGATGCGAGGTCGTAAGAAATATACTCAAGGTCTCCTTGAAGGCCCGGAAGTTCGACGCCGGTCTCGCGAAAGAGCATGAGTTTCTTCCCGGCCTTCAGTGCATATCCTGATTCCTGAAACAACCAAGGTGGCCCCGTCCATGCAACGGGCTCGCCGGGAGACTGGGAATTGCGTTCCGTCCCAAAGTCTTCGGAGAATATCGGGTGTCTACGCGTGAAAATCCCGACGAAAACATCACATTCATCGATCCGTTGCCTCACTTTCTGCGAGACGGATTCTATTTCGGCAGGATCGGCGGTCCCCCACGTCAGACCGAGGGGGCGGAAGCTATCAAGCAGATTCTCCACTTTCCGCGTCTTCGAGTCGTCAATCGACGCGAAACTCTTCGCGACAAAAGCCTTAAGCGGGCGCATGCATACAGAGTACTCCTGTTGCGAATTTCGCACCTTGGTAGTTCACGACTTCCGTGGACCGGAGCGTCCCAAGCACAAGTCGAGCACAACCCACCTGGGGCTACTATGAGACCGAAACACGACAATGGCGTAACTCTTTGATTTCCTTGGTGCGGATGATAGGACTTGAACCTACACTCCCTCGCGGGAACTGGAACCTAAATCCAGCGCGTCTGCCAATTTCGCCACATCCGCATTTCTATGTAAAGCAATGAAAATAAAGAGGTTTGCGTGAAACTTCGCTCTTGAAGCGTGTCGCGTATCATGTCGTGTATTTCCCTACTTCACTCGTTTCAGTTTAGCCGGCTTCTGCGCCTTGAGGAAACTATCCATCTTCGTGGCTGCGTCCTTCAGGTCCGCGTCATCCAGGATGTTGTATCGCGCTTCCATGCTGGTGGTCTTGTGCCCGGAGATCTTCATCCGCACACTTTGGTCGATCCCGGCGAGGCGCATGTTGCGTACTGCCGTTCTGCGGAGGTCGTGAAAGAGAAGAGCCGGGACGCCAGCGGCTTCGCAGGCTTCACGCCATCCACGCAATTGCGCGCCCACGGGTCGGGAGTTGTGGAAGAATACCCACTGGCAACCCTCCGGGCATCGTTCGCGCTGCCTCCGGAGCCAGTGCTCCATCTCTCCGTAGAACGGCAATTCGCGCGCCTTTTTGCCTTTGGTCTGGGACGCCTGCAACCGAATGCACTGCGCATCAAAATCCACCTGGGACCATTTGATCTTGCGGAGTTCTCCCTTGCGTGTTCCGACATGATACGCGACAGCGAATAGGGCTTTGAGGCGCTCGGGCAAGGAAGCGAGCAGGGTTTCATATTGCGCTGGTGTGAGAAAGCCCTGCCTGGCGTTATCCTCGTCGAGTTTCAGGATGTGCGGCACTCGGCGCACCATTGGTGGGTCTTCTTCGAAGCCCAAGCGAAAGCCGCGCCGGATGATGCTCAGTTCGCGGTTGATTGTCGGATCGCTTGCGCCGGCCTCCCGCCTTGCCGACACGAACGCCCGAACCTGGGACGCGCCGAACCGCGCCGCCAGTAAGTTGCCGATCGCGGGCTTGATGTTGGCCTCATAGCGCCACTTGACGATCGCCGCGTCCCGCAGCTTCCGTACGGTGTAGTCGGTTATCACCGGGGCACACAGGTCGTTGATCGTTGCGCGGTCCGGTGACACGTCACGGCCCGCCGCTACCGCACCGATTCGCTGCTTGAGGAGGTTCTCTGCCTTGGCCTTATCGGTCGATCCGCTCGATTCGGGAATGGGCCTGCCGCCGACGTAATAGGTGATCCACCAGACGCGCCCGCGCAAGCGCAGCGAGCCTGCCCCTTTGGTCCGTCGTCGCATGGAGACTATCTTACCCCCGGCGACTGCCGTAGTTCAATCCAGCGGTCCAGTTCGTGGCGGTCGAGGTGGACAGATCGTCCCTCTCGAACCACCGGGAGGAAGCCCTCGGCGATCAGGTGCCGAACCGCGCGCGCGCTGCGACCTCGCTTGGTCCGAAAACTCAGATTCTCGCCGTCTTTTGGCGATTTCCGGAATTGGTCGGAGTCCGCGTCCGGTGACTTTGGTCTTGGCAAGCCTTACGCAGGTGGTCGATTCAATCCGAATAGTGCCCGACTAGATTGCGTATACCGGACTTTTGCACTGCGCCGCCATAGCTCTGCACGGCCTGACAAAACTCGTGCACAGCCGGCTTGCGCCTAGAATTCGACAGCTCAGGCGGCGCGGTAGTAATAGTTCAACATGCCGCCCAGACGCTGACGTCGCTGCAGCTTGCCGGCTTTCGCCAGGTGCCCTGCCTCCGGGCTGATGAGTCGGTTGGCCAAGCCCTGGTGATTGCGTTCGTGATGATAGTGTTCGACAAACTCGTGAACCGCTCGGCGCAACGAACCCTCGCCAAACAGGATCAACCGCTCTAAGCAGGACTCCTTAATGCTGCGCACAAACCGCTCGGCATGGGCATTCAAATTCGGCGATCGCGGGGGCAGCTTCACCGACTCTACACCAACATCCCCGAGCATGTTCAGGAACTGCGAGGTGAATAGCGGGTCGCGATCGTGAATCAGGTAGCGCTTGCCCTGCAGGATGCCGTCGACGGCGTCGGTCAGATTACTGCCGATCTGGCTCATCCACAGGCCGTTGGCCTTGGCCGCGATGCCCGCTATCTCCACCTTGCGGGTCGACAACTCCATGAAGAACAGCACCAGGAACCGTTGCAGTCCTCGGCCGGTCCACACTTCCACGGTGAAGAAATCGGCAGCCACAATCAGCTCCCAATGCCGGCTCAGAAACTCCTTCCACGTCGCCTTCCGTTTCCGCTCCGGCGCCGGCTCGAGGCCGTGCCGTTCCAGAATCTGAGCAATCGTGCTGCGAGCCAGTTCGTGCCCCAGATTGGACAGGGCACCCTGGATACGCCGATAACCCCAATCCCGGTTCTCTTAGGCCATCCGAACCACCAGGGATTCGACATCCGCGGCTGTACGCGGTCGTCCTGGACCGCGTCGGCCGCTGCCGTCATACTTCTGCGCGACCAGTCTCCGATGCCAGGCCAACAGGGTCTCCGGCGTGACAATGGGAGCGAGCTCGGCCAGAAGCTTCCGTCCTAATCCTTTGGCCCTGACCGCCAATCTACGGCGCTGGTCGTCAGTGAGCCGCAATCGGCGCGCGCCCAGTTGCTCGCGAAGAACCCGGTTCTCTTCGCGAAGGTAGTCAATCATCTGCAGTTGGCGTTGGTTCATCCACCCGGCGACGGCGATCAACACGAGCCGGAACGGATCGAGGACTCTGGGCATCTCTACAGTCATTATCGCGACCTGACCCTGCAGTCACGAACCCGTGCCAATTCAAGCGGATCCACTTTTCGGACCATACGCGATTCGGAGTAGCGAGTTAGGCGGCGATGCCGAAGAGTTCGGCGACGAACGCCGCTTGTGCGATGGAATCCCCCTTGGGTACCCATTTGGCGTCGGACGCTTTTCGCGCCGGGGTATCCGGCTACCTGCTCAAAGTCTCGCCGGGCGAAGAACTAAGTTCGGTTACAAAAAGAACTCTTTCAAGCAGTCGAATACCTAGCCCGGCATCGTGGTTCGCCTCTTTGATCAGGTTTTCGGCGCCGCCACGCTGGCCGTAAAACCAGACCACGAAATCAATGGGCTGCCTGAGGCCGATGACGAACAGCCAGTACTTGCACTGGCTGGTTTCGATCAGGTTGTAGAGGGGACTTTCACCCCCGAGCTGTAGCCGTCTCGAAATTATCGTCCCAACGTTCGGCGAACCTTCTTAATTCGTTTGCGGAGAAGTGATCCCGTTAGACCGATTAAGCCGGTTGCCACTAGAACCAACGACCGTGGCTCAGGGTACTCAAACCTACCCTGTCCAAAGGCCCCAAACGCGGAGCCGACCTGCAAGGTACCTCCGTAGCTAAATGGTAAAATACCAATCCCCAACTCAAAAGCATCAGGGTTACCAGGCGGGCCGGGAGCGTAAAAGAAATTCAGACCAGGATTGAACAGACCGGTGAAGGGGGAACAGTCGAAGCAAAAGAACGCGTTCGTCGCATCTGCCAGAGATACTCCCGCCCATGGGGGAAAATCCGTATCGAAGCTCAATAGCGGGGCGAAAATACCCACCGCCTCCGCGTCATACGTGAATGTACCAGTAAAGGTATCGCCGGCATAGGGACCACCGACAATATCAAAGATCGTAAAGCTGTCCGTCACAATGACGTCAGCCCAAGCGCCGCTGATCGAAAACGGCGCCAACAAACAGGCAAACAGAATTCGTTTCACAGGCTTTGAGTCTCCATCGAGTCAATCATACAGCGGCGCTGGCAGGTAGGCGCTGAGTGTCCTGCCGTTTCGGATCAGCAGCGGATGGATAAGGCGACCAAGCGGACAGCTTTGCGTACGTCCGGGCCGCTGTTCTGTCGGGAGAGCAACAACGGAGCGAAGAGTCCGACTCGTGGAACTGCCCGCCCGCCGCAAGATCCCGAGACACGGCGTTGGGGAAGGTGAGGATTAGGAACGATA
>Ga0209067_10000918_pt1 | contig 18463 bp, 15 predicted proteins | sample ColStrG_CSR_2013_FD_187199 | JGI IMG/M metagenome (GOLD analysis project Ga0209067, IMG submission 187199) | Freshwater sediment microbial communities in response to fracking from Pennsylvania, USA - Cold Stream Run_MetaG_CSR_2013 (SPAdes)... | ecosystem: Environmental > Aquatic > Freshwater >...
ATATTCTACCAAAGGAGGTTCCGTATTGTATGCACAACCCGGTTTAGAAATTACCGCAAAAGTGATTAAAGGTCTAAACGAAGCTTACGCTAAGGAAAAATAGTCGGAGCAAATACAAAAAAGGGGGGTGATTTTCTAGAAATCACCCCCCTTTTTTTTAGCAGGATATTCCTACTATGGTTATACTATTGGCCTCTTGCCGGCTGTGGTTTGGGCAAGGTTTTCCTTGGAATCATTTGATCCAAATTCGCCGTTTTGAAAACAAATGTCGAAATGATAACCGAGGCTTGTTTTAAATCCTCCTCCATGACCTTATCATAGGTATCCTCATTGGAATGATGGGTACGAGCATAATAGTCCATAGGATCTTGAATAAACTGAAAACCCGGAATACCTACTGCGTCAAAGGATAAATGATCGGTTCCTCCCGTATTGGATAGGGTGATGGTACTCGCACCTAAATCCTTAAAAGGGCTTAACCAGGATTTGAAAAGGGGGCCTGCCTCAGCATTCCCCTGAAGATAAACTCCCCGAATTTTTCCGGTACCATTATCCAGATTATAATACGCCGAAACCTTCGATTGATCAGGCTTTAAAACCATGGTGGCCGGATCTCCAAAATGGTTTAGTACATAGTTTCTGGATCCAAATAGGCCCTGTTCCTCCGAACTCCATAGGGCTATTCGAATGGTTCTTTTCGGCTTGGCTCCGGTTGATTTCAAAATCCGCATCACCTCCATCATGACTGCCGAACCGGCGGCATTATCGGTAGCCCCTGTTCCGGCATGCCAGGAATCCAAATGGGCTCCAATCATAACGATCTGGTCTTTTAATTTCTTGTCCGAACCTGGAATTTCACCGACTACATTATATCCGTTTAAATCCTGGTTAAAGAATTCAGTTTTTATATCGGCTTCCAATACAACCTTATTTCCCGATTTAACCAATCGTAATATTCTTTGATAATCTTCGGCACTGGTCTCCAATTCCGGTACTACCGCCTTGGCGGTGTCCTTATAAGAGGCCCCATTTGTCGTAAAAACCGTTCCATCGGTTCCTCTACCCTGACTTAAAACCAAAGCTACCCCTTCCTGAACTTCGAAATTGGCTAAAGCGGCTCTGAATTTCAGAATAGCGGCAAAGCCCCTTCTCCCTCCCCCGCGGTTTTCGGTTTCCATTTTCGCCTTTTCCATTTGGTTTAAGGTGGAATCGGCATAACGACTCGCATCCGGTTTATTAAAATTCATTTCGACCGGGGCTCGGGCATCCATTATTAAAATTTTACCTTTTAACTGCCCCTTGTATTTATCCAAATCGGAAATGCTATCGGCTTTTATATACATAACCTCAGCCTTAATAGGTCCTGGAGTGGAGGGCGTCCATGCTTTAGGGATTGCAATCAAGGCATGATAATAGGGTTCTACCATGGCAGAATAGTTTTTTTGAACTTCCCAGCCTTTCCCAAATTTTCCCCAGGGCTCAAGATTCACATTGACCAAACCCCATGATTTCAGTTTATTAATAGCATATTCCTGTGCCCTTTTTAATCCCGGCGAACCGGCCAATCGGGGTCCGGATACGTCGGTAAGGTTAAACACCAAATCCATTACCTTAGAGTTTTTCATGCCTTCCTCACGAAAGGACTGAATTTTTAGGGAATCGTTCAGATTTTGAGCTGAAATAGGCTGGTAAACAAGAAAAATCAATAAAAAACCGAGAATGGAGAGCTTTTTCATTTAAATGAGTTTTATTATTGGAGAAATTAACACGTTAAGGCAAAATAATATAAAATTCAAGGTACTCTTTTAATTTAAAATTTTTAAAAAGCCTTGTCAATGGCCTATTCCCGATTTCTAATAAAATCACCAAAAACAATTTCCCGGGTATGTGGATTTAAACTATAGGGTAAATGAATAATTTCTTCATTCAACGATTTATCCGTAGTAATTCGAATCTCCAAAGCATCCTGCCATTCCAGGTTTTCATTATCCGGTTCCAAACCCATCCAATTCTCTTCTCCCCTTTTTAAGGAGGTATTAATTCCTATGGCATAGGCTTTATACTCCTTTAATTCCTTACCGGATTTTAATACCCGATTTAATTCTTGTATAACGACCTCCGGATTGGGATGATCGTTGGGTAGCAAAATGCCTAGAGGCTTAATTTCATCGTTTTTATTCCATACTGAAGCAAATGGATAAAACTCGCCGCATTCCTTTAAGAAATAATCGGCCTGATAAATAATATTTTCAACGAGTTCCTGTAGCATACTATATTTTGAGGGGGTTAGGATTGAAGGATAGATGGTTCGGTTTAGATTTCTGATTTTCCATTGCCTTTTCTATTTCCTGACCCTTAACCATTACCGGTTCAAAATTATAGGTTTGAATTTCAAAACTGGAATGGATCAATGGTCTGGTTAAATGAGCCCCTTCATTTATAATCAGTAAGGGTTTCAAGCCATGGCTATTGGAAAATCTTTCCTGAAGCCTTAATTGACGGGATAATGATTGTTCTTTTACATTTTTTATTTCGGTCGTCGATTTTCCCTCATTTTTAAGGGCATCAGGTATGGTGGTACCCTCGATACCGGTTTTGGGATCAATTTCCCGAACCGGATTATAATTTTTTTCAAGGCCATGGAGCAATAATTGCTCTTCCTCAGCCTTGTTTCCTCGGTTAAATTTTTCTGAATCATGGTGCATAATCTAATGGTATATTTAAATTCAAATTTAAATATTATTATTTTATATAAAACAAATGCAAACTGTTTTTTAACCCTTTTTATTAAAAAAATTTATTCTATGGTTTTCTTTTTGAAAATTGGGATTTGAATTCCGATTAGATTCTAAAAAGAAAATGAAACAAAAATCCCTTTATCTATTTGCTTTATGTTTAATTACCTCCATTTCCTGCCTTAAGGCCCAGTCATTAGCCAGCACGCCTTCAAAAAAGTCTATGAACGTGGAAAATAATAGCTCGTTTAGGCCTTTTGAAAAAATCCATATTCACTTCGATAAAGAGGCTTATTTGGCGGGCGATACCCTTTGGTTCAAGGCCTATATAACCCAAGGAAATTTTCATGAACCTACCACCTTAAGCCAGGTACTTTATGTGGAATTCATTAATGAGAAAAATGAGATTCTGGACCATTTAAACCTTAGGGTGGAGGATGGAATAAGCTTCGGAGAAATTCCCATTCCCTTGTCTATACATTCGGGTATGTATAGAATACGATCTTATACCCGTTTCATGAGAAATGATAGTTTATATTTCTTCAATAGATTCATTCCGATAAGCAATCCGATATTGGACAGTTTGAATAACCAGCCTTTAATTAAAGATTACCTTGCTAAAAATAAAATTAAGGATAGTTTAAAAATAGAAATCATTCCAGAAGGTGGAAAATTAGTGTATGGCATTGGATCTAATCTTGTTTTTAGGGCTATAAATAATCAAAATGAGCCCGAAGAAATTACAGGAAAGATTATAGACAATTTTGGCGATTCAATAACCCATTTTAAAACCGAGTTTAAGGGCATGGGAAAGTTTTACCTGCGACCCAATAAACCTCTAAACTATAAAGCCCTGGTTTACAGAAAAACCGGTGAAACAGATACCATTAACTTGCCAGAAATCGAAAATTCAGGGATTAGCCTCAGGCTTATTCCCTCAGAGGATAGTATAAAAATGCGAATCTCCATAAATCAGGCCTATTCCAAAAACCGTTCTGATTCGATTTTTAATATTCTGGTTCAAAGCCAAGGGAAAACGTATTTTGAAACCAAAGGGAGCGTTTTGGGAACCTTCTTTTCACTCAATATACCTAAATCAATATTTCCTTCCGGTATAGCCCAGATAATCATCGCAGACCAAAAATTTAATATCCTTTGTCAGCGATTAACTTTTATTAAATCGAACGACCGCTTAGAATTTCAAGGCCAATCCACCAAAGATCAATACAAACCTGGGGAAAATATCGATGCCAATTTTACCCTATTGGGGCCTAATAATAAGCCTTCCATAGCCCACTGTTCCGTTTCGGTAGTTTTAGAAAATTCGAAAAATACCATCATTGAGGGTAACAACATATTCGGCGACATTCTTTTGGCCTCTGAACTACAAGCACCTATGGACTATTCAAAGGATTATTTTGATTTGAGCCATCAGGAAGAATCCGAATTAGATATGAAATTGATCCTTAGAAACGCCTATCGCTTTCCCTTTAAAAATCAGATGGAGGGAGAAGATACGGTCCTCCTTTTTAAGAATGAAAAAGGGATAACCGTTTCAGGCCATGTATTAAATAACAAAGGTCTACCCCTTTCCAATGCGGAAATTGGATTAACCTCCTTACGGGATAAAATCATTTCAAGCACCAAAACCGATGAAAAAGGAAAGTTTATTTTCCAAAATTTGGACCTGAATGATTCCTCAAGGGTTATTTTGAAGGGATCCTATACTAAAAGTACTGGCCCCATTAAGATTGTAATGGATTCAAGGGATTTTGCCACGGTAATGCCTTTTACCAATCATTTATTTAATCAAAATAAACCAAAGGAAGAATTCAGCCCAGATAATCTTAAACCAACTAACCAGGAGAATCCAGAAGGGTTTAAATTGTCAAAATCTAAAAAAAATAATATCCTTGAAAAGAACCCTATAGAAACCCCAAAAAAAGCCATAAAACTTAATGAGGTAAAGGTTATTGCAAACAATAAAAAAAATCCAAACGATACCAAGAGGATTGAGGAACTACCCACTTCATCCCGTTTACACGGTGCAGGAATTGTTGATCAAGTCATTTGGGGCGAAAAGTTGGTAGGATGCCCCAATTTGACGGATTGCTTAAGAGGGAAAATATTTGGGGTTTTTTGGAAAGATTTTTCGGGTACAGTCCTGCCTGTAAGGCTGAAGTTCCTTTCCTTATCCCATCCACCCCCCATGTATATCTTTATTGATGGTCATAAAATCAACAATGATGAATTCCAATTCATTGACCCCAATAGCATTTCAAGTATTGAGGTGGTTACCAGTGGAAATACTTTTGCCTATTTATATGGGGTTTCTCCAATACCTGGAATATTATTTATTAATTTATATAAGGATAGGCCTCAATACCTTACCCTTAACCAGGCCGATAAGGGAATCCTTACCTTCTATGCCGATGGTTTTCATAATCCTAAGGAATTTATTTCCCCCAAATTTCAGGCAAGTAAAGCCTCCATTCCCTCCCCATGCCCAAAAACTATTTATTGGAATCCCAATTTGGTGGCCGATTCAACCGGAAAAATAAACTTTAGTTTTAAGAATGATTGGGTACCAGGAACCTACCGAATAACCCTTGAAGGAATAGATAAAAATGGATTTATGGGAAATCGGATTTTTAGATATCAGGTTAAGAACTAAAAAATTTTATCAAAGGGGGGTATTTTCTATTTACAATATCCTTTCCCATTTTAAACACAAAGGCTTGATGATCGCCAAGGGAATCATTTTTTAATCCCCTTTAAAATCGTCTAGATCCCTTCTTTCTTTCTTGGTAGGGCGCCCTGTTCCCCGGTCCCTTTTGCCACCAAACAAAAAAGAGGAACTAAAACGGGTTTCTTCGGGCTTAGGACTTTGGTCCTCATAAAATTCAATGGCCTTGGTGGCATCCACTCGATTGGCCAAAAGGGCCTTTACCCGTACCACTTTTTTATCAGGCCCTCTTTGAATGGTAAAAACCTGATCCACCTTTACTTCATGGCTGGCTTTAATATTGACACCATTCCATTTCACCTTTCCTGTTTTACAGGCTTCGGTGGCCAGACTTCGGGTTTTAAATACCCGAATGGCCCATAAATACTTATCGACTCGTAGCTTTTCGGTTTGGGCGTCCACTTTACTTATATCGGTTTGGATTGTCAAAAATGAAAAAAAATCCATGGAAAGCCTATCCATCCTTTTGGAATTTGCTTTTTGTTTAAAATCAGGTTTAATGTATTGTTTGATACCGGCAATTATAGGATATTAGGCTATGGAAAGAAATTCAAAATAATGGCAGATAAAATTCAGGTTAAAAAACAAGTTAAAAAATACGATGCTGTTATTATAGGCTCGGGTGCAGGAGGAGGAATGGCCGCCTATGTCCTCGCCAGTGCGGGGCTTAAGGTATGTTTATTGGAAGCAGGTCCGAATTATGATCCAGCTATTCATTCCTCCCAATTAAAAAACCCGTGGGAATCACCCAGACGAGGGGCAAGCACTAAATTTCGACCCTTTGGCGATTTTGATGGAAGTTATTGGGGCTGGGAAATTGATGGAGAACCCTATACCCAAAGCGAGGGAAGCCATTGGGAATGGTGGAGATCCAGGATGTTAGGCGGAAGAACCAACCATTGGGGAAGGATTTCTCTTCGATTTGGCCCAAATGATTTTAAACGACGATCCATGGATGGATTAGGCGATGATTGGCCGATTGGTTATGAGGATATCAAACCCTACTATGATAAAATTGATAAACTCATTGGCGTTTTTGGAACGAATGAAGGTTTATATAATGATCCGGATGGAATTTTCCTTCCGCCCCCTAAACCTCGTTTGCACGAGCTATTTATTCAGAGGTCAGCCTCGAAAATCAATATTCCTGTTATTCCTTCGCGACTTTCTATTTTAACCAAGAAAATAAATGAAGATCGGGGAGCTTGTTTTTATTGTGCACAATGTGGAAGAAGCTGTAAAGTTTATGGAGATTTTTCTTCCTCCTCGGTTTTAGTAAAACCAGCTATGCATACCGGTAATTTGGATTTGATTACCAATGCCATGGCTCGAGAGGTATTAACCGATCGGGATGGATTGGCCTCAGGCGTATCCTATGTGGATAAAACTGATATGCAGGAATATCAGGTAATGGGAAGGACCGTAATTCTTGCGGCCTCAGCTTGTGAGAGCGCCCGATTAATGCTGAACTCCAAAAGCCCGCGCTACCCTAATGGAATTGGTAATTCAAGTGGGGTGGTTGGAAAATACCTTCATGATTCTACCGGAGCGGATATGGGAGGTATTATTCCCGAATTATTTAATAGAAAGCGATTTAATGAGGATGGAGTAGGTGGAATGCATATTTATACCCCCTGGTGGCTGGACAATAAGAAGCTGGATTTTCCCAGAGGCTATCATATTGAATATGGGGGTGGATTTGGTATGCCCCTTTATGGTTTTAACTGGGGAATTGAAAAACTCAATGGCACCTATAAAATCAATGGAAAGCAAAAAGAAGCTGGGGGCTATGGAGCATCTTTGAAGGAGGATTACCGTTATTTCTTTGGCTCTCATGTTGGTATGGCGGGTCGGGGTGAAGGTATTGCCCGCGAGGATAGCTATTGTGAAATAGATCCCAACGTGGTAGATAAATATGGTATTCCGGTTTTACGTTTCCATACTTTCTGGACCGATTATGAAATCAATCAGGCCAAGCATATGAAGGAAACCTTTAAGGAAATCCTACATAATATGGGGGCTGTGGTAACCTGGGGTGGTGACGATGGTCCTCATAATAACTATGGACTAAAAAATCCGGGAAATATTATCCATGAAGCCGGTACAGTACGGATGGGAAATGATCCAAAGAAATCGGTTCTGAACAAATACAGCCAATCTCATGATGTAAAGAATTTATTCTGTGTAGATGGAGGTCAATTTGTTTCCCAGGCAGATAAAAATATAACCTGGACGATTCTAGCCCTCTCCATGAGAGCTTCCGAACATATCATCGAGGAAATGAAAAAACAAAATATTTAGCATTATTATGGATAGAAGAGAATCCCTTAAGGCCTTATTGGTTGGATCTGTTTCAACGGTGGTTCTGGCCGATGCTTGCCATCCCAAGGAAAAAACCAAGGATGAATTACCTAACGAAACAGCTTCCGGTAAGGATGTGGATCGAATGGCCGAGGAAAAAATTTATAACAAAGAAATTGCTGAAAAGAAATTTTTTGATGAATCGGAGATGTTGACCATTACCCTATTAGGAGATATTATTATTCCTAGGGATCATATCAGTGGTTCGGCATCGGATGCCAAGGTTCCTGAATTTATTGAATATATTGTAAATGATATGCCAGAACATCAAACCCCTATGCGAGGTGGGATACGCTGGCTAAATATTCAATGCCTAAAACGATTCAATCTGGATTTCAATACTTGCTCACCTGCTCAGAGATTAGAAATGGTCGATGAAATCGCTTATCCGGCCAAAGCCAAACCCGAAATGAAATCGGGGGTAGCTTTTTTTAATCTTATGAGAAATTTAACGGCCACTGGCTTTTACACTTCTAAAATGGGAGTGGAAGATGTTGGTTATATGGGCAATAAACCTAATTTTTGGAATGGAGTACCCGATGATGTTTTAAAGCAATACAATTTATCGTATTCGGAGAAGCAACTAAAGGAATGTATAAGTTATGATTTGAAGAAATCCTAATCAGGAATTTGCTTTAAATTTTAGGAAATTCGTCTACTTTTATACTCGTAAAAAAGTCCAGAAAATATTATGGTTCGAGAGTTAAAGGAAGAAATTGAAAAGGCATGGGAAAACCGTGCCACATTGGGTGTTGAAAATTCGGCTAAGGCTATTGAATCGGTAATCGATTTGTTAGATAAGGGAGAGGTACGGGTTTCCGAACCTTCCGTAGGGGGATGGCATGTGAATGAATGGGTGAAAAAGGCCGTTTTAATGTATTTTTCTCTCAAAACCAACGAAGACATTAATATTGGCGCCTTCCATTTTCGGGATAAAATTGCCATGAAAAAAGATTTCAAAAAATCCGGAGTTCGGGTAATCCCTCCTGGGGTGGCGCGTTATGGCTCATGGTTAGGAAATGGGGTAGTTTTAATGCCAGGTTATGTAAATATTGGGGCTTATGTTGATGAAGGCACCATGGTGGATACCTGGGCAACCGTAGGATCCTGCGCCCAAATAGGCAAAAGAGTTCATTTAAGTGGGGGTGTTGGGATTGGAGGGGTATTAGAACCACTTCAGGCCAAACCAGTTGTCATCGAAGATGATTGCTTTATAGGTTCCAGAGCTATTATTGTAGAAGGAGTCCATGTAGAAAAGGAAGCCGTTATTGGCGCTGGGGTGGTTTTAACTCAATCCACTCGAATTATTGACGTTTCTGGATCAGAACCCCTGGAATATAAAGGGCACGTTCCTACAAGATCCGTGGTAATACCCGGTTCCTATAAAAAAACCTTTCCGGCTGGGGAATACGATGTGCCCTGTGCCTTAATCATTGGAACCCGTAAAGAATCCACCGACCTAAAAACCTCTTTAAATCAAGCATTACGCGATTATTCTCTTTCGGTTTAGTTTGGCAATCGAATGAGATATGCGGGTAGGATTTGATGCCAAAAGAGCGACCATGAATTTTACAGGCCTGGGTAATTATTGCCGGGCCATTTTGATCCATCTCGGAAAATATTTTCCGGAAAACGATTATATTCTTTATACACCGGGGTTAAAAAATCCTGAACGGTATCCTGAAATTCTTCAGGGCAAACCGTATTTCCTTCGTTTTCCAAAGGGTCTTATCAAAAAATATTTTTCCTCATTTTGGAGAACCTATCTGGTGAATAGGGAATTAGTTAAAGAGGAAATTGAGATATTCCATGGTTTATCCGGAGAATTACCCTGGGGCAGAAAGGATAAGGATACCCTTTTTGTTTTAACCATTCATGATCTTATTTTTTTTCGGTTCCCGGAATTTTATAAACCCCTCGACCGCTTAATTTATAGGTTAAAAGCCCGTTACGCCGTTCAAAAAGCCGATCAAATAATTGCTATAAGTGAACAAACCCGAAACGATATCGTTCAGTTCCTGAAGGTAAATCCTAAAAAGATCAAAGTAATTTATCAGGCCTGCGCCCAGATATTTTATCAATCCATTGCCCCTTTAGAACGTATCCGTATTCGGGAGGCATATCAGATTCCGAAACGATATATTCTGTATGTAGGCACCTTGGAGCCTCGAAAGCGAAGTTTGGAATTATTAAAAGCCTTTAATAGTCTATCGAAGGACTTAAAAATTCAAGTCGAATTGGTTTTAGTAGGAAAGAAAACGTCCTATTTCCTAAATTTGAAAACATTTATATCCGAAAACCATTTGGAAGAAAAGGTTCATTTCTTTCATGATATTCCCCTGAAGGATTTACCAGGTTTTTATCAAATGGCGGAGGTTTTTGTTTATCCTTCAACCTTTGAGGGATTTGGTTTACCCATTTTAGAAGCGTTGGTTTCCGAGGTACCCGTTATCACCTCAGAAGGTTCCTGTTTTTCAGAGGCCGGCGGTGAAAGTAGTATTTATTTGAACCCAGATGATACTCAAAATTTTGCAAACACCCTGGCTAGGGTTTTGGAAGATAAGGAATTGCAGGAAAGCATGAAGAGAAAAGGGCTTGAACATAGCCGAAAATTTGAGGCTGGAGCTTTAGCCCAACAATTAATGGAGGTATATAATACAATGAGGATTGAATAATGGCGGGTTTTCAGGAGATAAAGGAAGAAATACAGAAGGCCATTCAGGTTCTAAATCAAGGAGGCACTCTATTGTACCCCAGTGATACTCTTTGGGCTTTAGGTTGTGATGCCAGCCAGGATTTGGCGGTTCAAAAAATACTCGATCTAAAAAATCGACCTCAGGAAAAGGGCTTGATTATTTTGGTTTCCAACATCAATGATCTCGACCGTTACGTAAAAGAAGTACCTCAAATAGCCTTTGAGCTTATTGAATATGCGGAAAACCCATTGACCTTGGTATTACAGAATGGGCAGAAAATTAGCGCGATGGCATTAAATGAAATTGGAAGTATTGGCATTCGGGTGGTAAAATCTGGCTATTGTTTTGAATTATTAAAGGCTTTTAAAAAGCCATTAATTTCAACCTCGGCTAATTTTAGCGGGGAACCTAGCCCTGAAACCTTTGCTGAAATATCCCAGGATTTGAAGGATAAAGTGGATTTTATAAGCCATAGTCAATCGGAATTGCCTCTTAAAAACAAACCATCCACCATAATTAAGTTGGATGTCAATGGTACATTTCAAATTTTACGTCCCTGAATGAATATCTTACATGAAAAGGATGTTTTTACCGGAATTGCCCAAACCGGTAAAAAACTAGGAATGGATTGTTATGTTATAGGTGGTTTTGTGAGAGATTTTCTTTTAGACAGGCCTTCCAAAGATATTGACATATTGGTGATTGGGGATGGAATTCAATTTGCCACTCAGTTTGCCAAGTCATTGGGAAAGGAAAAAACGGTGGCTGTTTTTAAAACCTTTGGAACGGCCATGCTTAAGGTAGAGGATACGGAAATTGAATTTGTTGGAGCCCGAAAAGAATCCTATTCGGAAAATTCCAGAAAGCCCCAAATAGAAAAGGGAACCCTTTCTGACGATCAGGCTCGTCGAGATTTTACGATAAATGCTCTTGCGGTTAATCTTTCAGATGATGAAGGAAAAATTATCGATCCCTTTGAGGGTTTGAGGGATTTGGAAAACCGAATTATTCGAACGCCTCTGGACCCCGATCAAACCTTTTCCGATGATCCTCTTCGAATGATGCGGGCTATCCGGTTTGCCTGTCAATTACATTTTACCATAGAACCCAAGACGGCCGAATCAATTTACCGAAATCGGGAAAGGATAAAAATAATATCGGCCGAAAGGATTCGGGACGAACTCAATAAAATCATTCTATCCATAGAACCTTCAAAAGGTTTTTTATTATTGGATGAATTGGGCTTATTACCTTTAATTTTTCCTGAGTTTAATAAACTAAAAGGGGTCGATACGGTTCAAGGAAAATCTCATAAAGATAATTTTTATCATACCCTTGAAGTATTGGATAATGTCAGTTTACATACCAAGGATTTGTGGATTCGATGGGCTGCTATTTTACATGATATTGCCAAACCTCAAACCAAACGATTTGATCCAGCACTTGGCTGGACTTTTCATGGTCATGAAGATAAAGGTGCCAGGATGGTATCGAAGATATTCAGAAATCTAGCCCTTCCTCTGGGTGATAATTTGAAGAAAGTTGAGAAATTGGTATTGCTTCATCTTCGTCCGATTGTACTGGCCAAAGAATCGGTTACCGATTCGGCGGTTAGGCGATTATTATTTGAGGCGGGTGAGGATATTGATGATTTAATGATCCTTTGCAATGCCGATATTACCACCAAAAATGAATTTAAGGCAAAAAAATATAGAGATAATTTTAATCTGGTAAAGCAGAAACTCATTGATGTTGAGGCGCAGGATCAATTAAAAAATTGGCAACCACCGGTATCAGGTACCGATATTATGGAGATATTTGGAATTCCTGAAGGAAAAAATGTGGGGATTATTAAAAAGGCGATTCGGGAAGCTATTTTAGACGGAATTATTCCCAATAAAAGGGAAGAGGCATTGCGATTTACCCTTGAAAAAGGTTTGGAATTAGGGCTCAAAAATCATTTGGAGTAAAAAGGCTTATTATTACATTTGAATTTTATCATGACAGTATATCGTTTCAGAGTTTCTTTCGAAGATTATGATGTTTTCAGGGAGGTCGATATTCGATCTAACCAAACCTTTGAAGATTTACATAAGGCCATTCATCTTTCTTTGAATTATAGCCCGGATGTCCCTTCGTCTTTTTATATAAGCAATGATCAATGGATTAAGGGAACCGAAATTACCATACTACCCAATGAAAAAAGGGTGGAAAAGGGTATTGCTCTTATGGCGGATTCCAAACTGAATAATTTTATTGAAGATCCTCACCAGAAATTCTACTATATATCCAATTTTGATAGGCCTTTTGATTTTCATGTAGAGTTAATCCGAATTTTAACGACTGCCGAGAATGCTGAAAGTCTACCTAAAATTTTAAAGGCTTCGGGTGAACCGCCAAAACAGTTTGTTCAGGTGGTAAAGCCCATAGAAAAATCAAACTCATCTAAGGCTAAAAAAGCGGCCTCCGAAATTTTACCCGAAGAAGATCTCCTTCCTCTTGAATCCGAAGATGAAGAGGATATGGAGGACGAGCCGGAAAATGCTTTTGCTCTTGAAAATTTGGAGGATATAGAAGAAGAGGATCATAAGGGCATGGCTCATAAAATTGCCGGAGAAGGAGATGAAGAATTAGAGGATGAAGGGGAATCCGAATCGGATGATCTAGATGAGTTTGATGAATTCGGCTCTATGGATCATGAAGAAGGTGGATCCCATAAAGATGATTACTAAATCGGAAAAGGCCGTTTCCAATACCCGATTGATCATTATTTCTGGGCCAACGGCCTCAGGAAAAACCGATTTGGCCATTGAATTGGCGAATTATCTCCAAACCGATATTGTTTCCTTTGATTCCCGTCAATTTTATTCAGAATTGAATATTGGAACTGCAAAGCCCAGCTTAGCCCAATTGAATAAAGCAAAACATCATTTTATTGGGAATAAGTCTATTCATGAGGATTATAATGCTGAGTTGTTTAGCCAGGAATCCAGAAGCCTAATTCAAGAATTATCGACCGAGAAGGAAAATTTGGTTTTGGTAGGGGGATCCGGATTATATCTAAATTCTTTACTTTATACTTTCGATAAAATGCCGGAGGTAAATAAAGAGCATAGAAGTCAATTAAATCAACTCTTTGAACTGGAAGGCCTATCCGCCCTGCAATCTCTCTTATTGGAAAAGGATCCTGAATATTATAAAATCGTAGATTTAAATAATCCTCAAAGAATAATTCGAGCCCTGGAGGTTTGTTTGAGTAGTGAAAAACCCTATTCTTCATTTAGGACCGGAGCAAAGCAGACCATTCCTTTTAAAATTATTAAATTTTGTATTGCACCTCCTATTTCCCATTTATATAAACGCATTGAGGACAGGGTCGACCAAATGGTGGAACAGGGCTTAATCGATGAGGCGCATAGAGTATACCCATTTAGGGAATTGAATCCATTAAAAACGGTCGGCTATTCCGAACTCTTTGATTATTTCGACCATTTTATAGGAAAAGAAGAGGCCATCAGCCTCATTAAACAGCATACCCGAAATTTTGCTAAGCGTCAATTAACCTGGTTTAGAAAGGATTCTGAAAATATTTGGCTGGAAAACAATCAAATAAAGCCGATTCTGGAAATATTGTAAAAAGTGGATTATTCAATCAACTTTATTCTTTAAATCAATAATTTGAGTTAATTTCATGTAAATAAATTATTACGAACATATTAATTCATTCTAATTTTATTGTAAACGCTTTACCAACCAATCTGTATGATTAAACCATTTTATCGAGCCCTAACGGTTCTTTGCAGTCTATTCTTTCTACCCCTTATAGCCTTATCCCAAGGCTTTCAGGTGAATCTGGAAGGACAAAAACAAATTTCAATGGGGGGAACCGGAACAGGATCGAACCTTAACGAGGCCACCGTTTTTTACAACCCCGGTGGTATTTCTTTATTAAAGGATAATTATATATCCGGTGGTTTGAGTACGATCTTTTTGAGCTCCGGATTTACAGGGGCCAGCCCATCTCAATATCAGGCAAAATCAAATACCTTTACTCCCCCCTTTCAAGGCTATTTGGTAGTAGGCCCTAAAAACCTGGGATTAAAATTCGGTTTGGGTGTTTACAATCCTTTTGGGGGTGCTTACGATTGGGGAAAGTCCTGGGAAGGGAGATATGCCCTGGAAAAATTAGTTTTGCGTTCCACTTTTATCCAACCCACCGTTTCCCTTCGACTAAGTCCAAGATTGGGTATCGGGGGAGGATTTATTTTTGCCGTAGGATATGTTGATTTAACCAAGGCTATTCCTATTGCGGATTCTACCGGAACCGATGGTCAATCCGAATTAACCGGTCATGCTGCCGGATTTGGATATAACCTGGGTATTTATTATCAAGCTACCGATCAATTTTCATTGGGTTTAACCTATCGTTCTCAGGTTAATATGAAAACCGATCAGGGTACAGCCGTTTTTCAAGTGCCGAATAGCTTGTTTACCAGCTTCCCAAGCCCCAATGCCTTTACAAATAAATTACCACTTCCCCCCTCCTTCAATTTTGGATTAGGTTATAAACCCAATAAGGTTTTCACCTTCGCCTTAGATATCAATTATATTCAGTGGAGCGTATATAAAACCCTGGAATTTGATTTTACTACGCCAACCGCCACTCTGACGAATTCCATATCCCAGAGAAATTATAAGGATACTTATGATGTACGAATTGGTGGTCAATATGCTGTATCTCCAAGCTTTACAGTTAGAGCCGGTGCGGCCTATGGTGCCACTTCTATTCGCGATGGCTATGTAACACCTGAAACCACGGATGCTAATCGAGTAGGTTTAAGTGCTGGTTTCGGTTATGCTTTCACCAAGCATTTTAACCTGGATGCCTCCTATCTATATGAGGTTATTGGCCCTAGGTTTCAAACCAATTTAGAAACCGGCCTATCCGGAACCTTTAAAACCAGTGTTTATATTCCTGGTCTTTCTCTAACCTATCGCTTCTAAATTCTAGAACTTAATCTATGTATTCAATGAATTCATTAAAACGCTTAAGCATTGCTTTTTTTATAGGCTTGCTCTTTTTCTCCTGTAAAACCAATATTAATTTAACCAAGCCCACCACCGGAGGGGTCAATTTCTATAACTATGTGGCCATTGGAAATTCATTAACTGCCGGCTACGAGGATGGAGGACTTTATCAGGAAGGTCAGCTAAATTCCTACCCAAATATTATTGCTACTCAATTACAAGGCCTAGGAAGTGCTGGATTTTACCAGCCATTATTTGGACCAGGGCAGGAAAATGGTTCTGGCTATTTAAAGCTAACAGGCTTTACATCGGCCGGGCTTCCCATTTTAGCCAATGTTACCACGGATTTGGCTATTGTAGGTACAGCAGTAAATGGTGTTACTCACCAAACCCAATACCTTTATGCTCCCAATACGGCATCCAAAATCAGTAATCTAGGAATACCGGGTATTCGTTTATCCGATATTTTAACCCCTGGATATGGATCTCCGGCTGGAAATCCTTATTTCCAACGATTATTATCCAGTTCAGAATATTTAAAAACCTATCAACAAAAAGTATTGGAAACCAATCCTACCTTTTTCTCCTGTTGGTTAGGGGATAATGATGTATTAAGTTATGCTACTTCTGGTGGAACGGTACCCCTAACACCTACTGCCACTTTTCAGGCACTGTATGCTCAATTAATAACTGCCTTAATGGCCAATGGAGCAAAAGGGGTTGTAAGCACCATTCCCGATGTAACCCTAATCCCTTTTTTAAATACCCAAACGGTAGCCAAAATTAGTGCGGCCGCTGGCGGTGCAACGGTTTATATCACTACCAGTACCGGTTTGGTCAGAGCAGCTACTTCAGCGGATTTAGTAAACTTAACCACCACCGGCATCGGAGTTCCCAACGGTTTGGGTGCACCAAAAGGATATTCCCCATATAACCCCCTTTTAAATTCTGAAGTATTGGATGCCGATGAGGTGAATTCGGCTCGTGCAGCGGTAGTTCAGTACAATAATATCATTGGACAAATTGCAACAGCCAACGGGCTGGCCATAAGCGATATTAATATCTTGTTAAATAAGTATAAAAATGGAGCCGTTACCGATGGAATACCCTTGAACCTAAATTATATCTCAGGCGGCATTTTCTCATTGGATGGTGTTCATTTAACCCCTAGAGGGTATGCCATAGTCGCGAATTCCTTTATTTCTTCTATTAATGCCACTTATGGAAGTAGCATTCCCACTGTCAATATTGGAAATTACCGCGGAGTAAAATTCCCAAATTAATCTAAAGGCTGGAAGATAATCCAAACAAATCGTTCGTTAATTCAGTAGAAAATAAAAAGCCGGTTTATACACCGGCTTTTTTATAGGCTAAGGAAGATTATTTGATTTGAGATAGTTTATCAAAAATCTTTCCTTTATTTTAAACTTTACTAATCAAGGCATTAGACTTATTTTTAAATAAAATCTTATTCATAATTTAAGATTTTAAAACAAAAATTAGCATATTGAATAAAATTCTAAGCATTAAACCCTTTCAAAAAATGGTCGATAATTTCCATGGATAACTTGCGCATTCTCTTAGCCATATTATTTATTTACTTTCTAAGAAGATCTATAAAGGATCAGGATCCAAAACCGAAATGGGATCAATATTTATTGCTTGGATTTGTTTTCCCAGTTTTTTTTATAATCGTTCAATATTCGATTCATAAATCGATCGGATTTGTGAACTGGCTAACCGATTTTTTATTAATCGGATTAATTTATATTAATCTTACCGAAAAGGACTTTGAAAAGGTTAAAGGAATAGCTTATGGGGTAGTTCCTTTGGTTTTGGTGTTTATTTTCAGTGATTTTTTGCATTTATTTAGTTCCAGGTTATATCATAGTTGGGATGATTTAATTAGTATATCAAAAATCTTTGCCTTTGTATGGTTTGTAGCCATGTTGATTGTCAATAATCGTCAATCCAAGGCTCTGGAAGCAGAGAGACAAAAAACTATTGAGAAAGAAAAACAAAACAAGATAACGGAAGCCTTAAAAGCCGATTTGGAAGTTCAGGTGGCCGAAAGAACCGCCGAAATTACTCAACAAAAAAATGCTCTCGAGGAGGCTTTAAATACTTTAAAAGCCACCCAATCTCAATTAATTCAATCTGAAAAAATGGCTTCCTTAGGGGAACTTACCGCTGGAATAGCCCATGAAATCCAGAATCCCCTTAATTTCATGAATAACTTCTCCGATTTAAATAATGAATTGATTGATGAAATAAAAGAAGAACTCCGTCTGGGAAATTTAACGGAAGCCCTATATATAGCCGAAAATATTGCTGAAAACGAGCAGAAAATAAATTTTCATGGTAAACGGGCCGATGCCATCGTTAAGGGTATGTTATTGCATAGCCGAGTTAGCAATGGGCATAAGGAACCCACCAATTTAAATAGTTTGGCCGACGAATATTTACGGCTGGCTTATCATGGTTTAAGGGCAAAAGATAAATCCTTCAATGCCACCTTGGTAACTCAATTTGACCCGGAATTAGGCCTAATTGACCTCATACCTCAGGATATGGGAAGAGCCATCCTTAATTTGATTACCAATGCCTTCTATACCATAACGGAGAAAAAAAGTCAACATCCTGAAGGATATGAGCCAACTGTAACGGTAAGCACCCGCAAGTTTATAGACCGGGTAGAAATCGGGGTAAAGGACAATGGGAATGGTATTCCCCAGGAAATTCTCGATAAAATATTCCAACCTTTTTTCACGACAAAACCCACGGGTCAAGGTACAGGGCTTGGACTATCCCTAACCTATGATATTGTAAAGGCTCAGGGTGGTGAATTAACGGTTCAAAGTCAGGAAGGTCAAGGCTCAGAATTCATAATCAAGATT
>Ga0209067_10000919_pt1 | contig 18460 bp, 11 predicted proteins | sample ColStrG_CSR_2013_FD_187199 | JGI IMG/M metagenome (GOLD analysis project Ga0209067, IMG submission 187199) | Freshwater sediment microbial communities in response to fracking from Pennsylvania, USA - Cold Stream Run_MetaG_CSR_2013 (SPAdes)... | ecosystem: Environmental > Aquatic > Freshwater >...
AGGTGTTCGTGAGACATTGAACTCTGGCGTGATGGCTGGTTACCCAGTAGTTGACGTTAAAGTTACCTTGTTCTTCGGTTCATACCATGACGTTGACTCGAACGAAAACGCGTTCCGTATGGCTGGTTCGATGGCGTTTAAAGACGGCTGCCGTAAAGCAAGCCCAGTTATTTTGGAACCAATGATGTCGGTTGAAGTTGAGACTCCAGAAGACTACGCTGGTACTGTAATGGGTGACTTGTCATCACGTCGCGGTATGGTTCAAGGTATGGATGAGATTCCAGGTGGTGGCGGCAAGATCATTAAAGCCGAAGTTCCATTGTCAGAAATGTTTGGTTACTCGACTTCGTTGCGTTCAGCAACCCAAGGTCGTGCAACTTACACGATGGAATTCAAGCACTACTCGGAAGCGCCTAAAAACGTTATCGACGCAATCGTTACAGCAAAAGCGAAGTAATCCTGTAAAATACCGGGTTCACTGATTAAATTTAGTCTTGTTGCTGCGTTTGTTTTGTAAAAAAACAAACGCAGCTAAACAAATCAATTAAGCACTAATCGTTCTTTTTGAAGGAAGAATAAAATGGCAAAAAGCAAGTTTGAGCGGACCAAGCCGCACGTGAATGTGGGCACAATTGGCCACGTTGATCATGGTAAAACAACATTGACAGCAGCGATTGCTACCGTATTGTCGAAGAAATTTGGCGGCGAAGCAAAAGACTACTCACAAATCGATAACGCGCCAGAAGAAAAAGCGCGTGGTATTACGATTAATACCTCCCACGTTGAATACGAAACAGCGATTCGTCACTACGCTCACGTAGACTGCCCAGGCCATGCTGATTATGTTAAAAACATGATTACCGGCGCGGCACAAATGGACGGCGCGATCTTGGTTTGCTCCGCAGCAGACGGTCCAATGCCACAAACACGTGAGCACATCCTGTTGGCTCGCCAAGTTGGTGTTCCATACATCATCGTATTCTTGAACAAATGCGACATGGTTGATGATGCTGAGTTGTTGGAATTGGTCGAAATGGAAGTGCGCGAGTTACTGTCCAAATACGATTTCCCAGGCGACGATTTGCCTATCGTTCAAGGTTCAGCAAAGCTGGCTTTGGAAGGCGACACAGGTCCATTGGGCGAACAAGCCATCATGAAATTGGCCGAAGCATTGGATACGTACATCCCAACACCAGAACGTGCTGTTGACGGTACATTCTTGTTGCCAGTGGAAGACGTATTCTCGATCTCTGGTCGTGGTACTGTTGTTACCGGTCGTGTTGAGCGCGGTATCATCAAAGTCGGCGAAGAGATCGAAATCATCGGTATCACTGACACAGTAAAAACAACCTGCACCGGCGTTGAAATGTTCCGTAAGTTATTGGATCAAGGTCAAGCAGGCGACAACGTTGGCGTATTGTTGCGCGGTACTAAGCGCGAAGACGTTCAGCGTGGTCAAGTGTTGGCAAAACCAGGTTCAATCAAGCCGCACAATCACTTCACTGGCGAGATTTATGTCTTGTCCAAAGACGAAGGTGGTCGCCACACACCATTCTTCAACAACTACCGTCCACAGTTCTACTTCCGTACAACGGACGTAACTGGTTCGATCGAGTTGCCAGCAGACAAAGAAATGGTCATGCCAGGCGATAACGTTTCGATCACTGTTAAGTTGATTAACCCTATCGCGATGGAAGAAGGCTTGCGCTTCGCGATTCGTGAAGGTGGTCGTACTGTAGGTGCTGGTGTTGTTGCTAAAATTATTGCTTAATAAAACGCAATAAGTAATTAAGTAGTAAAGTACGACACTCCCCGTTTGCGCGGCGAGTGTCGAATTGTTCAGTTTAGGGGTGTAGCTCAATTGGCAGAGCGTCGGTCTCCAAAACCGAAGGTTGGGGGTTCGATTCCCTCCGCCCCTGCCACCGTCATGCTAGCAGGGCATCGAAAGATAAATATAAGTATGTCAAACCAATCTGTGCAAACTGTCAGCACAACAAACGATAAATTAAAAATCACTCTTGCTGTTGTGGCTTTGGTCGCTGGCGTGGTTGGGTTTTTTGTATTATCGGATCAATCTGTTCTGCGCGTTGTTGCGTTAGTCATTGGTTTGTTGTTGGCGATTGCTTTTGTCTGGACATCGGAGCCTGGTCAGGCTTTTTTGACGTTCGGTAAAGAAGCGGTGCGTGAGACTAAAAAAGTAGTCTGGCCTACACGTAAAGAAGCAGGTCAAATCACAGCGGTAGTTTTTGGTTTTGTGGTGATCATGGCGTTGTTCTTGTGGGGCACTGATAAAATTTTAGAATTTGTCTTGTATGACTTAATTCTAAGTTGGAAAAAATAAATGAGCGAAAATCTCTCGGCTACAGATAACCCAGTTGCTGCAGGTGCACCAGCTGGGAATATGCGTTGGTACGTTGTGCATGCTTATTCCGGTATGGAAAAAAGCGTGCAGCGCGCACTGACTGAGCGAATCGAGCGCGCTGGCATGCAAGATAAGTTTGGCCAAATTTTAGTGCCAAGCGAAGAAGTTGTTGAAGTTAAAAACGGTACTAAGGCAGTAACTGAGCGTCGCCTCTTTCCTGGGTATGTATTTGTTGAAATGGAAATGACGGACGATACTTGGCATCTGGTTAAAAACACTAGCAAGGTAACTGGTTTTATTGGTGGTAAGTCGAACAAGCCAACGCCAATCGCACCGCATGAAGTTGCAAAAATTATGCAGCAGGTGCAAGAAGGTGTCGAAAAACCACGTCCAAAAGTGTTATACGAAGTGGGCGAAGTTATTCGTATCAAGGATGGTCCGTTCACAGACTTCAACGGCAATGTCGAGGAAGTTAATTACGAAAAATCCAAAGTTCGTGTAACAGTCACAATTTTCGGTCGTGCTACTCCAGTTGAGCTGGATTTCAGCCAAGTCGAAAAAGTATAAAGAATTTGTAGTACGCCGGCTGTGGCGTCTGGTAACAGAAAACAGCAATGTGAAGTACCCGGAGGAGCCAGTCTGAGTTTGTTCCAATTAGTTGGTAGAGATTCAAAAACGGCGCTAACACTCAACCTAAGAAGGAGCCATCATGGCAAAGAAAATTATTGGTTTTATCAAGCTGCAAGTGCCAGCTGGTAAAGCAAACCCATCCCCACCAATCGGACCTGCATTGGGTCAACGTGGTTTGAACATCATGGAATTCTGCAAAGCGTTTAACGCGCAGACTCAAGGTGTTGAACCAGGTATGCCAATTCCTGTTGTGATCACTGCATTTGCAGACAAGTCGTTTACATTCGTAATGAAAACGCCTCCTGCAACATATTTGATCAAGAAAGCAGCTGGAATTACTAAAGGCTCACCAAAGCCACATACAGACAAAGTAGGCAAGCTCACTCGTGCGCAAGCTGAAGAAATCGCTACATTGAAACGCGCAGATTTGACCGCCGCAGACATGGACGCCGCAGTGCGTACAGTTGCAGGTTCAGCACGTTCGATGGGTATCACGGTAGAGGGTGTGTAATGGCTAAGTTATCTAAACGCGCAAAATTGATCAAATCTAAAGTGGATTCAACGAAAGTGTATTCGTTCGACAATGCTGTTGCTATCGTTCGCGAATGTGCAACTGCTAAATTCAATGAATCTTTTGATGTTGCGATTCAATTGGGTGTTGATCCTAAGAAATCTGACCAAGTCGTTCGTGGTTCTGTGGTATTGCCAGCCGGTACAGGTAAAACTGTTCGCGTAGCGGTATTTGCTACTGGTGACAAAGCAGAACAAGCTAAAGCTGCTGGTGCTGACGTAGTTGGTATGGAAGATTTGGCTGAGCGTATCAAAGCTGGCGACATGCCATTTGATATCGTGATCGCGTCTCCAGACACAATGCGTATCGTCGGTACATTGGGTCAAATCCTGGGTCCACGTGGTTTGATGCCAAATCCAAAAGTCGGTACTGTAACTCCAGACGTAGCTAATGCAGTTAAGAATGCAAAAGCTGGTCAAGTGCAATATCGTACAGACAAAGCCGGTATTATCCATTCAACAATCGGCCGTAAATCATTTACCGATGCTGATTTGAAAGCTAACTTGTTAGCGTTGATCGATGCTTTGCAAAAAGCAAAACCAGCATCAAGCAAAGGTGTATACCTGCGCCGTGTCGCTATGTCATCCACTATGGGTGCTGGCGTACGTGTTGATCACGCAAACTTAGCTGCGTAAAAAATTAGTCCATGCACGAACGTGCATGGCCAATCTTTGGGCTGGGTGCATTTTGCATCCAGACAATCAAAGACCGTTGGGCTGAAACATTAAAATTTCAGGTAATCACTAAAGTGAGTTCGCTTACTGATGTGCCCAACGCAGATGGTGTGCCCGAGCAAGTTTTGTAGTTACATGGTGTAAAAGCCAGAGACTCCTAACTTCGGACGCCGTGTTCGAAACGATGTGAGGGATTTTCCGAGCATCATAATTGGAGGTTGACCGTGAGTCTCAATCTGAATGACAAAAAGGCCGTAGTCGCTGAAGTCTCTGCCAAAGTAGCAACGGCGCAGACTATCGTTGTGGCCGAATACCGTGGCATCCAGGTCGGTCATTTGACGCAATTGCGCGCCAAAGCTCGTGCCCAAGGCGTTTATCTACGTGTATTGAAAAATACATTAGCGCGCCGCGCTGTCGAAGGCACTGCTTTCGCTAGCTTGGGTAATGAAATGACTGGTCCATTGATTTACGCTATTTCTGATGATGCTGTTGCTGCGGCAAAAGTAACATTTGAATTTGCAAAAACCAATGACAAACTAGTTATTAAAGCTGGTAACTATGCAGGCAAATCACTTGATAAAGCAGGTGTAGCTGCATTGGCTAGCATTCCAGCCCGTGAAGTCTTATTGGCGCAGTTGTTGGGCGTTATGTTGGCACCGGTTTCTGGTTTTGCGCGTGGCTTGGCTGCATTGTCAGCCAAAAAAGGATCCGATGCTCCAGCCGCTGTAGCAGCTGAGTAATCTGGTTTCTAAGTCAAATACCGAATAGATGTAATTACTGAAAAAATTTAGGAGTTTCAAATGGCAATTAGCAAAGACGATATCTTGGAAGCAGTAGGCGCGATGTCTGTAATGGACTTAAACGACTTAGTTAAAGCTTTCGAAGAAAAATTTGGCGTTTCCGCTGCAGCAATGGCAGTAGCTGGCCCAGCAGCTGGTGGTGGCGCAGCCGCTGCTGAAGAGCAAACAGAATTCAACGTAATTCTGGCTGAAGTTGGCGCAAACAAAGTTGGCGTAATTAAAGCAGTTCGTGAATTGACTGGTTTAGGCTTGAAAGAAGCTAAAGACGTAGTTGATGGCGCACCAAAAGCTGTTAAAGAAGGCGTATCTAAAGCAGACGCTGAAGCAGCTAAGAAGAAATTGGAAGAAGCTGGCGCGAAAGCAGATATTAAGTAATCGTGTCTTACTTTGGCGAACGCAAGTTCGCCAAAAAGTAAAGTTGGAATCCTCTCGAAAGAGAGGGTTCCGATTGTCGTTTTCGGTTGTTGATGTTAGTTGTAATTTTTCAACATACAGCACGAAGGATAAAGACTTGAAGTTTCATGGCCGTACAGAATAATCTGTTGAAACTTGAATTCTCTATCTTTCCCTGTCACTCACGGAGTGTTCATGCACTACTCATTTACTGAGAAGAAGCGTATTCGCAAATCTTTTGCGAAACGCGCCAACGTTCACAACGTTCCTTTCTTGCTGGCTACCCAGCTCGAATCCTACTTAGACTTTTTGCAGCAAGACTTAGCACCGTCCCAGCGTAAAAACGAAGGTTTGCAGTCCGCCTTTTCGTCTATTTTTCCTATCGTTTCGCACAATGGTTTCGCGCGTCTCGAATTTTTATCCTATGTGTTAGGCGACCCAGCTTTTGACGTTAAAGAATGTCAACAGCGTGGTTTGACTTATGCATCGCCATTGCGTGCGAAAGTGCGTCTGGTGATTTTGGATAAAGAGTCGCCAACTAAGCCAGTCGTCAAAGAAATGAAAGAACAAGAAGTGTACATGGGCGAATTGCCGCTCATGACCACGACGGGTTCCTTTGTTATCAATGGTACTGAGCGTGTGATCGTTTCTCAGTTACACCGCTCACCTGGTGTGTTCTTTGAACATGATCGCGGCAAAACACATTCATCCGGTAAATTGCTGTTCTCAGCGCGGATTATTCCTTACCGTGGTTCATGGCTCGATTTCGAATTCGATCCTAAAGATATTCTGTTCTTCCGCGTTGATCGTCGTCGTAAGATGCCGGTCACGATTTTGCTCAAAGCAATCGGAATGAACAACGAACAAATCTTGGCTAACTTCTTCGTCTTTGATAATTTCATTCTGCATCGCGAAGGCGCAGAAATGGAATTCGTCGCAGAACACCTGCGCGGCGAAGTAGCGCGTTTTGATATCGCTGATAAGTCCGGCAAAGTAATCGTTGCTAAAGACAAGCGTATCAACAGCCGCCATATCCGTGATATCGAAGCGGCAAAAATCAATAATATTTCTGTTCCAGAAGATTATTTGTTGGGTCGCGTATTGGCGAAAAACGCAGTTGACACCGAAACCGGTGAAGTCATCGCCAACGCCAATGACGAACTGACTGAAGAATTGTTAGCTCGTTTGCGCACCGCCAACGTCACCAACATCCAAACGTTATACATCAACGATTTGGATCAAGGTGGCTACATTTCTAACACCTTGCGCTCCGATGACACTGCTGACCAAATGTCAGCCAAAGTGGCCATCTACCGCATGATGCGTCCTGGCGAACCACCGACTGAAGATTCAGTTGAAGCCTTGTTCAACGGCTTGTTCTACAACGCAGATCGTTACGATTTGTCCGCTGTTGGTCGTATGAAATTCAACCGCCGCATTGGCCGCGAAGAATTGACCGGCGCAATGACATTGTCGAATGACGATGTGTTGGCTGTGATTAAGATCTTGGTCGAATTGCGTAACGGTCGCGGCGAAGTCGATGATATCGATCACTTGGGTAATCGTCGTGTTCGTTGTGTCGGTGAATTGGCAGAAAATCAGTTCCGCGCCGGTTTAGTGCGTGTTGAACGTGCCGTTAAAGAGCGTTTAGGTCAAGCCGAAGCAGATAATTTGATGCCGCATGATTTGATCAATTCCAAGCCTATCTCCGCAGCGATTCGTGAGTTCTTTGGTTCTTCACAGTTGTCGCAATTTATGGATCAAACCAACCCATTGTCCGAGATCACGCACAAGCGTCGTATCTCTGCTTTAGGACCCGGTGGTTTGACTCGTGAACGCGCAGGCTTTGAAGTGCGTGACGTTCATCCAACTCACTACGGTCGTGTGTGCCCGATTGAAACGCCAGAGGGACCAAACATTGGTTTGATCAACTCCTTAGCGTTGTATGCGCGCCTGAACGAATACGGTTTCTTAGAAACTCCATATCGCAAAGTTGTCGATAGCAAGATCACGAATCAAATCGATTACTTGTCTGCTATCGAAGAAGGTCGTTACATCATCGCTCAGGCGAATGCGACGATTGATGCTGACGGTAAGTTGAGCGATGAGTTGGTATCGTCACGTGAAGCTGGCGAAACGATTTTGGTCACTCCAGAACGTGTTCAGTACATGGACGTGGCGACCGGTCAGGTTGTGTCCGTTGCGGCATCGTTGATTCCATTCTTGGAACACGATGATGCGAACCGTGCGTTGATGGGTGCCAACATGCAACGTCAAGCTGTACCTTGCTTGCGTCCAGAAAAAGCATTTGTCGGTACAGGTATTGAGCGCACCGTTGCGGTCGATTCCGGTACAACAGTACAAGCATTGCGTGGCGGTAAAGTCGATTACATCGATGCAGGTCGTATCGTTATTCGTGTCAACGACGCCGAAGCAACTGCTGGTGACGTCGGTGTGGATATCTACAATCTGATTAAGTACACACGTTCTAACCAAAATACCAATATCAACCAACGTCCAATCGTCAAAGTTGGCGATATCGTGGCAAAAGGTGACGTATTGGCCGATGGTGCATCAACCGATTTGGGTGAATTGGCTTTGGGTCAAAACATGCTGGTCGCGTTTATGCCATGGAACGGTTATAACTTTGAAGATTCGATCTTGATCTCAGAAAAAGTCGTTGCTGATGATCGCTACACATCGATTCATATTGAAGAATTGTCCGTTGTTGCTCGTGATACTAAGTTGGGCGCCGAGGAAATCACACGTGATATCTCGAACTTGGCTGAAAACCAATTAGCCCGTTTGGACGAAGCAGGTATCGTCTACATCGGCGCTGAAGTGACAGCAGGCGACACTCTGGTCGGTAAAGTGACACCAAAAGGTGAAACACAATTAACCCCAGAAGAAAAATTATTACGCGCTATTTTTGGTGAAAAAGCGTCCGACGTTAAAGACACTTCGTTACGCGTTCCTTCCGGCATGGTTGGTACAGTTATCGACGTTCAAGTCTTTACTCGCGAAGGTATTGCCCGCGACAAGCGCGCTCAACAAATTATCGACGACGAATTAAAACGTTATCGCTTAGATTTGAACGATCAGATGCGTATTGTTGAAGGCGATGCATTTGAACGTTTAGAACGTATGTTGATCGGCAAAATAGCTAACGGCGGCCCTAAGAAATTGGCCAAAGGCACTGTGATCGACAAGGCTTATCTAGCTGATTTAGATCGCCATCACTGGTTCGATATTCGCCCAGCCGACGACGACGCTGCTGCCGCATTGGAAGCGATCAAAGATTCTATCGCTGAAAAACGCCATCAGTTCGACTTAGCGTTCGAAGAAAAGCGTACTAAATTGACTCAAGGCGATGAGTTGCCACCAGGCGTGCAAAAAATGGTCAAAGTGTATTTGGCTGTTAAACGTCGGTTACAACCTGGTGACAAAATGGCGGGTCGTCACGGTAACAAAGGTGTGGTTTCACGCATTGTTCCGATTGAAGATATGCCATACATGGCCGACGGTACACCAGCAGACGTGGTATTGAACCCACTCGGTGTTCCTTCACGTATGAACGTGGGTCAGGTGTTGGAAGTGCATTTGGGTTGGGCTGCTAAAGGTCTCGGTTTGCGTATCGGCGAAATGTTGAAAGCCCATACAGCAATTCAAGAACTGCGCAAATTCTTGGCGTCGATTTATAACGAATCCGGCAAAAAAGAAGACTTGGATAATTTCTCCGATGAAGAAATTATCGAGTTAGCTAACAATTTGAAAAACGGTGTTCCGTTCGCAACGCCAGTGTTTGACGGCGCGCACGAAAGTGAAATCCGTCGCATGTTGGATTTAGCGTACCCAGACCATATTGCTAAACAGTTAGGCATGACGCCATCGAAAAACCAAGTGACCTTGTACGATGGTCGCACGGGTGAATCCTTTGAACGTAATGTCACTGTCGGTTATATGCACGTGCTGAAATTGCACCATTTGGTTGACGATAAGATGCATGCACGTTCGACCGGTCCTTACTCTCTCGTTACCCAACAACCACTGGGCGGTAAAGCGCAGTTCGGTGGTCAGCGTTTCGGTGAGATGGAGGTTTGGGCACTCGAAGCGTACGGCGCGGCGTATGTCTTGCAAGAGATGTTGACGGTTAAATCAGATGACGTAAACGGACGTACTAAAGTCTACGAAAATCTGGTCAAAGGCGATCACGTCATCGATGCAGGTATGCCAGAGTCGTTCAACGTGTTGGTCAAAGAGATCCGTTCATTAGGTATCGACATCGATCTAGAACGCGGTTAATTTGATAGCCGATATCAGTAAGTTTTAAGCAGTAAAAGTAACAACACCATCGCCCGAATTTACTTCGGGCGATGGTCGTTCAGAAAGTGGTAGTGTTAATTGTGTATCGTTCCCGGTAGTGATGGAACTTGCGCCAAGCGGCCAGGCTCTCCCGTCACTGCGAACAGGGTAAGACGACAACCTTTGAACACCGCGCTTTTTCGCCAACTAGCGTGAATTTTTTCGGAAATTCTTACGCTTGCCAGGAGTGATACATGAAAGCCCTGCTCGATCTATTCAAGCAAGTCCAGCAAAATGAACAATTTGACGCGATCAAAATTGGTCTCGCCTCTCCAGAAAAAATCCGTTCATGGTCCTACGGTGAAGTTAAAAAACCGGAAACCATCAACTACCGTACCTTCAAGCCAGAGCGCGACGGTTTGTTCTGCGCCAAAATCTTTGGACCGATCAAAGACTACGAATGCTTATGCGGTAAATACAAACGTCTAAAACACCGCGGCGTGATCTGCGAAAAGTGCGGCGTTGAAGTTACTTTGACCAAAGTGCGTCGTGAACGCATGGGTCATATCGAATTAGCCTCCCCAACAGCACATATCTGGTTTTTGAAATCATTACCTTCCCGTTTGGGTATGGTATTGGACATGACGTTGCGCGATATTGAACGCGTTTTGTATTTTGAAGCCTACGTTGTGACCGATCCTGGCATGACTCCGCTGAAAAAATGCCAGATCATGTCGGAAGACGATTACGCGGCTAAGTACGAAGAGCACGGCGACGAATTCACTGCATTCATGGGCGCCGAAGGTATCCGCGAATTGTTGCGCTCGATCGACATTGACCGCGATGCAGAAGCCTTGCGCGTAGAACTGAAAGAATCCAAATCCGAAGCCAAGATCAAAAAATACGCTAAACGCTTAAAAGTGTTGGAAGCGTTCCAGCGTTCTGGCATTAAGCCAGATTGGATGATCATGGAAGTGTTGCCAGTGTTGCCGCCAGAATTACGTCCATTGGTACCGTTGGACGGCGGTCGTTTTGCCACGTCCGATCTGAACGATTTATATCGCCGCGTAATTAACCGCAACAACCGTTTGAAGCGTTTGATGGAACTCCGGGCGCCGGAAATCATCACCCGCAACGAAAAACGTATGTTGCAAGAAGCAGTCGATTCACTGCTAGACAATGGCCGTCGCGGTAAAGCCATGACTGGCGCGAACAAGCGTCCATTGAAATCATTGGCTGAAATGATCAAAGGTAAGGGCGGTCGTTTCCGTCAAAACTTGTTGGGTAAGCGCGTCGATTACTCAGGTCGTTCGGTTATCGTGGTTGGTCCTCAGCTCAAATTGCATCAATGCGGCTTGCCAAAATTGATGGCTTTGGAATTGTTCAAACCATTCATTTTCAATAAATTGGAATTGATGGGTTTAGCCACAACGATCAAAGCAGCGAAAAAATTAGTTGAAATCCAAGAGCCTATCGTTTGGGATATCTTGGAAGATGTGATTAAAGAGCATCCGGTGATGTTGAACCGTGCGCCGACCTTGCATCGTTTAGGTATTCAAGCGTTTGAGCCAGTTCTGATCGAAGGTAAAGCAATCCAATTGCACCCGTTAGTCTGCGCGGCATTCAATGCCGACTTCGACGGCGATCAAATGGCGGTTCACGTTCCTCTGTCAGTCGAAGCACAAATGGAAGCCCGCACCTTGATGCTGGCTTCGAACAACATTTTGTTCCCATCCAACGGCGAACCATCGATCGTACCTTCCCAAGATATCGTGTTGGGTCTGTACTACGCTACTCGCGAAAAAATCAATGGTAAGAACGAAGGGATGATGTTCCCTGATGTGTCAGAAGTGATTCGTGCTTATGACAACAAAGAAGTGGAACTAACAACACGTATTACCGTACGTATTACTGAATATCCAAAAAATCTGGAAACAGGCGAATTTGAAAAAACAGTAACTCGTTACGAAACTACTATCGGTCGCGCAATTTTGTCCGAAATTCTGCCTAAAGGTTTGCCATTCAGCGTCTTGAATCGCGCCCTGAAAAAGAAAGAAATTTCAAAACTGATCAACACTTCATTCCGTAAATGCGGTCTGCGTGCAACGGTCGTTTTCGCGGACAAATTGATGCAATCCGGTTTCCGCTTAGCAACTCGTGCAGGTATCTCTATCTGTATCGATGACATGTTGGTACCGCCACAAAAAGTCACTCTGATCGCTGCGGCTGAAAAAGAAGTTAAACAGATCGAACAGCAATACGCATCCGGTCTGGTTACTGCCGGCGAGCGTTACAACAAAGTTGTTGATATCTGGGGTAAAACCGGTGACGACGTCGGTAAGGCGATGATGGAACGTCTGAAAGTTGAAGACGTCGTTAAGCGCGACGGCACAACTGGCACACAAGAATCGTTCAACGCGATTTACATGATGGCCGACTCCGGTGCGCGTGGATCTGCTGCTCAGATTCGCCAGTTGGCAGGTATGCGGGGCTTGATGGCCAAACCGGATGGTTCGATTATCGAAACTCCGATTACCGCGAACTTCCGCGAAGGTCTGAACGTGTTGCAGTACTTCATTTCAACCCACGGTGCACGTAAAGGTTTGGCCGATACTGCGTTGAAAACAGCGAACTCAGGTTATTTGACTCGCCGTCTGGTTGACGTTACTCAAGATCTGGTTGTAATCGAAGACGATTGCGGCACATCAAACGGCGCTTCAATGAAAGCACTGGTTGAAGGTGGTGAAGTTATCGAGCCATTGCGCGAATTGATTTTAGGTCGCGTCACAGCGTTAGATGTCGTCAACCCAGATACACAAGAAACGCTGTACGCCGCTGGCACATTGTTGGGCGAAGACCAAGTTGAAGAAATCGAACGTTTAGGTATCGACGAAGTTAAAGTACGTACACCGTTGACCTGCGACACACGCTACGGTCTGTGCGCCATGTGTTACGGACGTGACTTAGGTCGTGGCCAGATGGTTAATGCGGGTGAAGCTGTCGGTGTTATCGCTGCGCAGTCCATCGGTGAACCAGGTACCCAGTTGACCATGCGTACGTTCCATATTGGTGGTGCGGCGTCTCGTGCAGCGGTTGCGTCAGCAATCGAAGCGAAGTCCAACGGTACGATCCGCTTTACCGCAACAATGCGCTATGTCACTAACGGCAAAGGCGATTTGATCGTTATTTCCCGTTCTGGTGAAGTCTTGATTACTGACGATCACGGTCGTGAACGTGAACGCCATAAAGTACCGTACGGTGCAACCTTGGTTGTGACTGACGGTATGGTGATCAAAGCTGGTATCGTCTTGGCGACATGGGATCCGTTGACTCGTCCGATCATTACCGAATACACCGGTCAAGTTAAGTTTGAAAACGTCGAAGAAGGCGTCACCGTTGCTAAACAAGTTGATGAAGTTACCGGCTTGTCCACTTTGGTCGCAATCGATGCAAAACGCCGCGGTGTCGCAACAAAACTGTTACGTCCACAAGTCAAACTGTTGAACGAACAAGGCCAAGAAGTCAAGATTGCTGGCACAGAACACGCCGTGACGATCAGCTTCCAGCCTGGTGCGTTGTTGATGGTAAAAGACGGACAACAAGTTCACGTTGGTGAAGTCTTGGCGCGTATCCCGACTGAATCACAAAAAACTCGTGATATTACCGGGGGTCTGCCGCGTGTTGCTGAGTTGTTCGAAGCGCGTTCACCAAAAGACGCTGGCGTGTTGGCCGAAGTCACAGGTACGGTTGCGTTTGGTAAAGAAACCAAAGGTAAGCAACGTTTGGAAATTACCGATTTAGATGGTGAAAAACACGAATTCTTAATCGCTAAAGAAAAACAAGTATTGGTGCATGACGGTCAAGTGGTCAACAAAGGTGAAATGATTGTTGACGGCCCACGTGATCCACAAGACATTCTGCGCTTATTGGGTATCGAAGCGTTAGCGCGTTACATCGTTGAAGAAGTTCAAGACGTGTACCGTTTGCAAGGCGTTAAGATCAATGACAAGCACATCGAAGTTATTGTGCGTCAAATGCTGCGTCGCGTAACTGTTGTGAACCCAGGCGATGCGAACTACATCGTTGGTGAACAAGTTGAACGCTCTGAATTGTTGGATGAAAACGATCGCGTGATCGCCGAAGGTAAGATCCCTGCAACCTATGAAAATATCTTGCTCGGTATTACCAAAGCATCGTTGTCTACTGACTCCTTCATCTCAGCCGCGTCGTTCCAAGAAACAACCCGCGTTCTGACCGAAGCAGCGATTATGGGCAAACAAGACAGCTTGCGTGGCTTGAAAGAAAACGTCATCGTTGGACGTTTGATTCCAGCCGGTACAGGTTTGGCTTACCACCGTGCTCGTAAGTTGAAAGAAACTTGGGAAGCCGATGAGCGTAATGCGATGTTGCAAGCAGAAAAAGCAGCTTTTGCGACCAATGTAGAAGCCACTAGCACAACGGAAGTTACTGACAGCGACGAGTAATCACCGCTTAAGTTAATCCAGTAGCAAATACGAAGCGACCTCAGAAATGGGGTCGCTTTTTTTATGTCTAAAATGATTCTCAGCGATAACAACACAAAGCAAAATCTTAATCAGAATTTGATTGACAGCAACAATTCAATACCTGTAATTTTACTGTTTTATAATAATTATCGATAAAAATTAAACGTAGTTCACCCCAAGGCATATAGCAACTTCGGCCATGAGCCAAACGCTATTTTTAGACAAAAGGAAGAGAATGAAACGTATCCACACCACCCTCAATACTGGCTTTACATTGACAGTATTAGCATTGAGCTTATCTAGCGCCACGCTATTTGCAGCCGAAACCACAGCGACTGTGGCGCCAACTGCGATGCAATCGGGGATATCCAAGGCAAGTGAAGACAAATCCGTCCGCATCCAAGATGACTTCTTTCAACACGTCAACGGCACATGGTTAAAGAACGAAACAATCCCAGCAGATAAATCCATGTGGGGCTCGTTTGTGCAATTGGACGAAGATGTACAACCGCAATTGCAAAGCTTAATTGACAGCTTAGTCAAAAATTCCAGCAGCGCGACTGACGCCGATGCTCAAAAAATCATCGACCTATACACCAGCTATTTAGACACCGCCACCATTGATGCATTAGCCTTGAAGCCACTAGAAGGTCTATTTGCTCAAGTCGATGCGCTAACTGACAAATCGCAATTGCCCGCCTTGATCGCACGTTTTAACCGCTTGGGAATTAACGCGCCCTATTCATTCGGCATTGGCCAAGACGCCAAAAACTCGACTGAATACATCGCCTCCATGGGCCAAAGTGGCTTGAGCTTGCCAGATCGTGATTACTATTTACTGGACGAAGACGCCAAGTTGAAATCCACGCGCGACGCTTACGTAAAGCATGTGGAAAAAATGCTCACCTTAGCTGGTGACAAAAACGCCGCCGAGAGCGCCCAAGTGATTTTGAAATTGGAAACCGCCTTAGCGCAAGTGCAATGGACCAAGGTTGAATTGCGCGACCCAATCAAAACCTATAACAAACTCGAACTAAGCAAGCTCGCGGCGCTAACTCCTGGTTATGACTTTGCGGCTTACTTCAAAGCGTATGGTGTTGACGGCAAAATCAGCGTTGTCAATGCGGGCCAACCGAGTTTCTTTACCGGCTTTGCTAAAGTCGTCCAAGAGCAACCATTGGACGCGTGGAAAACTTACTTCAAATGGCAAGTGTTGAATGGCTATGCTAGCTACTTACCGAAAGCTTTCGACGAAGAAAACTTCGCATTCAACGGCACGATTCTGCAAGGAACGCCAGAACACAAAGCCCGCTGGAAACGCGCCATCGATGAGGTCAATGGCGATTTGGGCGAAGCCTTAGGCCGTTACTACGCCGCCAAATATTTTCCGCCAGAGCATAAAGCCCGCATGGAAAAATTGGTCAGCAATTTATTGGTCGCCTACAAACACAGCATCGAAAAACTGGATTGGATGACGCCAGCGACCAAGAAGCAAGCGCAGCTAAAATTGTCCACCATGGTCACCAAAATCGCCTACCCAGCCAAGTGGCGTGACTATTCTGCTTTAACGATTAAGAAGGATGATTTAATCGGTAACGCGATGCGCGCTAACGAATATTCCACCGACTACGACATCAATCGTTTAGGTCACCCAGTAGACCGCGAAGAGTGGGGCATGACGCCGCAAACGGTGAACGCGCAATACAATCCGCAGATGAACGACATCACCTTCCCAGCGGCGATTTTGCGCCCACCATTCTTTAATCCGGACGCCGACGATGCGGTCAATTACGGTGGTATTGGTGCGGTCATCGGCCATGAAATCAGCCATGCGTTTGACGATGAAGGTAGCCAGTTCGATGAGAAAGGTAATTTGCGTGATTGGTGGACGAAACAAGATCATAAAAAGTTTGCAGTAAAGACCGCCGCGTTAGTCAAGCAGTACAACGCCTTTAGCCCATTAAAAGGCTACAACGTGAATGGCGAATTAACCTTGGGTGAAAACATTGCCGACAACTCTGGTTTAGCGATTGCGATGAAAGCGTATCGCATGACTTTGAATGGCAAACCGTCTCCTGTTATTGACGGTTACACCGGCGAGCAGCGCTTCTACATCGGCTTCGCACAAGTGTGGCAAATGAAGGCGCGCGATGAAATCACCTTGGTATTGTTGAAAACCGATCCACATTCGCCAGCCGAATTCCGCGCCAACGGAACCGTTCGTAATCAACCGGATTTCTACAAAGCCTTTGATGTGAAGCCTAGCGATAAAATGTTCTTGGCGCCAAAAGATCGTGTGATTATTTGGTAAGCAAAACCGCGTTGTGATTGCCTGCAGGTTTGGTGATCGCAAATCGTTAAATAGGTAACAAGCAAAAAAGGCGAAGTTAATGTTCGCCTTTTTTGCGTTATATCGATGCGTGAAAAATTGTGGTCGCTAGCTCAGTAATTAATTACATTTAAAGATCGCTTGCATCGAATTAGTTCGCGCTGTGTTGATTTCATTTACATGGGGATGAGACATGAGGAAAATTGTATTGCTCATAGCAGCCGTTGCGATTTCACCGTTGATTTTCGCGCAAGACAATAACGCAGTCATTCCGAGCGGCTTCTTAAGCCATTACGACAAGCTCGTGCCTGATCCGCGTTCCAGCGACAACTATTTTCATTATTCCGCACCAGCGCCCACGAAGCGAAAAGTAGGCAAAATCTATTTCCTGCCGCTGACAACTTTTCCAGAAAATAAAGAATTCGAAGTCATCGACCGTGTCACAGTAGACGCGATGTTGAGCAAGCTAGATGAAGTTCTGCGTAAGAAATTAGCTGGCAAGGCAACGCTGGTAAATACGGCCGAAGAAGCCGACACCATTGTTCAAATCGCTGCCACGGGAGCCAAAACGATCGATGCGAGTCGTGATGTGATCGATTACATTCCGCTGCGCTTGGTAACCAAGCCACTCAAAGATGCGGCAATGGGAAAACAGCAGCAAGTGGTGGTGACGTTGGAGATGATGATGCGCGACGCCAAAACGCATGAGCCGGTTTTTGAAGCGATTCATCACACTGCCGGCAAGAACATCGGACGCACCGGCGACGCGAAACTGCAAGCCAACATCGATGCGCTAAGGCCGGTGGTTGATAAATGGACGGATAACATCGTGAAGGAAATTATTTCGCCGCAGTGAATCCGATCTCCTACCAAACACGATTCTTAAATCATCGCCGTTATCGGTTCATTCATCGCGCGGTAACGGCTTGTGATTATCGATCACCTCATGACAGTCGCCTTGCAAATGCGCGTCATCGTAATTAGTCCATCCGTAGCTGTCGACGTAGCGTTTATGCGCCGTTAATTTGGCACTCACGATACTGCGCTCCAATTGCTCGCTGGGATAATGAACGTCAGCCACGTCGAGTACAGAGTGAAAGATGTTTTCGGTCGATAATTTTGCGTGCCGATGCTGCTTTAATTGCGCCACTTTGTCGGGAAACTGTTCGGCGTAATCGTTCGAATACCACAGGAACGCAGGGATATGAAATTCGTACTGTGTATTGTGTCCATGAAAGGCCAACTCGCAGGCACCGTCGTACAGCGTTTGCCCGTGGTCGGAAACATAGATCAGTGCGCTAATGATGTTTTGCGCTTTCAGTTTGTGTATCGCCTGGGTTAAAAACCAATCGGTGTACAGCACCGAATTATCGTAGCTATTGTTCATCTGCTGCTTGATAGCGCGGTCGTCGTAATCGGGGTCAGTCTCGCCAGTGAGTGACGGTGTCCACCGATTAAATTCCGGCGCGTGACGGTGGCTGTAATTCCAATGATTGCCTATGGAATGCAGCACGATTAACTTCTTTAGACTTGCATCCCTCAATGCTCGCTCCAACGGGTCTAACATCACTTGATCAAGGCTAGAACTATTGGTGAAGCCACCCAGATTTAAGAACTCGGTCACGTCGGCCTCTTTGGCAAAGACGGACACCGGCGTATCAAATTCACCGAACGACATTTGGTTCGAAATCCAATAGGTTTTAAAGCCTGCTTCTTTGAACGCAGACAGAAACGACTTCTCCGAAAATCCCGCCTTCAGACTTTGCATGGCCGGTTTGCGCGACACAATGACAGGAACCGAAAGGCGGGTCGCTGCAACCGGGCTAATGATGTCACTGAGCGCAACCAAGTTAGCTTCGGACTTAAGTAGCGGTGTCGTATCGCGCCCATACCC
>Ga0209067_10000920_pt1 | contig 18459 bp, 13 predicted proteins | sample ColStrG_CSR_2013_FD_187199 | JGI IMG/M metagenome (GOLD analysis project Ga0209067, IMG submission 187199) | Freshwater sediment microbial communities in response to fracking from Pennsylvania, USA - Cold Stream Run_MetaG_CSR_2013 (SPAdes)... | ecosystem: Environmental > Aquatic > Freshwater >...
ACAGCTCTTGGGATTTTCCCGGATGGCTTTTTCGAGGACGGCCTTGGCCTGATAGTAATTGCGCTGCTCCATGAACTGGTTGGCTTCCTTGATGGTTTTGGATTCCTTGCCGCAACCAGCGAGGGTGAACGCCAAGGCCGAGCAGAGGAAAAGGCGGAAGGCACGCATGAGAAAAAATAATGCGGAAGGGGACGGTCAGGCGCAAGCAGGAATTGGACGGGCGCGGAATGCACCAAAACAGCCTGTAGCAAAGGGCCTTGGCTGATTTTTACGACATCGTGACGGCTTAATCCCAGATTTGACTTTGGGCTCCGGCCTATTAGCGTAAGTTGTGCCTCATTCCAAAAAAGCTTCTGCTGGTCAATCCGATGCCACCGGACTGACCGCGCCCAAGTTGGGGCAGAAACTGGCATTGAAAGAGCATTTTGAACCGGTGCGCGCTGATTTGCAGCGTGTGGAGGCCCGCATCACCCAGCAGGCCGACTTTTTCGATCCGGGCATTCACGGTTACATTGAGTATGCCACCGAGACCCATGGCAAGCGCATCCGACCCGCCCTGGTTCTTTTGGCAGGGCACGCCACCGGCGGATGCAGGGAAGAGCACATCGATCTGGCGGTCATCATTGAACTCATCCATCTGGCCTCGCTGGTGCACGACGACATTCTGGATAATGCCCAACTCCGGCGCTCGCAGCCCACGGTCAACGCCAAGTGGGGTACGGAGCTGTCGGTGTTGTTGGGCGACTGTCTGTTTGCCCATGCCCTCAAGCTCTGCACCTATTTTTCCGACAATGAAGTGTGCCGTCGCATTGCCGATGCGGCCAATGAGGTTTGTTCGGGTGAAATACTGCAAACCCAGCGCCGTTTCGATTTAAAAATGCCGGTATCGGAATACCTGCGGGTGATCGGCATGAAAACCGGCGCCTTGTTCCGGGTGTCCACCGAACTGGCCGCTTATGTGAACGGGGCTTCCCCGTCGGCGGTGGAGGCGTTCCGCGTTTATGGCGACAGTCTGGGGGTGGCCTACCAAATTTACGACGACTGTCTGGATTTGTTTGGTTCGGAGGGTGGCACGGGCAAGACCCTGGGCACGGATTTGAAAAAGGGCAAACTGACCCTGCCGATGCTGCACATGCTGCAACAACTCAATGAGGCTGAGATGGAAATGGTTTCGGAAACCATTCTGCATGGTGACGACGAGGGACGAAACGAACTGCGGAGCAAGATAGTGGCGATGGGCGGGCATGTTTTTGCGATCCGCAAGGCTCAGGACTACCTGGAACGCTCCGCCCGCATGTTGGAGGCCGTGCCCCGCAATAGTTTTGTGGACAGCCTGCAGGTCTTTGCGCGGGCGTTTTGTGCCGAGTTGGAAAAATTGAAGTAACCGGTCGCTCTTTTTACCGTGTTTGGCCTTTCATAGTGGAGAGGCTTCCATTAAGTTGCAGGCCATGGTGCAGGGCGATTTCAGACCCGGAGAGCCTCAGGTTCCGGATGAGGAGCTGGTGGATCGCGCGCAAGCGGGCGACATCAAGGCCTTTGACTGGCTGGTCCTGCGTTACAAGGATCGCCTTTACGGGGTCATCTACAACATGACCTCCAACCATGAAGACACCAACGACATGCTCATGGAGACCTTTGACAAAGCCTTCCGCAGTCTCGGCACTTATCGTAAAAATGCCGCATTTTACACCTGGATATACCGTATAGCATTGAATCGGACCCTGAATCACATTAATAAAAACAAAAAAAGGTCAAAAGATTTCAGCTTGAACGATATAGACTTGGATAAATCGACGGAACGGGATTTGACGGATATGGGGGTTTTGGCGGGAGATAAGGTGGCTGAATTGGGGGAACTGCAAAAAAAATTGAACGAATCCCTGAAAAACTTGTCTGATAAGCACAGAGCAGTGGTGGTTTTATACGATATTGACGGCATGTCTCATGCTGATATAGCTAAGACCTTGGACTGCTCGGAGGGAACGGTGCGTTCGCGCTTGCATTATGCGCACCAATACCTTCAAAAAGCATTGGCCACTTACATAAAGAAATAAGTATGGAAACAAACGACCGGGCGATACGTAAATTATTGCAGATCAAGAAACTGGAGACTCCGGGGACTGAGTATTTCGATGCTTTCCTGGATGAGTTTCACCGCTACCAGCGCAGCAGTTTGCTCCGCAGTCCGTCGGTTTGGGAAACGATGGCGGCTTTCTTCCGCGAGACTTTTTTTGCCGAGCCCCGCCGGGTTCTGGCTTGGAGCGGCAGTTTTGCCGCCGTATTCCTTTTCCTTGCGCTGGCGGTGCTGCAGCATGAGGGAAGTTCCCACAATGCCCTGATGACCGCGCAGAGTCACGTTCGCCAGAGCAGTGCGGAAGCGGATGCCCTTTCCAGCCCCCAGCCTGATCTCCAGATGGTTTCTACCTCCGCCTTCGAGCAGGACTTCAAAAGTCCCCGCTACGTGACGGGTCAGACTCCACTCTCCTATGAGACGGCTTTTGCATTCTAAGTGGGTTTACCCGGTCTGTCTTTGTCTGGGTCTTCTTTCTGCCGTACCGCTCAGCGGACTGGGTGTCATCGATTCCATCTCCGGTGAAGTGCAGCAGGTTTTTGAAAAAGTCTCGCCTGCCGTGGTCAAAGTCCGCGCCAGTGGCGGTTACCAACCCCTGGCTGGCACGGGATTTTTTATCGATGGCAACGGCACCCTGCTGACATCCTACGAAGTGGTCCGTGAATCGCCCCGGGTCTGGATCGAATACCACGAACAAAAACTGGAAGCCCAGGTTTTGGGCCGGGATCAGCGCAGCGGCGTGGCCTTGCTCAAGGTGCAGGAAAAAAACACTCCTTTCCTGACCATGGGTAATTCCGACGGCCTGAAAATCGCCTCCGGCCTCATCAGTGTGGCCTATGCCTACAACTTGCCGCTCAGCCCCAGCTTCGGTTTTGTCAAAGGGTTCGATGTCCGTTACCTGAACCGCTTTTTTGCCACCAGTCATGTCCGGGCTGATGTGAGTGTTTGCCCCGGTCAGATTGGCGGACCTTTGCTCAACAGTCGGGGCGAAGTTGTGGCCATGATGGTGCTGGCCATTCAGGACGGCAAGGAATGCTACGGCATTCCCATGAAGGCCGCCCAGCGCGTGGTGGCCGACATCAGAAGTTGCGGTTACGTCAAGCATGGCTGGGCGGGGGTTGGTGTGGTGGAAGGTCATAACCCTGCCGCTGATGCCAAGGCCGTTTTGGTCAGTCAGCTTTACAGCAACACCCCGGCGGCTCTCAGCGGTCTCAAACAGGGGGATCAGGTCATCGCCATCGGCAAGCGGCCTGTCACCGATCCCCGGGACATTCTCGATGCCGCTTTTTTTGCCCGGGTGGGGGATACGGTTCCGGTGACGGTTTTACGCAATGGCACGGAATGCAAATTTTCCATCAAAGTGGTGGAGCGTCCCGCCAGCTCCAGCCTGGTGGACCGCAAACTGGTTGAGCAGGGCCCCGACGGTCTCACCAGGCCCTTTGTTTTGGAGCCGGGCGCGCCCGATTCCTCGGGCCCGGCCCCGATTCGTGTGCACGGCACCCAGCCCTGAGCGAGCTGCGGTTATTGCCGTATTTGCCTGTTTAATATCCAAGGCTACGGCTGCTGGTTCACATGATTTGGCTTTCCATCCCGCATCGCTTCCCTAGTTTGGGACCCGTATGCCAGTAGCCACACCCAAACAGTTCGCTTCCATGTTGGATGCCGCCCAGAAGGGCGATTACGCATATCCGGCCATTAATGTCACTTCCATCAGCACGATCAATGCCGCGCTGAAGGCCTTTGCCGATAAAAAATCGGACGGCATCATCCAGGTATCCACCGGCGGCGGTGAATTTGCCTCCGGGGTGTCGGTCAAGGACATGGCGTTCGGCGCCATCGTGCTGGCTGAGGCCACGCATCGCCTGGCGGAAAAGTACAATGTACTGGTGGGCCTGCACACCGATCACTGCCAGCCGAAAAAAATCGAAGCCTTCCTCAAACCGTTGATCGCTGAAACTGCCCGCCGCCGCAAGGCCGGTCAGGGGAATCTTTTCAATTCCCACATGCTCGACGCCTCCGAATTGCCCCTGAAGGAAAACATCGCCCTCTCCAAGGACCTGCTCAAGCTCTGTGCGGAAAACGAAATCATTCTCGAAGTCGAGGCCGGTGTGGTCGGCGGCGAAGAGGACGGCGTGGATAATTCCGATCATCCGGCCGACAAGCTTTACACCAGTCCCGAGGATATGCTGGCCGTTTACGAAAATCTCAAGGGCATCGGCCGCTACATGTTTGCCGCCACCTTTGGCAATGTGCACGGTTCCTACAAGCCCGGCGCTGTCAAGCTGCGCCCCGACATCCTCAAAAAAGGACAGGACGCTGTCATCGCCAAATACGGCCAGCAGGCCGAGTTCGACCTGGTCTTCCACGGCGGCTCCGGCACGCCGCTCGAGGAAATCCGGGAGACCCTCGCCTATGGCGTCGTGAAGATGAACATCGACACCGACACCCAATACGCCTTTACCCGTCCGATAGCCGAGCACATGTTCAAAAATTACGATGGGGTGCTCAAGATTGATGGCGAAATCGGCGACAAAAAAGCCTACGACCCGCGCAGCTACCTCAAGAAGGCTGAGTTGGGTGTGGCGACGCGCCTGGCCCAGTCCTGCGACGACCTGCTTTCGAGCGGCAAGTCGATCTTCGGCAAGGTCTGACCGGGCACGGTCGGTTGTTGCCGGGTGCAGCAGGGCGCGGATAAATCATTTTTCGGAGTATGATTTATGCCCGTTGATGCAGACAGGAATTATCGTCAGGCCGCCTTGGTGCTGGCGGCGCATGGCTCGACCATGAATGCCGATTCCAGCCGTCCGACGCGCGAACAGGCGGAGCGTATTCGTGCCTTGGGGCTATTTGCCGAAGTGCAGGTCTGTTTTTGGAAGGAACTTCCCTACTTTCGTGACGTGCTTGCGCAGGTGAAGGCCGACACCGTTTACATTGTGCCCAACTTCACCAGTGAAGGTTATTTCACCCGCCAGGTACTGCCTCGTGAGTTCGGGCTCTCCGGACCGGTCAGCACGGTGGGTGGCAAGACCGTTTATTATGCACAACCGGTGGGCGTGCATCCGCACATGACCGAGGCCCTGTTGCATTGCGCCCGGCAGGTGGTGGCGGGCTCCGACATTGATTTCAAACAGAGCAGTCTGTTGCTGGTCGGACACGGCACTTCCCTGAACGAAAATTCGGCCACGGTGCTCCGTCGGCAGGTGGAACGCCTCCGGGACAGGGGCATTTTTGCGGAATGCGAACACGCCCTGATGGAGCAGGCTCCCTTCATCAGAGACTGGCAGAATCTGGTCCGGCAGCGCGATGTGGTGGTGGTGCCATTTTTTATTTCCGACGGACTGCATTCCTACGAAGACATTCCGGTGCTGCTGGGCATTTCCAGGGATGTGCGTGCGGAGGGCTTTTCCAATCCGACCCTGTTGTCCGGGCGACGGCTCTGGTATGCCCGTGCGGTGGGGAACGACGAAAAAATGACCGGGGTCATACTTGCCCAGGTGGATGCCTGCCCCGCCGCGGACGGGAAATGACTTTTCCGTCCGGGTCATAAAAACCGTTGCCGCAGGGTGCTGCCCGCAGGCATACTTTTTCGTTTGCCGCATGATTGCCCCGCTCAACCCCTTCGAAAACGGTCTGACCCAGCGCACCCGGGAAATGTTCGGACCGGGCGGGCTGCTGTCGAAGGCGCGTCACTATGAGCATCGTACGGCGCAGCAGGACATGGCGGAGGGCGTGGCGCGGGCTCTGGAACAACAGCGGCATCTGGTGGTGGAGGCCGGCACCGGGGTGGGGAAGAGTCTGGCCTATCTGATTCCGTCGATATGTTTTGCGCACGAGCAGGGCAGGAAAGCGCTCATTTCCACGCACACCATCAATCTGCAGGAGCAGTTGTTTCTCAAGGACATTCCCCTGGCGGAGAAGCTGCTGCCCTTTGATTTCAAGGCCACGCTGCTCAAGGGTCGGCAGAATTACATCTGCCCGCAGCGGCTGGCCCGGGCCATGGCCCACGCCGGGGACCTCTTCGTGAGCAGCGAGCGCGCGGAGCTGGAGCGCATCTGGCAATGGCTGCAAAAAACGCAGGAGGGCACGCTGAGCGATTTTGAGTCCGAGCCCGACTTCAAAGTCTGGTCGCAGGTTTGCAGCGAACCCCATGCCTGCACGGTCCGCACCTGCGGGAATGATCCCAAATGTTTTTACCAACAGGCCCGCAAGCGACTCGTCGAGGCCAATCTGGTGGTGTTGAACCATACGTTGTTCTTCAGCTGCCTGGGCGGTCTGGATGAGGAGGGTGCAACCCAGGAGGGTTATCTGTTCCCGAACGATTTTGTCGTTTTTGACGAGGCACACAATCTGGAGCAGACCGCCGCACGGCATATTGGAATCTCCGTTTCCTCGGCATCGTTCCGCTATCAACTGCAACGGCTGTACCATCCCTCCACACGCAAGGGTTTGCTTTCCGTCCTGCGCGATGCCGGGGCCCAGAAATTGGTCACGGAACTGCTGGAGGGCAGTGACGTTTTTTTTGGCAAAGTGGAGGCCGCCTGCAATTTTCAAAAGGGCAATGAATTCCGGGTGCGGCAGCCGGAGCTGGCTGAGGACACCCTGGCCCTGCCTCTCATGCAGCTGCGGCAGAATCTGTTGGAATTGGCGGAGGGCAGTGATGACGAGACAGCCAAGAGCGAATTGCGCGAGGCGGCGCGGCGTTTTGCGGAAATGCGCGATGAGTTGAAGGTGTTTTTGTCGCAGGACCGTGAGGAGTATGTGTATTGGGTGGAAAAGACCGGACGTGACCGTACCAGTCTGCAGTTGCAGGCCGCACCGGTGGATCTGGCCCAGGTGCTGCGCCAGTACATTTTCCGGCCCGGTCACAGCGCCATCCTGACCAGTGCCACGCTTTCGACAGGCCAGGGCCTCGAGTATTTTCAGAAACGCACCGGCTCGGAAGAGGCGGAGGCGCTGCAGTTGCAGTCGCCGTTCGATTATGCGCGGCAGATGAAGGTTTATATTCCGAAGAAAATTCCCGAGCCGGGTGCCGCGAAACTTTACGAGGTCGCGCTGGAACAGTGGATAGCCCACTTCACGCGCCAGACCCGGGGCCATGCCCTGGTGCTGTTCACCAGCTACGGACTGATGCACCGGATCGCCGAGGTCATGCGGCCGTGGTTTGCCGGTGAGGGGATGGAGTTGATGGTGCAGGGCGGAGGCATGTCGCGGCGCCTGCTGGTCGAGAAATTCAAGATCGGACGGAACGCGGTGCTGTTCGGCACGGACAGCTTTTGGCAGGGCGTGGATTTGCCGGGGGAAATGTTGCAGAATGTGATTTTGACCCGGCTGCCCTTTGCCGTGCCGGATCATCCCCTGGTGCAGGCCAAGCTCGAACGCATTGAGGAACGCGGGGGCGATCCATTCCGGGAATACTCCCTGCCGGAGGCGGTACTGAAGTTCCGTCAGGGGGTGGGGCGGCTGATCCGCACCGCCACCGATCAGGGGCAGATTGCCGTATTGGACTCCCGGATTTTGAGCAAGTCGTACGGCAAATCCTTCCTGGCCATTCTGCCGGATTGTCCGGTCATCCTGCTTGACGACAACGCGCTGGATGGGACTTTGGAGTTCCGGGACGACGAACCGTTTTGAAATTATTTGAATTCAGAGAAGTTTTCCTAGGCTAACAAGTTAAGATTAGATGACAAAATTCACAAAATGCGGTCGTGTACACAATTTTTAGTCAACTTTATATTAAATAGTGCTTCAGTTGTTATTGTTTATTGCTGTGCAGCGCAATACTTGTTATTAATCAGGCGACTAACCCGCTGCTCTGGCAGAAGTTATATTGCTCAATATCATTTCGCAACGAACAGGTCAAAAATCGCGCACACTACCATGAACAGGTTTATTGTCCGGATTCTGATGGCGGGGGTACTGCTGCTTGCCTCAAACAAGCTTCAGGCCCAAAACTCATATCCGGCGACATTAACGGTGCAGAGCTTTGTCCCTGCTCCACAAGGCCACCTTCCCTATGCCAATCTGATTCAAGGCAGCGACGGCAATTTCTACGGGACAACCTTTGACGGTGGAAGTGCGGGCCAAGGCACAGTGTTCAAGATGACGCCGAATGGCACGCTGACTGCCCTGGTTAATTTTAATGGCAGCAACGGTGGCAATCCTTGGGCTGGTCTGATCCAAGGCAGGGATGGCAATTTCTATGGGACAACTAATTACGGTGGAAGTTCGGGTTGGGGCACAGTGTTCAAGATGACGCCTAATGGAACGCTGACTACATTGGTTAATTTTAACTTAGCCAACGGTGGCGAACCTTGGGCAGGGCTTGTTCAAGGTAGTGATGGTAATTTCTACGGGACAACTTATTACGGTGGAAGTTCGAACAATGGTACAGTGTTCAAGATGACGCCTGGCGGCACGTTAAGCACGCTGGCTACTTTTAACGGCACTAACGGTGGTCATTCCTATGCCAACCTGATTCAGGGAAGCGATGGAAACTTTTATGGAACAAGTGCAAGTACCATATTTAAAATGGCGCCTAACGGTACGCTTAGCACCTTGGTCACTTTTAATGGCACCAACGGGGGTAGTCCAACGGCTGGTCTAGTGCAAGGTAGTGATGGCAATTTTTACGGAACTACCAGGAGTGGAAGTCCAAGTGGCGGCACAATATTCAAGATGAAGCCCAACGGAATGCTGAGTACCTTGGTTACTTTTAATGGCACCAACGGTGGCGATCCTTGGGCTGGTCTTATACAAGGCAGCGACGGTAATTTCTACGGGACAACCGAAGCAGGAGGTTTCCTTGGCTTTGGCACTGTTTTTAAAATGACGCCAAGCGGCACGCTGACTACCCTGGTTAATTTTTTTCCGCCCAAAGGAACAAATCCCTATGCCAAAGTGATCCAAGGCAGTGATGGTAATTTTTACGGGACAACCGCTGGCACTGTTTTTGGTTTGCCTACGGTGTTTAAAATGACGCCCAACGGAACGCTGACTACCCTGGTCAGTTTTACCGCCAACGGCGGGGTTCCCTATGCAGGTCTGATTCAAGGTGGCGACGGTAATTTCTACGGTACAACAACCTCTGACTATGGATGGAGTCTTGGTTCTGCTCATGCCGCTGACGGTTGGGGCAAAGTATTCAAGATGACGCCCAACGGAACGCTGAGCACCCTGGTTTCTTTTAATGGCACTAACGGAGGCAATCCCTATGCCAACTTAATCCAGGGTGGTGACGGTAATTTCTATGGGACAACTTATTACGGTGGAAGTTCGAACAATGGCACAGTGTTCAAGATGATGTCCAACGGAACGCTCGGCACCCTGATTTCTTTTAATGGCACCAACGGTAGCAATCCCTATTCCAGCCTGGTTCAAGGCAGTGACGGTAATTTCTACGGGACAACTTATGGAGGCGGCAATGCGGGCAATGGCACAGCGTTCAGGGTGACGCCAGATGGCGCGCTGACTACTCTGATTACGTTTAACGGCAGCAACGGTGCGGCTCCTTATGCGGGTCTGATTCAAGGCAGCGACGGTAATTTTTATGGAACAACTACGACCGGCGGGAGTGCGGGCAATGGCACCACGTTCAAGGTGACGCCAGATGGCGCGCTGACTACTCTGATTACGTTTAACGGTAGCAACGGTGCGGCTCCTTATGCAGGTCTGATTCAAGGCAGCGACGGTAACTTCTATGGTACAACTGAGTACGGTGGAAGTTCGAACAATGGCACAGTGTTCAAGGTGATGCCTGGAGGTGCGTTGACCACTCTGATTACATTTAATGGCAGCAACGGTGCCAATCCCTATGCCAGTCTGGTTCAAGGCAGCGACGGTAATTTTTACGGAACCACCTACGGAGGCGGCAGCGCGGGCAATGGCACCATGTTCCAGATGACGCCCGGAGGTGCGTTGACCACTTTGATTACATTTAATGGCAGCAACGGCGCCAATCCCTATGCCAGTCTGGTTCAAGGCAGCGACGGTAATTTCTATGGGACAACCTATGCAGGAGGTAGTGCCGGGGCTGGTGTGGTTTTCATATACAATCCATCCACCGCCGCCAGTGTGACTTTCTCCTCCAGCAGCTCCGGCACGGTCAGCGGTTCGACCTTTGTCATCAGCGGGCAAACCCTGACCCTCAACCTGTCCTATGCCCCTGAGCCGGGTGATGTATTGACGGTTCTCAACAACAGCGGCGGTAGCCCGATCAGCGGCACTTACAGCAACCTGCCCGAAGGCGGAACCCTCTCGGCATCCTATGGTGGCAACACCTACATGTTTACCGCCAGTTATCAGGGTGGTGCCAATGGCAACAGCCTGACACTGACTTATCTGTCCTCAGGTCCCGGCAACAGTGTTGACACCAGCTCGTCTGATGGCCCGGTCATGCCGCCGTGGATGTTGATCCTTATGGGAGTGATGATTATGGGCATTGCTGGTTGGAACCTGAAAAAGGGGCAAACGGCCTGACTGAATAGCGCTATGACAGCATCAGGTCAGGTGGATGACAGCGCGGGTTTCGTCTGACCCGGCAGGGCAGGGTTTGTTTTTGGACTGCCGTCGTCGCAGCACTTCGATCAGAAGGCAAACGCAGCCGAACCCGAAAAATACGGCCCAGCTCGAGAAATCCGGCACGAGCACCTCCAGGTCCACGTTGCTGAGGAGGGTGAAGGGCGGTTCGCCGGCGGGAGTTCCGCCCGCCAGAAAAGACAGGGTAGTGCTGGTGCTGGTGGCGTTGTAGATGACGGAACCCTGATACCATCCGGAAAAGCTTTCGTTGTTGAGGTTGATGGTATTGGTGGTGTAGGTGGTGCCACCGGTGAAATTTCCGGAGGTGTAGTTCCCGATTTGGTGGAAGGTTCCTCCGAAGTTCACGGTTAGGTTCTCCGTGGTGTTTCCGGTGAAGGATTCCTGCTGGGCACCGGCATAGTAGAAAGTTAAAATATAACTCTGTCCGACGGTCAAACCTGTAATTCTTTGTGAAACAGGGTACACCTCGAAAACGCCGTCCAAGGCGATGAAGTTTCCTCCACCGGGCGCGGCATCAATGGTGCCGGTCCCGCCGCCCGGCTGGGTACCGGCGCCGCTATTGTTGGTGCCCCACAAGTACGTGCTGCCGTAATTGGTGCCATTGACAGTTACTGTAAATTGGCCGGGTGCTTCCTGTGCCGAGGCGTTGCTGGCCCCGGCGGCTTTGCTCCCGGAGTCGGCCGTGTTAGGCGCGTAAACGAAATTGTAACCGTTGGTGCTCCAATTGGTCAGGGTCAGATTGGAATTGGAAGCCAGTGAGGCATTTGCTGATGTATCGTTGCCAAATTGGCCGAACAGTGTGCTCACCCCGGCGGGGGGTGTTCCGTTATACGTCACGTTGGTAAAATTCCCATTCTGCACCAGATTTGCCGAAGCCTGCTGGGTGATGGAAAAGACAAAAAAAAGACAACAGAGGATGAAAAAAAACGGAATTTCCATGCGGGTGCGAAGCACGTTTTTTTTCCGCGCCTTTCGCACCCGGCTGTATCGCAGGGAGGATGCCTTGTGGACTGTCTGCATGAGGCCCTCAGAGTATGCCGGATTTGGGGTTTCGAACAAGTCAATAGAGAGTTAATCAGAAAGCTAATTACTCAACCTAAACAATTTAAGCATACGTAATGAGGCAGGCCTCAGTCACTGTCATGCCATCTCGAAGAAGAAGGGGCAGGAGCGCCTCATATTTTTACTTACACCTAAGCCGATAGTTCTGGCATGCTTTCCGGAAGCATGAATGACTCGCCGCACATCCCAACGGGCCAGCCCGGACTGTCGCCGCGGGCAAGGATTCTGGTTTATGTGATCCTTTCAGTTCTGATTGTCACGGGTGCCTGGGCGGGATTCAGATACGCCAAACTGCATCTCTCGCTGACATACGCCCACCGCGAAGCATCCAAAAAACAATACATGCGGGCGGAATTCTGGACCGGCCGGGCCCTTGGCGTGGATCCCGAGAATATCGAGGCGACACGGCTGATGGCGGAAATCCAAGAGGCACAGGACAAGCCTTCCGCTTTGAACTGGCGGATACGGGTGGTACAGCGGGTGCCGGGTAGTACGGCGGACATCCTCGCCTGGGCCAAGTGTGCGCTGCGTTTTGAGCAGAAGGAAATGGAACTCAAAGCCCTGCAAAGTCTCCCGCCGGATCTGCAAAGTCGCAGTGCGGAATATCAGGAATTGATGGCAGGCGCTGCTTTGGCACGAAATCAGACGGCCCTTGCGGAGTCGTATTTTGTCAGGGCGACAGAGATCGGTCGTGATAATCCCATTCACCGGCTCAACCTTGCCACCTTCCGGCTGGCCAACTCGCCCGACCGGCAAGTGCGCGAGACTGCAGCGCAGGATCTGGAGGGGATGCTGGCTGACCCGCGCATGAGATTGCTGGCCTGCCGTGCGCTGCTTTCGGATGCGATCCGCAGGCGGGATCGTGCACGGGCGCAGCGTTTTTCCGATTTGCTGCATTCCCTTCCGGAACATGTTTTCACCGATGACTTGCTCTGTCTGGAATCGGTGACCTCTGTGCCGGTGTTTCGGACGGCACTGGGGGAGATCGAGCATCGGGCGCAATCGGACATGTTGGCAATCGTCACGACGGGGGACTGGCTGAACGCGCACCGCATGGCGGTGGAAGTGTTGCGGTGGTATGCCCAGCTTCCGCAGGAGATGAAGTCCAATGAGCGTCTGCAAATGACGGAGGCGGAAAGCTATCTGGCCCTGCGGGATTGGAAGGGTCTGGATGCTTTTCTGGAAAAATGCCGCTGGGGCCTTGGCGAATATTTGAGACGTGCCATGCAGATCCGCTGCCAGCGGGAGCTGGCCCGTCCCTGGGAGAAGAACTGGCAGCAACTGGTTTCGGACACGGAAAGGAATCCGCAGGAGAGCCTGTTGCTGGCACAAGTGCTGGCCGGTTGGGGATGGCGTGCAGAGGCGGTCAAGCTGCTCTGGCTGGCCTCCACCAAACCAGAGACGGAATCGGAAGCCCTGCAATTTCTTTGGGATTATTACTCGGAGACGAGAGATACGGGTGAACTGCTGCATGTGGCCAAGGCGCAGAGGATTTTGCAACCCGCGAATCCGGTCTGGAAAAACAACGACGCCTTTCTCACGCTGCTTTTGTACGGTGGTTCCGAACCTGCCGAACGCATGGCAGAGGATGCCCTGGAGGGCAATTCAAATGTCCCGGAATGGGCCGCCACCTATGCCTATGCCCTGCATTTGGCGGGAAAAGATGCCCGCGCGATGAAAGTGATGGCAAAACTTCCCCCGGAATCCCTGCAACGGCCGGGCGTGGCGCTTTATTACGCCATTGTGCTGTCGGCAAACGGAGATCCATCCGGGGCCCGGCAATCTTTGGCCAAGTTAAATCCGACTGGCATGTTGCCCGAGGAACAAAAACTGGCTGTGGACCTGGCGCGGCAGTTGAACATGCCTCATCCCTGAGCGCCGTTACTCCGCCTTGTCGGGCTTGTCGCCCTCCTTGGGGACGTGCGGGGCGGGGCCAAAGGGTTCCAGAAATTGTCCGGACAGGGTGGAAGGAATTTTTTCTTCAATGCCATAGCCGCTGGGCCAGTATTTGGGCAGCCAGGCCGTGCCAAAAATCCGGTCGATGAAGGGGAAGACAAAGGCGAAATTCTGGTCCCGATGTTCGTCGTTGGAATGGTGCCAATGGTGGAAGCCCGGCGAGGAAATGAGCCATTCCAGGGGACCGAAGCGGACCCGGATATTGGAATGGATGAAGAAATTCCAGACCGTGGCAAAAATTGTCACGATAGCCACTGCCGGGTCGATGGAAGTACCAACGGTACTGGCCAGACCCAGAATATAGATGGGCGCCAGGCCGGCGAGGCGCATGAACACGATATCGAAGGGATGGGCGCGCGTGTTGACCAGCCAGTCAAGATGTTCGGCGCTGTGATGGATGGAATGGAAGCGCCAGAGTCGCGGATGCGCGTGGAGGGCGCGGTGTCCCCAGTAGGCGCCCAGGTCATTGATGAGCAGCATCAGGGGTAGTTTGAGCCAGAGCGGCCACGCACCCATCGCTGCATAAAAACCGACATGATCCATCCGGTGCAGGGTTAGGATGAGCAGGGAGAGGGGCGCGGAAATCAGTGCGGCCGGGAACAGACTGTTGATGAAATACCAGGCAAGATCCACGCCGGTTTGTTTTCGCCAGAGCTTGGCGGGGTGCAGTCCATAGAGTTGTTCGAGCGGAACGAAAATAATGACCAGTAAGATCAGCCATACGGCCAGTCGCATGGCGTCGAAGAGGAGTTGATTTATCATAGGATTGGAAGGTCGCGATGAGGTTCGAAGCCGGTTATTTTCCAGCCACGCGGTCATTTATCCATGCGTTTTTCCCTGACCAGCATCCCATAGCCGCCCGGGTCAAGTCAAGCGGATGACAGGAGTGGGTTGATCGTGTCCTGCGACGGTATCGAGCAAGTTTCCATTGGCGGATGCTCTGCGTTTGGCCTGACGCCGACGAAACATTTCGATGAGGAGGCAGGCCGACCCGAACCCGAAAAATACGGCCCAGCTCGAGAAATCCGGCACGAGCACCTCCAGGTCCACGTTGCTGAGCAGGGTGAAGGGTGGTTCGCCGGCGGGAGTCCCGCCCGCCAGAAAGGACAGGGTAGTGCTGGTGCTGGTGGCGTTATAGATGACGGAACTCTGATACCATCCGGAAAAGCTTTCGTTGCTCAGGTTGATGGTGTTGGTGGTGTAGCTGGTGCCGCCGGTGAAGGAGCCTGAGGCGTTGCCGGTCCCTCTGACGAAGGTGCCACCGAAGTTCACGGTCAGATTCTCCGTCGTGTTCCCCGTGAAGGCTTCCTGCTGGGCACCGGCATAGTAGAAAGTTAAAATATAACTCTGTCCAACGGTCAAACCCGTAATCCTTTGCGAAACGGAGTACACTTCATAAACGCCGTCCATGGCGATGAAATTTCCTCCGCCAGGGGCGGCATCTATGGTTCCTATCCCGCCTCCTGCGATTGTTCCCGAGCCGCCGTTATTCGTGCCCCAGAGATAGGTGTTGCCGTAATTGCTTCCATTGACAGTTACTGTGTACTGGCCGGGTGATTCCGGCGGTGCTCCTGCGTTGTAGGCACTGGCCTGTGTGCCGTAGTCGGCTGTATTGGGAGCATAAACGAAATTGTAGCCTTTGGTGCTCCAATTGGCCACAGTCAGGACAGATCCAGTAGCGGGTGTCGTGCCCGTATCGTTGCCAAATTGGCCGAAGAGGGTGGTCACGCCGGGGGGAGGCGTTCCGCTATAAGTCACATTGGTAAAATCCCCATTCTGCACCAGATTTGCCGAAGCCTGCTGGGTGGTGGAAAAGACAAAAAAAAGACAGCAAATGATGAAAAAAAACGGAATTTCTGTGCGGGTCTGGAACATCTTCTGTTTCCGCGCCCGCCACATCAACTTGAGCTTCCGGGATGAAGCATGATTTCCCACTTCCGTCATGGTTCGACCATGCCGGATTTTGAGTGGAGGAACAAGCCCTATATCCCGGAATTACGGGTTCGCGCTGGTGGCTAATCAGTCAACCTTAAGTAGTTCGGTGTTTAGATGTGGTTTCATAAATCCGCGTGAGCGGGGATTTATGAAATCACTTCTAGACTGGGGTTGACTTTAAATCTGGGAGTTGTTTACTTCGCGTGTCTTCAGCATGAGGCCATTCCGATTTTCGCACCCTCATTTCAATGAAAATTAACCCACGATCATTCATCCGGGGATCAGGCCATTAATCGTGATGACGCACGTTGCGGAAAAAAAATCGGCCAGACAGGCGCTGATCAGCCAGGCGTTTTTCGCCGCGGCAGTTGTCGGGGGTCCCGCCCTGCTGCTTTGGCATTTGCACGGGCAGTGGAATCCGGATGGAGAGTATGCTTATGCCTGGGTTGTGCCGTTGCTGGCTGCCTTTCTTTGCAAATCACGCTGGGACGACCGGCCCTTGCCGTCGGCTTCAGTCAAACACGCTTTGTTCGCAGCCCTGGGCTTTGCTCTGTTCATGCCCCCGACGCGCTGGCTGCTGGAGGCTGCTCCCGAACGGGGGGTTTGTGACTGGTCGTATGCGACGGCCTGCCTCGGAATATCTTTGTCATTGATCCTCCTGGCAGGGGGCAGTGCCTGGCTGCGTTGGTTTAGTTTTCCGTTTCTTTTCCTTCTCACCACCGTTCCCTGGCCGCACAGTCTCGAGCAGATCCTGTCCAATCCGCTCATGCGGGGCACGGCCGGTGCCACCGTGGAGATCCTCTGTCTGATGGGCATTCCAAGCGTGCAAACGGGAAATCTGGTTCACATCGAAACGGGAGTCCTTGACATTGCGGAGGCCTGCAGTGGCATCCGTTCGCTGCAAGCCATGGTGATGATATCCCTTTTTCTGGGGGAATTGTTCCGCCTGCGACCGGTGCGGAGGTGTTTGCTCATTGCGGCCGGTCTGGCGTTCACGCTGCTGGCCAATGTCATCCGCACGGCGGTGCTGGCCGGTGTCGGCTTCAAGCACGGCATGAAAGCGGTGGATGATTATCATGACGCGGCGGGATTTGCGGTGCTGGCCTTGTCGCTTGTAGGCACGTTGGGACTGGCATTCATGCTTCGTACGGAAAAAAGCCGCACACCCCATCCGGCGCCGCCCGCGACCGGGCTGGCTTTGCCCTTGAAGTTGTGTTCCGGGTTGTTGCTTTGGTTTTTGGTCGGGGAGATTGCCGTCGAGGCATGGTACCGCCTGCACGAATCCGCGTGGCAGGGCTGGAGCTGGTCAGTGGAATGGCCCGGTCATGTTGAAGACTTTCATTTTACGGAGATCCCCCGGCATTCCATCCGAAATCTGATGTGCGATGAAGCGCATGCGGCCAGTTGGAGAGGGTCGGACGGCAGCGACTGGTCGTTGTACTGGCTGCGCTGGAATCCCGGCAATGTGGCGGCGGAAGCGGCCAAGGCGCATCGCCCGGATGTCTGCCTGACGGCTGAGGGTGCGGCCCTGGAACGAAATCTGGGCCTGCATTACATTTCTGCGGGTGGGAGGCAGATTCCCTTTCAGGGCTACAGTTTTCGCAGCGGGGATAAAATCCGTTATGTTTATTTTTGCAATTCGGAAGAAAGGTCCGGCGCGGCGGCGATTGGCTGGAACCGGCAGTTTGAGGCGCTGAGCCTGATGCAACGCGCCTGCCGTGGCTGGCGGCATAGCGGCGAGCAAAGTCTGGAACTGGCCGTATCCGGTTATCTCTCGGAATCAAACGCCCAGCAGGCGCTCAAGTCGCAGATCGAACAACTGATGCAATTCAACAGAAGCACCCGCTCCATGCCGGAAAACTGACAGAACTTGATCGGGGGAAGCCGCCCGGGGCCGGGGCTTATTCCGTATTGAGTTGCAGCAGGATCTTGCCGCCGCGTTTTTCCTGCAGGGCGGCAGTCACCGCCTCGCGGGCCTGGCTGAGCGGATAGATTTTTTCCACGGCGATCTGCAATTTTCCGCCATTGAAGAGTTGGGCCAGATCGGTGAAGAGTTTGTCGCGGTCCGCGACAGCGGCCTGTTTGTACCAGCGCGTCATCCAAAAACCGTGGAAGGTCAGGTCCTTGAAAATCAGGTACCCGTTGGGCAACTTCAAGCTCTGCTTGGACATGGCGCCGTAGGTCACATGATGACCGGCGTTGGCCAGGCATTTGGCCAGCAGCGTGGCGCTTTCGCCTCCCACCGCATTCAGTGCCAGTCGTGGCGCCTGCTGACTTGTCCAGTCGGCCATTTGCTCCGCGACTTCCGGGCCTTCCACCGCCACCACATCGCCGCCCAGAGCGCGCAGTTCGTCCACCAACTCGGCGCGCCGGACCAGATTGATTGTTTTCCAACCGCAAGCTTTGGCGATCTGGATCACACAACGGCCCACCGCCGAATTGGCGGCATTCTGAATGATCCATTCGCCGGGTTGCAGGGCCACGTAGTCGTGCAACATGCGCCAGGCGGTGGGGGGGTTGACGTAAAGCATGGCTGCGTTTTTGGGATCGAGCCCGCGAGGCAGTTTGATCAAGCTTTCTGCTGGAGCGGTCAGAGCTTCGCGCCAGGTGCCACGGCCACCCGGGGGGATGACGAGATCGCCGGGTTGCAGCAGCGTGACACCGGGGCCGGTGGCTTCGACCCGACCCGCGCCCTCGTTGCCAGCCACGGCGGGCAGTTGCGGTTTGATGCCGTAGGTTCCCTCGAGCATGTTGATGTCGGAGGGATTGACCGGCGCGTAAAGCATGCGCACCAGGACTTCACCCTTGCCGGGCGGGGGCAGGGGCTCGCTGGCGATTTCCAGGACTTGCGCAGGCTGACCGTGACTGGCGTAGCTGGCGATGCGGGTGCTGTTCATGAG
>Ga0209067_10000921_pt1 | contig 18453 bp, 19 predicted proteins | sample ColStrG_CSR_2013_FD_187199 | JGI IMG/M metagenome (GOLD analysis project Ga0209067, IMG submission 187199) | Freshwater sediment microbial communities in response to fracking from Pennsylvania, USA - Cold Stream Run_MetaG_CSR_2013 (SPAdes)... | ecosystem: Environmental > Aquatic > Freshwater >...
AGTTCGGTGATGCGGGTGGTCTGCTGCTCGGAGAGGATAATGGCCGAAAACTGGTCGCCGGAAATGCGCGCCAACGTATCCTGCCGCTTCATCAAGCGACCGAGACGCCGCGCCAGGGTCAACAACACCGAGTCGGCCTGCGCCAGACCGATGGCATCATTGACCTGCTTGAACCGGTCGAGATTGATGTTGATCACGGTGGGGCGCACGGTTTTATCGCGCTGCGCCAGATCAAGCGCCGCATCCAGCCGGTCGAGAAACAGCTCGCGATGCGGCAATCCGGTCAGATTGTCGTGCACAGCATCTTGCAACAGCCGCTCTTCGGCGGTTTTGACCATCGACACGTCATTGAGTGTGCCGATCAGGCGCAAAACTTCGCCATCCGCGCCGACCACAGGCCGCGCCTTCATCTCATACCAGGCATAATGCCCGTCCGCAGCGCGCAACCTGAAAGTCTGCGCCACGCGCCCGCAGCGTTGCTCCAGAATCATATCGAGCGCCGCCTGATAGCTGTCGCGGTCGAGTGGGTGCACCAGATCAAGCCAGGTCGAAGCGGGGCCTTCCAGCGTGCCGCGCTTGACGCCAAGTTGATGCTCCACCTCCGGCGAAACATAGGTGCGGTCGCCCTGCACATCCCAATCAAAAATAATGTCACCCGAACCGGTGAGTGCCAGCGCCTTGCGCTCCTGATCGGAGACCGCGCCGAGCGAAAACCCGCCGCTGGCAAAGGCATTCTGCATCACGGTGAAGCCGATCAGCATGACAATCAGCACCAGACCGCCGATCAGCGCCGGTGACACCATATCATTGGTCAGCGAGCCGGTGACGGTGAAGCCCGCTGCTGCCGTCCACACCAGCAGCAGCAGCCAGGTCGGGATCAGCATGATGGCCCGTTCATAGCGATGCGTCGCCAGATAAATCACCAGCAGAAAGCCCACGACCGCGATGGTGGCCAGCGACAGACGGGCTATGCCCGCCGCCACCGGCGCATCATAAACGGCGGTGCCGATCAGCACGCCTAAGATCAGCAGCCAGATCACCGCAATTTGCGACAGGCGCACATGCCAGCGGTTAAGATTGAGGTAGGCAAACAGAAAGATCAGCAGGGTTGCTGACAAAGTGGCTTCGGTTGCGGCGCGCCAGATCCGGTCTGCTTCGTCCGAAATGCCAAAAATCTTGTGCCAGAAGCCAAAATCAATGCACACATAGGCCATGACAGCCCAGGCCAGCGCAGCTGCGGCCGGAAAAATCACCGCTCCTTTGACCACAAAAACAATGGTCAGGAACAGCGCCAGCAAACCGGCGATGCCGATAATAATGCCATGATACAGCGTCAGGCTGGTGATCTTGTCTTTATAGGCGTCCGGATCCCACATATAAACTTGTGGCAGCGCCGCGGTTCGTAATTCGGCGACATAAGTGACCGTGGTGCCCGGATCAATAGTGATCTGGAACACGTCGGCGTCGGCGCTGTCCTGTCGCTCCGGTGCAAATCCCTGGCTGGCGGTGATCGCCGAAATGCGCGTAGAACCGAGATCAGGCCAGATGACGCCCGAATCAACCAGCCGGAAATGCGGCGCGACAATCAGCCGGTCGACCTGCTCGTCCGTGTCATTGGTGAGCGCGAACACCATCCAGTTGGGATGGCCACCCGCGTCCTTGGCCTGCACTTCGATGCGCCGGACGATGCCGTCCGCACCGGGGGCGGTGGAAATCTGGATCGAATCGCCTTGCTGGCTGTTGCGCTCGATCGCCGGGGTTAGATCGACCGCATTGGCGTCAGGGGATACGCGCACCGCCTCAACGGCAAAAGCCGCCCAGCCCGACACCATCAGCAGCGTCAATGCGGCAAACAGCGCGAATAGGGGACGAAGGACGCAGGTCATCGGCCGGAAATGGGTCTGTTGTTGCAAAATGCCGGTCTATCCATAGTGAACAGGATTTGGGCATTCGCCCGTTTCCACACGTAAATCTGACTGGTAGCGCCTTGGTCGGCGAAGGGCAAGTCTCATCCCGGCTTCGCGCCCGGCCAGGGGGCATCCCTCCCCTTAACTCCACATGTTTCAGGCTTTTGTGTGGGCGCGCGGGCGAAGGTCGCTGGCCAGCAGCGCAAACAGCAGATGATCCTCCCAGCGCCCGTTGATTTGCAAATAGGCGCGCGCCAACCCTTCAGGCTGGAAGCCCAGCCGCGTCAGCAGTCCGGCGGAACGCGCATTGCGCGGCAGACACGCCGCTTCAACCCGATGAAGATGCAGGTGCAGAAAAGCAAAATCCAGCGCCAGTTCAACCGCTTGGCGCATATAGCCAAATCCGGCGAATTCCTCGCCCATCCAATAGCCCAGCGTTGTGGTTTGCGCCACGCCATAGCGCACATTGCCGAGCGTCATACCGCCCATCAAGGCGTTATCGCTGCGCCGAAACACAAAAAACGTGTAGGTTTCACCGCGCCGCCGCTCTTCGTTGATCAGCGAAATGCGATAGCGAAAGGCGGGGCGCGTCAGGTCATCCTGTGGCCATGTCGGTTCCCACGGCTCTAGAAATGCCCGGCTTTGCGCCCGCAATTGTGCCCATTCGCCAAAATCCCGCATTTCCGGCGCGCGGATAAACACATCTGCCCCGACAAGGGCAGCATCCGCCGAAAATCCGAAAAGTCGCCCAAGGCTCATGTCGTCTGAAATCTCACTCACGTATCACAATATAACATCCGGATTTTGGTCAGTTTATGTGAAGGCTCAAGCCTTGCGGGCACGTTCACGGATAAACGTTTCGATTTTGGCCTGATCATTGGCGACCACCGAAAATCGCTCTTTTCGCGCAAACAAATCCGCCAGATGCTCCGGCAAGGCAGGGTGAACGCCGGTCGCCCCTTTGACCGCATCGGGAAATTTCGCCGGATGCGCTGTGCCGAGCACGATCATCGGCACAGACGGGTTTTTGGTCAGCGCCGCGCGCGCCGCGCCAACTCCGACAGCGGTGTGCGGGTCGAGCAGATAGCCGGATTCCCGATAAGTGCGGCGCATTTCTTCGGCGGTGGCGGCTTCATCAATGCGCGCCGCATCAAATTCACTGCGGATTTTCGCCAGCGGTTCCGGCGCGATGGTGAATTGTCGCGACCGGTTCAAACTGGCCATCAGCCCGCGAATGGCCCCCGCATCGCGGCCATAGGCGTCGAACAGCAGCCGCTCAAAATTCGATGAAATCTGAATGTCCATCGACGGCGATTGTGTTGGATGCACGCCCAGCACTTCATAGGTGCCGCTCTCCAGCGTGCGCGCCAGAATGTCATTGGCATTGGTTCCGATCATCAGGCGCTCAACCGGCAGGCCCATGCGCTTGGCAATATATCCGGCGAGAATATCACCGAAATTCCCCGTGGGCACCGCAAACGACACTTTGCGGTGCGGCCCGCCCAAGGCGACAGCGCTGGTGAAATAATATACTGTCTGCGCCACGATCCGCGCCCAGTTGATTGAATTAACCCCCGATAACGCCAGTTCATCACGGAAGGCGTGGTTGTTGAACAGGCCCTTCACAATGGCCTGCGCGTCATCAAATGTGCCTTCCAGCGCGATGGTGTGGATATTGTCGCCGTCCACCGTGGTCATCTGCCGCCGCTGCACATCCGAAACGCGCCCGTGCGGATAGAGAATGAACACATCAACCTGTTCCAGCCCGCGAAACGCTTCAATCGCCGCCGCGCCTGTGTCGCCGGAGGTGGCCCCGACAATGGTGGCGCGCTGGCCCCGCGCTTTGAGGGCTGCATCCATCATCCGGCCCAGCAGTTGCATCGCCACATCCTTGAAGGCGAGCGTCGGGCCGTGAAACAGCTCCAGAACGAACAGATTATTGTCGATTTGCACCAGCGGTGCAATCGCCTCGTGGCGAAAACTCTTGTAAGCCCCCTTGATCATCCCGCCAAGATCCGGCTGTGAAAAGCCATCGCCGGTAAAGCGGCCAATCACATTTTGTGCCACATGCGCGTAACTTTGGCCGGCAAATCCGGCAATTTCCGCCGCCGAAATTTGCGGATAGGTGGCCGGAACATAAAGCCCGCCGTCGCGCGCCAGTCCGGCGAGCAAGGCATCGACAAAGTTTAGTTCGGGCGCCTGGCCCCGTGTCGAGAGATAGTGCAAAACCTTAGCCTTCGTAAATTCTGCCGCCTGCTGCGGTCTATTGATTTTGGTTTGCGCCGCGCCACAGTGCACGCGCAAAAAAAGCATAAACGCCGAGCAAAGTCAGCGCCAGACCAAACCAAGTCACAGCATATTCCAGATGGCGGTTCGGAATATTGATTTCAGTGGTGCCGCCCTTGGGCCAGCCGCCCGGATTGGGCGTCGAATCCGCGTCCACGAAGAACGGTGCGGCATGATCAAGCCCCTTGGCCTTGGCGATAGCCTGCGGGTCTGCACTATACCAAAGGTCTTTGGCCGGGTCATCGGCGGGCGTGAAGGAATTGCGGAGCTGCGGCAGCCGCAACGGCCCGGTGACGGTGATTTCCCCGGCGATTTGCCCCTCCGGCCGTGTCACCACATCGGCTTTCGCGTCCGAAACAAAGCCGCGATTGACGACAATGATGCTGCCATCAGCCAATTTTAACGGTGTGAGCACCAGAAAGCCGCGCTCCACCAGTTCACCGGCAATTTTTGCGGCAGGCTCAAACACCAGCACATGTTTGTCATTGAGAAAATTGCCGTGCAACCGCACCGGGCGATATTCCCACTCCGGCAGATCAGCCTGCGGCCAATCTTTTGCACTCGTGATATCGGCGGCGGGTCGGTGAATGCGCGCATCAATCCGCGTGATCAGCGCCAGCTTTTGATCCAGCCGCCGCAATTGCCAGAGGCCGAGGCCGAGCAACAGCGCCATTGCCAGCGTCGCCGCGATGCTGGGCCAGAGCAGAATGCGCCAGCGGCTCACGATTCGAGGCGGCCTTGTTCGGCTTTGTTGCGATATTGCAACGACACCAGCAGGCTTTTGGTCGGGCGCAACAGCCCGAGACAGACAAAAGCCGTTAGCGGCAGGCAGATCAGCAATTGCAGCCAATAAGGCGGGTCAAAAATCGCGCCAATCCACAGCGACAGGCCCAGCACAATGGTGCCCGCAATCAACATGACAAAAATCGCCGGCCCGTCGCCCGCATCGGCAAAGGATAAATTCAGCCCGCAAATCTCGCATTTTGGCTTTACATCAATGAAGCCCTTGAACAGGCCGGTCTGGCCGCAGCGCGGGCACCGGCAGGCAAAGCCGGTCGAATAAGGCGAGAGCGGAGGATGATGGTCGCTATTCATGATGACCTTGGTTCATGAGACTCTGAAATAAAAAAGGGCGGAAATGCTCCGCCCTTTATAAGCTGTTGCTGATCGACTAGCCAGCCGCTTCAACAGCCGCGCCCCACGAGCCCCATACATAGATGCAGGAGAACAGGAACAACCAAACCACGTCAACGAAATGCCAATACCATGCGGCAAATTCAAACCCCAGATGTTGCTGCGACGTGAACTGGCCCGCATTGGCGCGGAACAGGCATACGAGCAGGAAGATCGTGCCGACCAGCACGTGGAAACCGTGGAAACCGGTCGCCATGAAAAAGGTCGCTCCATAGATCGAGCCTTTGAAGCCAAACGGCGCATGGGCATATTCATATGCCTGCACCGTGGTAAACAGCGCGCCAAGCAAAACGGTGAGCAACAGGCCTTGAATCAGGCCCTTACGGTCATCATGCAGCAAAGCATGATGCGCCCACGTTACTGTGGTGCCGGAGGTCAACAGGATGAGTGTGTTGAGAAGCGGTAGGTGCCAGGCGTCCAGCACCTCTATGCCCTTCGGCGGCCAGTGCCCGCCGGTAAACTCGACGCGAAGATATTGGCGCGCCTCATTGGCGAACAGGCTGGCGTCAAAAAAAGCCCAGAACCATGCCACAAAGAACATTACTTCCGAAGCAATGAACAAAATCATGCCGTAGCGATGCGAAATTTGCACCACCCGCGTGTGATAGCCGCCATGTTCAGCCTCGTTGATAATGTCCGCCCACCAGGCAATGAACACATAGATCACGCCGATGAAACCGGCGCCCAGCACAAAACCGCCCGCCTTCAACCCGCCGACCGACAGGCCCTTCATCCACATGATCAGGCCGACAGCCGTGACCAGCGCGCTGATTGACATGGCCAAGGGCCACGGGCTCGGATCGACCAGATGGTAATCATGATTTGGTTTGGCTTGGGCGTCCGCCATTGCTGGTTTCCCTCTCGTTGGTGTTCGTTGAACGTTGTGTTTGGCCGCAATCCTTTAAAAAACCGCGGCGATTAGAGCTTGGGTTTGTTGGTCACTTCAGCAGAAGCGACCGGCTTAACGGGGAGTTTGGAGGCAAAAAAAGTGTAAGACAATGTCACACTGTCCACGACTTTGGTCATCTCGTCCTGTTCAAGCGCCGGATCGAGATAAAAAACCACCGGCATATCGGCCTTTTCATGCGGACCAAGCCTCTGCTCGCTAAAGCAGAAACAATTGAGCTTGTCAAAATAAGCACCCATCACATCCGGCGATACATTGTAGCTGGCCAAGGCAGCCGTGTCATGGTCGCTGAGGTTTTCAACCTTGAAAAACACTGTGGTCGTTTTGCCGGTGATGAGTTCAATCGCGTTGGTCTCCGGCGTGAACGACCAGTTCAGCCCCGGCGCGACATTCGTATCGAAGCGCACTGTAAGGACGCGCTTGCCCGCCTGCAACGGCGCGGATTTTGCCACCTGAGTCGTGCCATTATAGCCGGTGGCTTTGCAAAACGCCTGATACAACGGCACGGCCGCATAGGCCATGCCCACCATAAGGGCGACGGCACCGACAACAATTCCGGCGGTAATGCGTTGACGCTGTGGCATTAGCCACCCTTTTGAAAAACGGCAGGGCCGAGCTTGATGATCGTGACGGCGTAAAACACCACCACGAGAAAGCCAACCGAAAGGCCAATAGCAATGTTGCGTGCGCGGCGCGCCTTTGCCTGTTCCGGCGTCAAAGTAATACGGGGGGGCAGGTTCTGAGGCATCAGGCAATCCATCCGGCTAGGCCGGCAACGGCGGGGACGACATGTTCCAGCAACAGCACAGCGAACAAAACAAAGAGATAGACAATCGAGCCGCCGAACAATTGCATCGCTGTCTTGTTCACGGCAGGTCCGGTGCGAATGGTGAATACACGCCAACTTAATGCCAGCATCGCCACGCCGCCGAAGATTGAAACCACGCCATAGGTCACACCGGCGAAGCCAAGCATCCAGGGAAGCGTGCCTACGGGCGCCAGCACGACCGTGTAAAGCAGGATTTCCAGCCTGGTGCGGTCATGTCCCTTGACATTGGGCATCATCGGAATAGCTGCGGCGGCATAATCAGCCGATTTGACCAAAGCCAGCGCCCAGAAATGCGGCGGCGTCCAGATGAAAATGATCAGAAACAGCACGCAACTTTCCAGCGTCACAGTGCCGCTCATCGCGGCATAACCGATCATCGGCGGAAACGCGCCTGCCGCACCGCCAATCACGATGTTTTGCGGCGTCGAGCGCTTCAGCCACATCGTGTAAATAACGGCATAAAAGAAAATTGTGAAGGCCAGCAGTCCGGCGGACAACCAATTGGCCACAAAGCCGAGCGTCAAAACAGAAAACCCGCTCAAAATCGCTCCGAAGACCAGTGTTTCGCCGGGCGTGACGGCACCCGACGGAATAGGCCGATTCTTTGTCCGGCTCATCAGCGCGTCAATATCGGCATCATACCACATATTGAAAGCGCCTGATGCACCCGCGCCCACCGCAATGGCAATCAATGCGAGAAAGCTCAGAACAGGATGCAGATTCTGCGGGGCAGCAACCATGCCAACCAGCGCTGTGAACACCACCAGCGACATCACGCGCGGCTTGAGCAGCGCCACGAAATCAGCCGGCCCTGCCAGGGAAATGCGGATCGGTTCGGGCAAGTTGATGTCAATACTCATAGTGTCCGGCTTTGCTTGAAAAAGGCCACCCCCAAACAGGGCAGGGGTGGCCGGTTGTCTTAGTGATCCGAGCCGGTGATGCGCGGAAGGGTCTCGAACTGGTGGAATGGCGGCGGCGAAGGCAGCGTCCATTCCAGCGTTGTTGCCCCCACGCCCCACGGATTGTCTCCGGCAATGCGCTTCTTCGCAAAAGCCTCAACGATGGTGTAGAGGAACACCAGGACGGCGACGCTCGAAATATAAGCTCCTACCGAGGACCAGTAGTTCCACATCCAATATGCATCCGGATAGTCGATATACCGGCGCGGCATACCGGCCAGACCGAGGAAGTGCTGTGGGAAGAACGTCAGGTTGACGCCAATGAACATTAGCCAGAAGTGCAAATTGCCCAGCTTTTCATTGTACATATAGCCGGTGATCTTCGGGAACCAGTAATACCAGGCTGCAAACAGCGAGAATACTGCACCCAACGACAGCACATAATGGAAATGCGCCACAACGTAGTAGGTTTCATGCAGCGCGCGGTCAGCCGCGGCATTGGCCAGCACCACACCGGTCACACCGCCAACGGTGAACAGGAAGATGAAGCCGATCGCCCAAATCATCGGAGTGCGGAAGCTGATCGAGCCGCCCCACATTGTCGCGATCCAGGAGAAGATCTTCACGCCGGTCGGCACCGCGATCACCATCGTCGCAAAGACGAAATAGCGCTGCGTATTCAGCGACAGACCCACCGTATACATGTGATGAGCCCAAACGACGAAGCCGACCACACCGATCGCCACCATCGCATAGGCCATGCCGAGATAACCGAACACCGGCTTCTTCGAGAAGGTCGAGATGATGTGGCTGATGATGCCAAAGCCCGGAAGGATCAGAATATACACTTCCGGATGACCAAAGAACCAGAACAGATGTTGGAACAGGATCGGGTCACCGCCGCCCGCCGGATCAAAGAAGGTCGTGCCGAAGTTGCGATCAGTCAGCAGCATTGTGATCGCGCCCGCCAAAACCGGCAGCGACAGAACCAGCAGGAACGCCGTCACCAGCACAGACCAGGCAAATAGAGGCATACGATGCAGGGTCATGCCCGGCGCGCGCATGTTGAAAATGGTGGTGATGAAGTTGATCGCGCCCAAGATCGACGATGCACCGGCAAGATGTAGCGACAAAATGACGAAATCCATCGCCGGACCCGGATGGCCGGTATTGCTGGAGAGCGGTGGATACATAACCCAGCCACCACCAAAGCCGCGCATGCCCGGTGCACCTTCCATAAACATTGAGGTGATGAGCAAGATAAACGCAGCAGGGAGCAACCAGAACGAAATATTGTTCATGCGCGGGAAGGCCATGTCCGGCGCTCCGATCATCAGCGGAATGAACCAGTTACCAAAACCGCCAATCAGGGCAGGCATGACCATGAAGAAGATCATGATGACGCCGTGGCCGGTAATGAACACGTTATAAAGGTTTTTGGCCGCGTCGGTCGCCTGTTCCGGCGTCAGTCCGGTCATAAAGGCGGCAATGTGGTTGAACACACCGATGCCGGGGTTCTGCAATTCAGCACGAATCGCTACTGAGAGCCCGCCGCCAATCAAACCCGCGAAAATCGCGAAGATCAGATAGAGCGTGCCGATGTCCTTGTGGTTGGTGGAAAACAGATAACGGCGCCATCCGGTTGGAATCGCATGGGCGTGGTCATCATGGTCGTGAACGTCTGTCGTAGCCATTGAGCTATCCTCGAAACCTTGATGTTAATTTTGAACCGGCGCCATCAGCGCGGCATTGTCGGCGACATTAAGCGGCAACTGGCCGTTTGAAGCGAATTTCTGCTTGGCGCTAGCGAGCCAGGCCGCATATTTCTCTTCCGAAACAACGCGCACGGCGATCGGCATGAAGGCGTGATCCTTGCCGCACAGTTTCGAGCATTGGCCGTAATAAATGCCTTCCTTCTCGGCCTTGAACCACGTCTCGTTCAAACGGCCGGGAACCGCATCCATACGGATACCAAATGAGGCGATTGTGAAGGAGTGAATCACATCCGCACCGGTGATCTGGACCCGCACGATCTTGTTGACCGGCACCACAGCCTCATTGTCAACAGCCAGCAGGCGCGGCTGGTCGGCGGTCAACTTGGTCTGGTCGGCCAGCAGGGAATCAAACGAGAAACCGCCCTGATCTTTCGGATATTCATAAGACCAATACCATTGCTTGCCTGTGACCTTCAGGGTGAGGTCGGCTTTCGGCACAACAATTTCCTTGGTCAACAATTTGAACGACGGAATGGCGATAATCACCAAAATCATCACCGGAATGATCGTCCACGCCACTTCAAGGCCGGTATGATGTGTGGTTTGCGAGGGAACCGGGTTGGCTTTTTCGTTGAACCGAACCGCCACATAGATCAGCAAGCCCAGGACAAACAGACAGATAATCGTGATAATCGGCAGCAGCAGAACATCATGAAATTCGTGAATGTCGCGCGCGACTTCGGTCACGGGTTCCTGCATGCCCATCTGGCCCGGTTCAGCCATGCCGGTGCCCGCAGCAAAAGCCTGCACTGCGGACATCACGGTCACAGCGCTGGCCAGCGCTGCGTGCCTGGCCAACTTGACCAAGCCCTGAACAGCATTTCCAATATATTTATGTTTCATCAACGTTGCCCCTGATTGCGTCGATCTGACCCACCCAAATTTACTTCTGCCCGAAGTGAATTTGATTTAGATCAATGTGCATTCTTCCACGTTCTACACCAAGCGCAAGCGCCGCGGCAAGGTGGTTACTGAAGCTCGGATCGTTCGCGGCTAAATGACGCAGTTCGACATTTCTACACCACAAAGGCGCTCAGGGCGCAATGCTGCCTGCGGATATTTTGGTCGAACCACCGCGTTAATTTCAACGTCTTTAGTCGCTATGGTGCCGCAATTGGCCGCTAGAAACGCTCTCCGGTTGTTTTGCTATCGTGAAACAGGCTTGGAAGCGCGAAATTATGCGCGTCTCTCTTGTTTTTGACCGTAAAAATAGCCAAAGATGACACGTATTTTCTGAAGGTTCTGCGTAAGATTCGGGCGTTCTCCGCGCGCAGACCCACTCCTCCGGCACCGCCAAAAGAAGAAGAATATGATGCAGAATTCGGTTAAGCACCTGTCCTCCGTTGGCAAAATGACCATCATCGGCGGTATGGCCCTGGCTGGTTTGTGGGCAAGTTCCCCGGCCAGCGCGCAAGGGGTGGTCAAACAGAAATTTGCCGATTGGGAAATGCGTTGCGAAACGCCGCCGGGTGCATCCAAAGAAAGCTGTGCCATTGTGCAAAGCGTTGCGGCCGAAGATCGACCCAACATCAATCTGGTCGTCATCGCCTTCAAAACAGCCGACGCCAAAAACCGGCTGATGAGGATCATTGCGCCACTGGGCGTGCTGATTCCCAAGGGCATTGGTCTTCGCATCGACAATGCAGATGTCGGCAGCACCGGCTTCGTGCGCTGTCTGCCCACCGGCTGTGTCGCCGAAGTGGTAATGGACGACAAACTCATCGAGCAACTCAAAGTCGGCAAAACGGCGACCTTCATCATCTTCCAGACGCCCGAAGAGGGTATTGGCATTCCGATGACGCTCGCCGGTTTCAAAGACGGTTTTGATCAGGTCAAATAGTCGGCTTGCTGATTTGCGCCGGGCAGGGCATAGTCCGGCTTCGGAAAGCGGAAGTTTGGCCGCCAGTGCGGCGTTGCGTGGAGTGAACAGGATGCGGCAGAATTTGATGGCCCGGATGATGAAACCTGCGAGCCTTGGCGCTCTGACCCTGTTGCTTACGGGCTGCGCTTCGGACCCTGGCTCGTTGCAGCCCGGCAATTCTTCGGCGTCCGACAAACTCGCCAATCTGCTGGCCTTCAACACGACGAGCCCGCCGCCGATCGCCGCGCCGCAAAAGGAAGTTGTCGAACTCGACTGCCCCACCATCGAGGTTCAGGACGGCACCGCCGCCGCACGTTATTACGCAGGCGGTAAGGCCAACGGCAGCGTGCGCTATCAGTTTTCGCTTGGCGATCTGGCCCGCGAATGTGTGGTGGAAAACAACCAGATCATCATCAAGGTGGGCGTCGCCGGGCGCGCCTTGCTGGGGCCGGCTGGAACCCCCGGCAGCTATTCGGCTCCGGTGCGTATTGCCATTCGCAAAGAGAGCGATGGCAAGCCGGTGGTCAGCAAATTGTTCAAGGCCACGGCCAACATCGCTTCAACCGATGCAGGCGAACAAGCCTTCTCGCTGGTGGCGGAAGGTTTTACGCTGCCCTACACCCGCCGCCAGGCCGATCAGGATTACACCATTCTCGTGGGCTTTGATGTCGGTGGCAAGATGGAGGCACCGATCAAGAAAAAGCGCCGACACCGTTGATTTGACCTAATATGGCTACATAAAAGCACCCCAAAGGGTGCTTTTATTTTTCGAGCTACAAAAAGTCTAGTTGAGCTTGGCTTTCAGTTCCGAGATGCCCTTGAGCAGGAAGCCCGCTGCGGTTTCGCCTGTTGTCTCGGCCTTGAGCACAATTTCGGCGGCCTTGACCGCAGCTTCCGCCGCAGCAGCCTTCACATCTGCATGGGCCTGCGCCTCAGCCTGTGCAATCTTCATTTCGGCCTGTTGGGTGCGGCGGGTCACGAAAGCCGACACGCGGGCTTCGGCTTCGGTCGCCAGCAATTCCGCTTCAGCCTTGGCCTGCGCGATAATTGCGGCAGCTTCCGCTTCAGCTTCCTTGCCCTTCTGTTTGAAGGAGGCGAGAATGGCTTCAGCTTCCGAGCGCAACCGCTGGGCTTCGCCCAATTCGCCGGTGATCTTCTTGGCGCGCTCATCAATCGCGGTGGTCAGGGTGCGGTGCACACCGAGATAGGCCAGAACGGCCAGAAACAGCACAAAACCCGCGGCGACGAAAAATTCAGCATCCAGTTCCATCGGATCAACTCGCCTTAATGATTCTTGAGGGCGGCAATGGCCTGCGAAATGGCTTCGCCATTGGCAGCTTTGCCCAAAATCTGCTGCACGATGGTCGAAGCGGCGTCATGGGCAATCCCGTCTACGCTTTCCATCGCCTTGGCTTTCGAGGCCGCAATGCTTGCCTCGGCCGCTGCGAGCTTGGCGTTCAGCGCGCCTTCATGTGTCTTGCGGGCGGCGTCAGACTCAGCAGCGAGCCTGTCACGCTGGGCCTGGCCCAAAGCCTGGGCATTGGCACGCGCATCGCTCAATGATTTCTGATAGGAAACCCCGGCTTCTTCGGCCGTTTTCTGCATCGCATTGGCGTCATCGACGTCTTTGGCGATCTTGGCGCGGCGGGTTTCCAGAATGTCCGCAACGCGCGGCAGCGCCACGCGGGACATCAGCAGGTAAAGCGCTCCGAAAACGATCGCCAGCCAGATTAGCTGTGGCGCAAAATTGGCGGCGTCAAAGGGCGGAAAAGCGCCGCCCTGATGTGCGCCACCTTCGGCAACGGTTCCGGTATGGACTTCGTTCGATTCAGCCGTGGTCGCCATGAAAATCTCGAAAGGTTGAGGTCAAATCGCGTACATGCCGAATGTCGTCACGTCACGTTTGGGGGAATCTTTTAACTCCGGCGGTGCCAGAGCAGCAAAAATGGCGGCGAGGCGAACCCTGCCGCCAGATTAAATTATTTCACAACGAAGAGCAGGATAATCGCAACGAGGAATGCGAAAATGCCAAGACCTTCGGCGAGCGCAGCGCCGATGAACGCGCGGCCGAACTGGCCGTCAGCAGCCGACGGGTTACGCAGAGCGCCGGAGAGGAAGTTGCCGAAAATTGAGCCCACGCCAATAGCGGCGGCGCCCATGCCGATGGCGGCCAGACCGGCGCCAAGGTATGCTGCTGATGCATGATCCATTTAACTACTCCAAGTTTAATATAGGTCGCTATCTGTTGTTAGATATTTATTAGTGACCCGGGTGAATTGCGTCGTTCAAATAGACGCAGGTAAGAATGGTGAAGACGTAAGCCTGCAGGAAAGCCACCAGCAGTTCAAAGGCGGTGAGCGCGACAATTCCCGCCATCGGCAGCAAAGCCGCGGCATAACCGATCGCACCCGCGCCAATCATCATGGTGATGAATCCGCCGAACACTTTCAGAGTGATATGTCCGGCCAGCATATTGGCGAACAAACGAACAGAGAGTGAAATCGGCCGTGAAACGAAGGAAATCACTTCGATCAGCACGATGAACGGCAGCAGCAAACCGGGCACGCCCGACGGCACGAACAGGTTCAGGAAATGGGTCCCGTGCTTGTAAAAGCCATAGATCAGCACGATCAGGATCACGAGAGCAGCCAGTGCGAAAGTGACAATGATCTGGCTGGTGACGGTGAATGTATAGGGCACAAGACCCAGAATGTTCGAGAAAAACACGAACATGAACAGCGAGAACACCAGCGGGAAGAACTTCATGCCGGAATCGCCAGCGGTGGAGCGCACTGTGCCCGCGACAAATTCATAGGCCATTTCAGCCAGCGACTGAATACGCCCAGGCACAACAGCCCTTGACGAGGTGCCCAGCACCATCAATCCGGCGATCAGCGCAAACACGATGACCATGAACAGCGAGGCATTGGTAAAGGACGCGTCCACACCACCAATGCTCAAAGGCAGGTGCCGAACAATGTTAAACTGGTGGATCGGATCGATTGCCGGTGCTGCTTCAGCTGCCACGTGTCTGTCCCTTTTAAATGCGTTGCCGCGCTTTACCCTGTTGCGCGGATCTTTTCAATGGGACTTTTTATCAATCCTTGGTTTTAGTGTGGCGAGGATCGGATTTTTTCAGGGCACTTTCCGCACCGTTGGCGCAGCGGCAATACGATAAACGTTCCAGAAGCCCGCCACTGTGCCCAGCGCCAGAAAGATGATCAGCAAAACCGGCGAAGTGCCAAACCATTTGTCAAATTGCCAGCCGAGCAACGCCCCGACAGCCACACCGCCGACAAATTCGGCCAAAACCCGCATGCCAAGGCTCATCGCCTGGCTCATATTGTCGGCCTTGGGCAAAAAATCGCTCTGTTTTGGCGCTTCCGACGCAGCCCTGTGCGCGTGCAGGCCCTGTTTCAGACTGTTCAACCGCGCCTGCAACGCGCCGTCATCGTCTTCGTCAAAATTTTCGGACATGGGTGTGAACAATTCCAAAATCAATTGCACCATTTCTTAGTGGATTATTGCCGGATCGCCTATCAATTATTGATATACGGAATTGATTCCGAATTACGTGTTCGGTATATGTTCTGTATTGGTTGAGGAAATCGAATGCTGACAGCTTTAGAAATGTGCGCGGGTGCAGGGGGGCAGTCTTTGGGTCTGGAGCAGGCTGGGTTTCATCATTTGGCTTGCGTGGAACTGGATTCGCATTGTTGCGACACTTTGAAACTGAACCGCAACTGGCACGTCGAAAACACCGACTTGAACGTGTTCTCGGGATTGAAATATCGCGGTCAGGTCGATCTTCTCGCCGGAGGATTGCCATGCCCGCCATTTTCTATGGCGGGGAAGCAACTGGGAGAAAAGGACGAGCGCAATCTTTTTCCAGCAGCGTTGCGATTGGTCGATGAAATTCGCCCGAAGGCGGTCATGATAGAAAATGTCCGCGGACTTTATTCCGACGCCTTTTTGACCTACCGACTATGGATTGAGGCCCAACTCAAAGCTCTTGGCTACACTCCCCAATGGCGCCTACTGAACGCGTCAGATTTTGGCGTGCCTCAATTGCGCCCTCGCCTGATTTGTGTGGCTTTGAGAAAAGACTGTGCCGCCGAGTTTTTGTGGCCGCTTCCGCATCCCGTTCCGCCGAAAACGGTGGGGCAGACCTTGCATGACTTGATGGCTGCCAACAGATGGCCGCTGGCTGGCAAGTGGGTGAAGCTGGCCGATGACATTGCACCGACATTGGTGGGCGGCTCAAAAAAACACGGCGGGCCGGATTTGGGGCCGACGCGAGCACGACTGGCTTGGTCCACGCTCAGTGTTGACGGTAGAGGAATTGCCGATGAAGCCCCTGCGCCTAATTTTGTAGGAATGCCGCGTCTCACCGTTCGTATGGCTGCCCGAATTCAAGGTTTTCCGGACAGCTGGGTTTTTTCCGGCAAAAAAACAGCGGCTTATCGTCAGATTGGCAATGCTTTTCCTCCGCCTGTCGCGACTGCCGTAGGGGGGCAAATTGCTCTGGCCTTAGGTTTTAAAGCCCGAAAAGTGGCTAAGGTGGGCTGACATGACCAACATCATTAAGGGTGGGGCCCGCTCAAAACTGCGGATGTTTTTTTTGGAAAATGTTGGAAAAGTTCTGGATTCTCACCAGTTGAGGGAAGTCTCAGGCAATATTTCTGAATGGGCGCGTCGCGTGCGCGAATTACGTGACGAGGAAGGCTATCAAATTCTGTCGCACAATGATCGTAGTGATCTAAAACCTGGGCAGTATTTTCTTGAAAGCGTGAAACCAATTCCCGCTTTTGCCCGTGAAATTTCAAAAGAGACGAGAGCATATGTTTTAGACAGAAACGGGTTTACGTGCCAGATGTGTGGAGCCGTAGCTGGCGAGCCTCATCCTTATGATCCAACCAAGAAAACCAGACTGCATATCGGCCATGTGATAGACAAATCACAAGGAGGCTCTGACGAGCCAGCCAATCTCAAAGCCGTTTGTTCAATCTGTAATGAAGGCGCTGCAAACATCACGCTTGATCGCCCTTCATACATGAAGCTCGTCACTCAGGTTCGCCGTGCAACGGCTGCAGATCAGATCGAGCTTCTGCGTTGGTTGGTAAAGAAATTCCCTGATCAATAAATCATGTCCTCAACTCGCCTCGGCAAAGCGCTCAGCCGTTTCGAGGTCAACTGAAACCAGCTGGCTGACCCCGCGCTCCGCCATAGTAACACCGAAAAGGCGGCTCATCCGCGCCATAGTGATCGGATTGTGCGTGATGGTGAGAAATCGTGTCGCGGTGCGGCGCGCCATTTCATCGAGAAGATCACAAAAACGCTCGACATTGGCATCGTCCAGCGGCGCATCCACCTCGTCCAGCACACAAATCGGCGAGGGATTGGTCAAAAAGATCGCAAAAATCAGAGACATTGCGGTTAATGCCTGTTCGCCGCCCGAAAGCAGCGTCATGGTCTGCGGCTTTTTGCCGGGCGGGCAGGCGAGAATTTCCAGCCCCGCCTCCAGCGGATCCTCCGATTCGACCAGTTGTAATTCAGCCGCGCCGCCGCCAAACAGCGTCGTGAACAACTCCTTGAAATGCACATTGACCTGATCAAATGCCGCCACCAGCCGTTGCCGCCCCTCGCGGTTGAGCGATTGAATGGCGAGTCGCAGCCGCCGGATCGCCTCAGTCAGATCGTCGCGCTCTTTGATCATCGCGCCGCGCCGCGCGTCAATCTCGGCCAGTTCGGTTTCGGCGCGCAAATTCACCGCGCCCAACCGGTCGCGTGCGGCGCGAAACCCCGCCAATTGCCGCTCGCAGGCGCGCAATTCCGGCCATTCGCCCTCGGTTGAGACGCCCGCCAGCCGCGTCAATTCGTCCGGCGCGACATTCATTTTTTCTGAAATGATTTCAAGCGTTTCATTCAAGCGCATCTGCGCCGATTCCCGCCGCGCCTCTTGCCGTGCGGCCTCTTCGCGGGCAGAACCCATCGCCTCAAGCGCGGCCCGCGCGCCGCAGTCGGCACGGGCAAGCTCACTCTCGCCCGCCGCGCGAAGATCGGAAGCGTCTCGCAAGTGCTGTTCGGCGGCGGTAATTTCATGCGCGAGCGCCCGCCGTCGCACAGCGAATTGGCCGGAAGCCGAATCAAGCTGGCTGAGTTCGGCCGTCGCGCCCGCTTGCCGTAAGCCAAATTCGCGCGCCTGATCGGCAGCCCCGAGTTTGCGCTCGGCCCAGGACTTTTCCTCACGCTGCAATTCGGCGAGCCGCCTCGCCCGCGCGTTTTTCTCGGATTCAAATGACTGAATCTGGCTGCGCGCGTCGAGCAAGCCACTGCGCGCCAGCGTTGCGGCCGCCCGCGCCTGCTCGAATCCCACCATTAAATGCGCCATTGAGCCGGAATCGGCCAGCCCCTGTTCGGCTTCGCGCCGCTTGTCCTGCGCTTCGCTCAAATCATCGCTGAGGCGCTTGCGTGCCTGCGCCAAAGCCTCGCGCCGCGCCGAAACCTGCGCCGACTTGCGCTCAAAAACCGCAAAAGCCTCGCGGCTGCGCTCAACGCGGCTTAAAATATCGCGGGCTGAGGCGCGCGCCAGCCGCTCGGCCTCGCCAGCGGCACGCAACTCGTTTTGCAGATTTTTGGCCGCTGCCTGCACGACTTCCGCAGCCTGACGGGCTGTTTGAGCTTCGGACAGCAATTCGTCGAGGCGGTTTTTTTCAGCCAGACGCTTGGCCGCCGCGTTGGGTGCATGGGCGGCGGCGGTAAACCCATCCCAGCGCCATAAATCACCTTCACCCG
>Ga0209067_10000923_pt1 | contig 18445 bp, 14 predicted proteins | sample ColStrG_CSR_2013_FD_187199 | JGI IMG/M metagenome (GOLD analysis project Ga0209067, IMG submission 187199) | Freshwater sediment microbial communities in response to fracking from Pennsylvania, USA - Cold Stream Run_MetaG_CSR_2013 (SPAdes)... | ecosystem: Environmental > Aquatic > Freshwater >...
GCCCGTGCGGCTTGAACCGTTAACATCGGAGCGGAGTACGATCATTGGCTTGCCATCAACCATAATGATGTTGCCAACACGAATTTCTTTTGCAAATTTCATAGCGAATATAAATATAAAAGGTTGAGCACTGACAGTCTGATCGATCCTGGTCTGCCGGTGGCGGATGGGAATTGCTTCAAAAATGAACCCCGCATTATAGCCCGATTTAGCCCGAATTCAGCCCGACGGACGCAGCAAATTGCATTAAATTCGCAGCCAGATCGCCATTTGTTATTAATTTGCTTTGCCATTCCGGTGCCATGTTGGCAATTTTTTGCCGGTCTTTTTCAAATTCATGCCAAAGTACGGCAAGCTCAGGGTGGCCCTGCAGTGCTTCGTTCCAGGCTAGATTGAACTGACCGGCACTGGTCGCGCGCAGCCCGGCGCGCTGCAAAAAGGCGTTCAGTTTCACGTGGTGCAGGTGCTTGTCCTGCGGGTAGATGTGCCATACAAATGGCCGGCCGGCCCACTGGGCGCGTACAAACGAATCTTCACCGCGGACAAAATTTATGCCGCATGACCAGAGCAGCCGATCGTACTCTTCTTGCGGCAAAAAGGGAATCTGGCGCACCGTCAGTGCACCGCGCGTCACGCTGCGTGGCGCCGGACCCCGGGCTGGCCCCATGAAATGCTCGACCTGTTCCTGCGCGACGCCTTGCGGTACCAGACAGGTGATGGGCGTGCTGCCATGTTGCCATGCCTTGAACAGTTCTGAAACCGGCGCATGCGGGTAACAGAATAAGGACACTTTCAGCGCCTCCTGTTCAGTTTGGGTTACACCGAGTCCGCTCAAAAACGCGCGCACCGCTGATGGGTCACCGAGGAATTGATCCCGCTCTAGCAGCAAGCCGGATTCGCGCAGCAATCCACCGGTCTTGCCGGTGAAGCCGGGATAGTAAAAATATTTGGTCAGTGTGAATTGCGGTGAGGGCAGGGTATGGCAGCTTTCCACCCAGTCTTCGGCAGACAGTCCTTCCAGATTGATCCAGACCGGGCGGCGAATTTTCATGGCGGCGATGTAGGCCGGTGGCAGATCGCAGCCGAAAAATTCGATCACGATATCGCCGACCTGCTCCGGGGTGCAATCGATGTTCTGATCACGCCAGTGGCGCACCTGCAATTGCTGCACGGTTTGCTCCGGCAGTGTCGGATCAACCGGCGGGCAAATGCGTTGAAAGCTGACCAGATCATCGACCCACAGGGTAACGGCAACCTGGTGTTCCAGTGTCAGTTGACGCGCCAGCCGATAGCAGATGCCAATGTCGCCAAAGTTGTCGACCACCTTGCAGAACAGTGCCAGCGTCACAGGTTTTTTCATGCTTACACCGGCCCTGGCACGCGTCCGGTCTGCACCAGTGGCGCGGCGCGCTGACAGTGGCCGTGCTGGTCATCGAAAAACATATGTGGTTGAAATGCCGCCAGCACGGCTGATTTTTCCACGCCACCCATAAAGAAGGTTTCGTCAATCTGCACGTTCCAGGCGCGTAAAGTGCGAATTACCCGCTCGTGGGCCGGTGAGGCTCGGGCCGTTACCAGCGCCGTGCGAATCGGCGACTGGTCAGTTCCGGAACTGAAATTGGCCTGGATGAATGCGAGTGCCTTCAGGACCGGTGCAAACGGACCGGCCGCGAGCGGATTGTTGGCGTTGTCCCGCTCGTGGCGCTCGAATGCCTCAATGCCTTGCGCCTGATAAATGCGTTCGGATTCATCGGAAAAAATCACGGCATCGCCGTCGAAGGCGATCCGGATCTGGCCTGGCTCAATTATGGTCGGCTCCGGCACTTGATCTGGTTTCTGGTATAGCTGTGCAGCGGCCACGCCGGAGTCGGCCGCGGCAATCACATCCTGTTCATGCAGCGACAGAAACAGGCTGATGTTGAATGCTTTCAGATACGGCGCAAGAGCCGCTCCGCCGGTCAGCGCCGCGCGGGTGATGTCCAGGTTGTAGTGTTGGATGGAATTGAAGATGCGCAGTGAAGTTTCGGAAGAGTTGCGTGACATGATCACGACTTCCACCAGGCGCCGTTCCGGGGTTAGTGCATTCAAATTCAGCAGCGCGCGCACCAGTGCAAAACCGGCACCCGGTTTCAATTCGGTATTTTCATTCGCAAGGTGGTGGCGACGATAACCGGGCAGCCCTTGCTGTTGATAGATTGCTTCTTCGGTTTCCAGATCGAACAGAGCTCGAGACGAGATGCCGATGACCAGGACATTTTCCAGTGAGACAGGCATGGGGTGGAATGGTAGTTTTTATGTTGCGGTGATTATAAACAGTGGCGATAGCCACAGCGCAATAATTTTTGAATATTTGCATTGTTGCCATCAGTTAGTTGTCCTATCATTCTTCGAAGCAGCCGGTAAGATGCCGGATCACATTTATTAAAATTTGTTCAGATATTGGGAATGGCATTGTTCAATCCGAAAAAATCACTTGAAAATCAGACTGACGAGGATGATCGGGTCCTGAACCTGTTCCCTGAATCGTCGGCTCAGGCGCTTGGGCGGATGATTCTTATTCTGATGACTGGTTTTGTGGTTACCTGGATCTACAATCTGTTATACGGTGCCGGCGATATTTTGCTCTTTTATTTTATTGTTGCTATAGCAATTTTAATGGGCAGTTATCGTGAATTCCGGGCCCGACGTATCGTACGTGGGCTTGTTTTAATTTGTTGGGGCACATGGGTCTACGCATTTTCGCTGTCCATTTCGGTGGCAGGTATCCGCACACCAGTTTTGCTGATTGTGCCTTCGCTGATCATGATTATTGCTTGGGTGCAGGGCAAGCGAGCCATGCTCTTGATGACAATTTTGTCGATTTTGTTTGTGATTTCACTGGTAGTGGCGGAAAGAGCACATTGGTTGCCGCCGGCTGTTCTACGAAAGTCGGAACAGGTAATGCTTGTGTATTTGTGCGTTATCGCTGTCAGCAGTGTGGTCGCCCTGGTGTTGGCAGAGAATTTTAAGCGACTGCTTGAAAAGGGGTGGCGTCTGACCTCCGAATTGCAGGCCAGTGTCAGTGAGCTGACGGTGTCCGAGCGAGCACTGAAAGACTTGAATGAGCGCCTGGAACAACGGGTTCTGGAACGCACGGCACAGTTTGATGAAGCCAACAAAAGCCTGCAGAAGTCCGTCACCAGACTGGAACTGGCACAGTCTGAACTGGTCAATGCTGAAAAACTTGCTTCGTTGGGATCGATGGTGGCCGGCATTTCACACGAGCTCAATACGCCAATCGGGAATGTTTTGATGATTACCAGCAGTATGGAAAAGTTGTATCAAGAGATGCAGGAAAAAGTCGTGCACGGCAGTGTCAAGCGCTCGGACTTTGAAGATTTTTTAAAAACTGGACACGAGATGTCGGTGCTGGCGCTTCGCTCCACAACCCGTGCTGCCGAACTGGTCGTCAGTTTCAAACAGGTGGCCGCTGACCAGACCTCGGAACAGCGGCGCACGTTTGACCTGAAGAACGTTATCGAAGACAACATCGCGACCCTGTGGCCATCGATTAAAAACCGCAGCGTTGACCTGCAGATTGATAACCAGATACCGGCGCACATTGTCTGCGACAGTTTTCCCGGACCACTCGGGCAGGTGATCATTAATCTGACTCAGAATGCACTGTTGCATGGCTTGGCTGACGTCGCCCAGGGGAAAATCACCATTTTGGGTGTGGAACAGGAAAATATGGTTACCGTGACCGTCGCCGACAACGGTTGCGGGATTGCGCCACATATTTTGACGCATATATTTGACCCGTTTTTTACCACCAAGTTGGGTAAAGGTGGTTCCGGTCTTGGGTTGACCGTTTCATATCGGATTGTTACATCGGTCCTTGGTGGAAATATGTTTGCCACCTCTTCTCTGGGCCATGGCGCCCAATTTACTCTGGTTTTCCCAAAAACTGCCCCATTCAAATTATAAAGATCGCCAAGGTTGGATTGTGATTTGAGTTTGATCATCTACAATTAAGCTGGGTTTTGGTGCGCGCATTACGACAGGGTTGCAAGTGAAACAACGTTCATCGTTCATTAACAAAAAATTTATGCGTCCGGAAAGCAGCGACGTACTGGTTGCCTTTTCCGATAACACCATCCGAATTTTGCAGCGCGTACTGCTGGTCGTGATGCTGACGTCCGTCATCGCCCTGGTGACCGGTCTGGTAACCGGGCACAGTGAAAAACAACTGATCAGTTTCGGTGTGAGTTTAGTGATCGTGAGTGTTTGCTATCGTGAACTGCGACGCGGTCATATCGAACGCGGCATCAATATTTTTTGCTGGGGATTCTGGCTGTTTGCCTGCGTGCATTCGTTTGAAGTGGCCGGCATTCGCACCCCGGTACTTTTTCTGCTGCCACCCGTGATCATGATTGTGGCCTGGTCACAGGGACGCAACGCCATGCTGCTGATGCTGTTGTTGACGACACTGTTTCTGGCCGCTTATGTGGTCGCCGAATATGAACATTGGTTGCCGACTGCCATTACCCGGACTGCCGTGTCGCTGTTCATCACGTACATGAGCGTGATCGTCAGTGCCGCCATTTTTGCACTGGTGGTTGCCGAGAATTTTAACCGTCTGGCCAATAACGGAAAAAAACTGACCTATGATCTGGAGCGTCGTCTGGCCGAACTGAAGCAGTCCGACGATGCGCTGCGCAATCTGAACAACCGGTTGGAACAGCGCGTTGCCGAGCGTACTGCGCAATATGATGAAACGACCCGAACGTTGCAGAAAACCGTGGCAAGGCTGGAACTGGCACAAAAGGAACTGGTGCAGTCAGAAAAGTTGGCTTCGCTGGGTTCCATGGTGGCAGGTATTTCGCATGAGTTGAATACGCCGGTAGGCAACGCGCTGACCATGACCACCAGTCTGGAAAATTTGTTTGAGCAGCTTGGGGCAGCCGTCAGCGGTGGCAAGATCAAACGGGCTGAGCTCGACGAATGGATCAAGTCCGGAACGGAAATGGCGGCGCTGGCGACCAGATCAACCCGGCGTGCCGTCGATCTGATGGCCAGTTTCAAACAGGTTGCGGTCGACCAGACTTCCGAAAAACGCCGTAAATTCAATCTGTACAGCGTGATTGAAGATAATCTGGCCACGCTGCTGCCCAATATCAAAAAGCTGCACAAAACGATCCGTATCGCCAATCAGGTGGCGACCCACATCGAGTGCGACAGTTACCCCGGGCCTCTCGGTCAGATCATCATTAACTTGACCCAGAATGCGATTTTGCACGGCTTTGACGGACTGGAAGCCGGAACCGTGACAATTGCTGCGCAGGAGAAGGACGGTATCATTGCCTTGACCCTCTCTGATGACGGCGTTGGCATGACACCGTCGGTGCTGGTTCATGTATTTGATCCATTTTTCACTACCAAACTGGGCATGGGCGGTTCCGGTATCGGACTGTCTGTTTCCTATCGGATTGCAACGTCGATATTGGGCGGTAATCTCGTTGTGACATCAGCTCCGGGCAAGGGGGCGCAATTTACGCTCACCATGCCAAGAGTGGCGCCTTTTAAACTGTAGATCCCGGAGGCACGTGCGATGAAAAATTCTTTGTGGTTGCCGGTGCTGTTGTTGGTGACCTTGTGCCGGATCGCCACTGCACAGTCTGACATCACCCTGAGTGGCCAGCTGGACAGTGCGGTGCGCTATTCGACCAATACCGATCCCACGGGCGGCTCCCGAGTTGCGCTTGGCGCGGCGCCGGACGGCTACGGTTTGTGGCGTATCAAAGGCAACGAAGGGTTGGGTTCCGGTTTGTCGGCACACTTTACGCTTGAGTCACAATTTCAGGTTGCCAGCGGCGCACAGGTATTGGCGCCGGCCAGTCCTTTGTATGGCTTGTTTGGCAGAGAGGCCAGTGCTGGCGTCACGTTCGGCAACAGTACGCTGGATGCCGGGCGCCTGCAAAGTGCCGGAACGGCTGCCGGAGCGCTGGTGTTGGCAGATCCGGTTAACGGTGCTGGCTACTATATTGAAACCATCTGGCCGGGCGAATATGTCGGCTTGCGCTTTCCCAATGCGCTGCGTTACCGCTATGCGGACAATGGCATCAGCGTCAGTCTGATGCATGCCTTTGGCACACAGGCCGGTTCCTTTGGCAATTTGTCGATGAATGCCGTCACGTTGGGCTATCAGGCCGGGCCAATGAAACTGATGCTGGCCGCCCAGATTGTGGAGGACGGCAAGGGCAATCGGATGTCGACCCAAACCTTGGGCGCGACCTACGATGTGCTGCCGTCCATCACGGCGCATTTTGCCCTCATGAACAGCAACGCCGATCGCGGTTTTGCAGGCATTCCCAATACCGGAATCATTGCCCCCCTGCCACCTTTGGCCAGCACTGAAACCATGCACTTTTATCTGGCTGGTCTGACCTGGCGGGCAACCGATGCCGTCACGTTAAGAACTGCCTGCTATTCAGGCAGCAGCGATGGCGGAACGTTTATCCCGTCGACAGAAAGCGGAAAAATTCTCACCTGCTATGGCGCGGCACACTACGCACTGTCAAAGCGCACCAGACTGATCGCCGGTGTGGACGACAACCACTGGACCGGAGGGTATGGTGGTTATTGGGGCTCATCCGCTGAACGTCAGACCGGTGTGAATTTTCATAACGGGAATGATACGCGCATGAATATTTCACTTGGTATTGAACATGTGTTCTGACAGTTTCAATGTGGCTGGTATTACGGTGCAATTGGCCATGCTGGTCTTGGCTCTGGTCGTGCTGTGCAATCTGGCCGGCGCTGAAGAACTTGTTGTGTTTGGCGGTGAAGCATTTCAGCCGCAGATTTATCTGGATAACGGCATACCGACCGGTGTGATTCCAAAGATGCTGGAACGCTTGTCCGCCGACACGGGCGACACCTACAAACTGATATTGTTACCTTGGAAGCGTGCCATCAGCGAGGCCACGGCAGGACACGGCGGCATTACCAGTTTCAGCTTTACCAGGGAACGCGCCCTGCTGTTCGATTATTCCGATCCGCTTGTCGATAATCCGATGTATATAACCGTGCTCAGACAGCGTGCCGACGAATTTCACCGGCCTGCCGATATAAAGGGAAAACGACTGGGTGTGCCTTTGGGTACCAGTTTTGGCGCCGATATAGACCGGCAAATTGCCGCGCAGGTGTTTCAGGTCGACTATGACAACGGACCCGAGTCGCGGATCAGAAAATTGCTGGCCGGACGAATCGACGCGGCGGTGATTGGGCAGGACGGTATCAGGGAAACGCTGAAGCTGTACCCTGAACTGGCTCCCGGCAGGGAGAAACTCTTTACGTTGCCGTTTCCACTGGAACACGACTGGCAATATCGGGCTTTCTCCAAATCCCTGCACCGTCAGGAGGCGCTGCAGCGCTTCAACAAGGCACTCGCTGCGTTGAAAAAAACCAGAGAATACCAAAAAATAATTGATGACAATTCAGGCCATTAACAGATCAATTTTTTACCGCACCAGATTTTTGCGGATCAAAATAATAGGCCACCCGTTTGCGCGGACTCAGATACGCATAAATTTCCTGCGGCAGCTGGTCCGGTTTGATACTGGCTTTGACTTCCAGTTCGGATTCGCTGGACAGGTCAATAATAATCGCCTCATTCTTGGGTACGCTCGGATCGTAGAGCAGGATGGTGGGACGCAGTGGTTTGCCGGAATTCACCGAAACCACCATGCCATAGGCACCGTCATTGAGCCGCACGACTGTACCGGGCGGATAGACGCCCATGCAGCGGATAAAAATATTCAGCGCCGGCGCGTCAAACAATTTGCGCTGGTGGGCAAACATCAGCACCAGTGCATCGTAGGGCGAGAGCGAGTCGGCCGGATTGGGCCGGTTCAGATGATTGTCGTAGGCATTCACGATGCAGACCACGCGTGACAGCAGCGAAATTTTTTCGGTGCTGACATGCATCGGATAGCCACTGCCGTCAGCGTATTCATGGTGCTGCAGAATGATATCGAGCGCACCTTTCGGCAGGCCGATTTTTTCACCGATTTTGTAGCCGTAGGCACAATGCTGTTGATACAGGTTCTGTTCCGACTTGGACAGTTCATGACGTGCATTGACGATGCGGTCCGGAATTTCCACTTTGCCGATGTCATGAAACAGGCAACCCATGCCCAGCGTCTTGATGTCTTCCGGTTGGAACTGCAATTCTTTTGCCACCATCATCGATAAAATGCACACGTTGAGCGAGTGATAATAGGTTTCTTCACCGGCGATTTTGTCGTTCATTAAATGGATGGCGATATCTTTTTCAGCCAGCATCGAATCCAGCATCTGCTGGGTCAACTGATCAGCACTCTTGTAGGCTTCGTCCGGCCGCGCAAACAAATTGCGGGTGATGTTTTTGATTGCCGTGGCCGATTTCAGATATTCTTTTTCGCAGCGCCCGATCGCTTCGCGTTCTGCCACCAGTTTTTCAATGCGCAGTTTTTTGGCATTGATGAACGCCAATTCTTCGGGAGTCGGTTCGGCAACATCAGGTTTTGTTTCCGGTGCGACTTCCGGCATTGGCAGGGGTTTGGTTTCGCACAGTGTCGATTCAACCCGGATGGTTTTTATGCCCAGTGCTTTAATCGCGTTGATCTGGTCATCACTCTTGATGCGGAAACTGTTGCGTGCAAACGAATGTTCCAGCCACGGCACATCCAGCAGGACGTACAGGCCGATACACAACTGTTCCACAGAAATTGTTTTAATGCTCATTTTGCCTTGCTGAGTTGAATCTGATGTCTTTATATTAGCAGTGCATTTTGGAAATAGAAGCACTGTTTTGTGAAGTTAATCAAGAATTCATGCCGCCTGCAGTCCTGTCAGGTGCAAGGATATTGCGCAACTGCGCCAGTTTCCGGTTCTGGAATGGCTGCGGTTCAACTACTTGCTCTGGTTCAGTGCCGCGCGCAATTCAGCCCTGAAGTTCGGATGGGCAATGGCGATCAATTCTTCGGCACGCTGGCGGTACGACTTGCCGCGCAACTGTGCCACGCCGAATTCGGTGACCACATAGTTCACGTCATTCTTGCTGGTGGAAACATGCGTACCGCCTGACAGCGCGGGCACGATGCGTGAAATGGTATCGTTTTTCGCGGTGGATGGCAGCACGATGAAGGATTTGCCGCCGCGTGAAAGATTGGCTGCACGCACGAAGTCGGCCTGTCCGCCGGTACCGGAATACGGCACCATCGCCAGGCTTTCCGAGCCGCATTGCCCGAGCAGATCGATCTGCAGGCTTGCATTGATGGTCATTAAATTGTCGTTCAGACCGGCGATGGTCGGGTCATTGGTGGTATTGACCGGATGCATTTCCAACATGGGATTGTGGTGCATGAAGCGATACAGTTTTTGTGAGCCCAACGCAAAGGTCGCCATCATCTTGCCGGGGTGGAAATTCTTTTTGCGATTGGTCACGGCACCGGCTTCCACCAGCGACAGTATCCCGTCGCCGATCATTTCGGTATGCACACCAAGATCCTGTTTTTCGGTGAGCTGAATGACGACCGCATCCGGAATGGCACCGTAGCCGATCTGCAGCGTGGCACCGTCCGGGATCATTTCCGCCACATATTTGCCGATCGCAGCCTGCACCGGGCCGATCACCGGCAACCCGACTTCGAGCAGTGGTGCATTGCTTTCAACAAGGGCGCTGACCTGCGAAATATGGACATGACATTCGCCATGCGCAAACGGTACGTTGGGATTGACTTCGAGTACGATGCTGCGTGCTTTGGCCACCGCGGCCATCGTGTAATCGGTACCCAGACTGAGGGCGAAATAGCCGTGCTCATCCATGGGCGAGGCCATCGACAGGACAACGTCGGCCGCAATATTGCCCTGCTCGATCAGGCGCGGAATCTCGCCAAAATAATTCGGAATGAAATCGACCCAGCCGGCCTGTCCGCCGGGGCGCGAAGCCGGTCCGTAAAAAAATGCTACGTGGCGTACATGGGCGGTGGTCTCAGGATCGAAGTAACCGTATTTGCGTAGCGCCAGAATCTGTGCCACTTTGACATCATGAAATGACGTGCGCTGCTCTGACAAGGCAGTCAGAAGCTGGGGCGGTTCGCCGACGCCGGTCGGGACGATGATGAAATCACCGTTACGAATCTGCTTCATTGCGTCCTGTGCCGAAACCAGTTTGTGTCGGTAGATGCTGCCATAACTGTCGCGCGGTGCTGTACTCACGGTCTCCCCTTTGTTTTCGTGTTGATCACTGCAGCTTAATATGTAAAACCATACTAGCGTGTTGAGCAAAATCAGAACAGAGTTATTTGGCGGTTTGATCAGCTCATTAAAAAATGGTCAGGCCGGTATGGGCCGGTTGCACAACCTGATTGCATCGTTCAATAGCAAAAGAGAATCAGATCCTGAATTGTGACAAAAAAAATCTGAAAATTTTCACATTAGCTCGCGTAATGTCATCGAAATGTCACATTCAATTCCTATGCTGAAATCCGGGATTCGCCTGCATATGCCGGTGATCGATACAGCGGGATTGAAATATGAATAACACATTGAAGGCACGGTTAACTTTAGTGATCGGTTTGATCACATTGCTGGCAGTTGGGATAGGTGTACTGGGACTGGTCGGCATGGCGAAAGCCAATGACGGGTTGAAGACCGTGTATGACAACCGCACGGTGGCGCTGGAGCAGATTTCGCGCATCGACCGTTTGCTGGTGCAAAGTCAGTTGGCGCTGGTTGAAGCGATTCAGGATTCCATGGCCGCCACCATTAAAGTCAAAGGCGCACTGATTGAAAAAAATATCAGTGAAATGGATCAGACCTGGGCGATCTATTCCAAATCGGACCTGTCTGAAAATGAACGCAAACTGGCTGACGCGTTTCAGGCGGATCGCGAAAAGATGATTAATGACGGCTTTCGCAAGACCTTCAAGGCCATGAATGACGGCGATCTGGCGCTGGCCGGTGATTTGGCGGACAAAGTCCAGGGCCTGGCAATTCCGTTGCGCAAAAGCGTCGATGCGCTTAGAAAGCTTCAGGTCGATGAGGCAGGAAGTGAGTACGAAAAGGCCAATTCACGTTATTCAATTCTGCGCGCGCTGGTGATTGGCGTCATTATTCTGGGCGGGGTGGCGGCCGGTACTGCCGGGTATTTTTTAATCCGGAGTGTGTATGGGCAACTCGGCGGCGAACCCAGTTATGCACAACATATCGTGCACAGCATTGCCGCCGGTGATTTGACGGTCGATGTAACTCTGGAACCGGGTGATCGCAAAAGTCTGCTGTTTGCCATGATGTGCATGCAGAGAACGCTTTTTGAAACGATGACGGAAATCAGAAATTCAACCGATACGATTACGACGGCGTCGGAAGAAATTTCATTGGGAAATATGGACCTGTCTTCGCGTACCGAAAATCAGGCCAGTTCACTGGAAGAAACCTCCGCCTCGCTGATTGACCTGACCAACAGTGTCAAAACCAACGCGGAAAATACCCGGCTGGCCAACCAGTTGGCCCAGTCCGCCTCGGATGTGGCGCTCAAAGGCAGCGGCACGGTGCTGCAGATTGTCGACACCATGGGGTCGATCAACGCGTCGGCCAAGAAAATTACCGACATTATCAGTGTTATCGACGGCATTGCGTTTCAGACCAATATTCTGGCGCTGAACGCCGCGGTGGAAGCGGCACGCGCCGGTGAGCAGGGACGCGGCTTCGCCGTCGTGGCCACTGAAGTGCGCAATCTGGCGCAACGCTCCGCTGCTGCGGCGCGCGAAATCAAGGAATTGATCGGTCAGTCGGTGGAAGAAGTGAATCTGGGTACGACGATCGTCTCGAACGCCGGTGCAACGATGAACGAAATTGTCGAGAGTGTGAAACGGGTGACCGACATCATGACCGTCATCAGTGCTGCCAATTCCGCACAGCACGACGACATCAATCAGGTCAGCGCAGCCATTAATCAGATCGATGATGTCACGCAGCAGAATTCGGCACTGGTCGAGCAGGCGGCCGCGGCATCGGAATCTTTGAAACAACAGTCGATCGTCCTCGGTGAACTGGTCAGAACCTTCAAACTTGAAGAGCTTGGGTCTGCCGGGCGCGAAGTAGCTCTGCTGAATTGAACTTGTGCAATTTGGCTGAGCAGGGCTATTTGCTGAATTCTTTCTCCAGCAGCGTCAGGGCGTGCAACACCTGTTGATCCGACAGGTTCAGCAGATTGTCGCCCACATACCACTCAACATACGATTGATCCGGCAAAGCCGCGTTACTGGCGCGGTTAAACAGCCAGATACCGTGCTGCTGCGCTATTCTGTTGCGCGCTTCAATGGCGGCTTTGGCACTGACCGGCAAATACAGGTGGAACAGATTGGCCTGGGGCATGGCCGGGTTGGTCTGCATGGTGGGAAACCGTTCGATCAATTTGGCAACCTGTCTGGCACGCACCAGACAGTCCGGCATGGCAGAAAGGCGCTGATCAAACTGCATGGCAGCCGAAATGACATAGGGAGATCGGTGGTACACATTGCCACCCATGCGCTGCATCCAGGCTTTCGCCCTTGCGGTAAATTCTTTGGTGCCAAGCAGCATTGCGCCGCCCAACGCACCGATTCCTTTATAAAACGAGACGTAGACTGAATGAAATCCATTGGTGATTTCGACCAGTGCACGGTCATACGAGGCCTGCGCTTCCCACAATCTTGCCCCATCCAGATGCAGATGGATATGGCGCTCCTGACAGACTTTTTTGATGTGCTGCAACTCATGCCAGTCCGGTAGCTGACCGCCGATTTCGCGCATCGGCAACTCCAGCAAAACCGCGCCGAGTCGGTCGGGTATCTGTTCCAGATCGGCTGCGCCCCAGATCCGCACCGGGTCGCCGATCAGTACGGTTTTGAAATGGTCCAGCATCTGATAATTGCTGTTCTCATGTTTCAGAACGTGCGCGCTGGCGTGCATGCCAACCAGCGGGCTGCCACGCTCCATCGTGGCCAGACGCAGTGCCACGGATTGTGCCAGCGTGCCGGTGGTGCAAAACACGCCGGACTCAAAGCCGGTCAGGGTGGCAATTTTATGTTCAAAACTGTGAATGAATTCACCATCACCATAGGTGTCGTGGTCGACGTGATGTGCCTTGCAGTAGGCCGAGATGGCCGCAAAATCCTCTGCGGCGCTTGGCTGTTTGTGTCCGGGCAGGGTGGTGTGGCATCGATTGCGTACCTGGTTCAGTTCGTGTTCGGTCATGACAGTTCCAATCAATGGTTTGCTTTATTGCTGTTCCATCATGTGCTTTACCCAGTCCTTTGCCTGCCCGGCGTCGGTGAAGATGTCAAAATTCAGTCCTGCCAATGCATATACATTGCGATAATGCGCCGCCATGATGGTGCGGCCTTCCACGTCTTCACCCATGACGAATGCAGTCGCCACCGGTTTTTTGATTTTGCCTTTTTTATCGGACAGATAACTCGACAGTGCTTCGATGGTGTCCGGTGAACATAAGGCACTGTGGTGAAAGGTGTAAATCTGTGCCCATTGTTGCTTTGTGCCGAGTACATCCAGTAATTCGGATTGAATCTGTTGCAGCGCAAAGATCACCTCGGCGTTGAAGGGCCCGGTTGCTTCGTTCAGCAATACGTCGTTGTCGATGCGCGATTCCACGTGTCCGTGCTGATTGAACTGGGAAATTTTGGCGCTATCGGTTCGTTTCGATTTGTTCATCTGATCTGTGCCTGTTGAATAACGTACGCCGATATGTTTTTAACGCAGCCTGCAGGGAATTCGCAGCGTAAACGTGGTGCCGGAATTGGAATCAGACTGCGCGGTGATGGTTCCTCCCAGCACGGTGGTGGCGATCCGGTGCGTGATATTCAGGCCAATGCCCGAACCGCCCTGGTTCAGTCTGGTCGTAAAAAATGGTTCGAAGATTTTTTCCAGATTTTCGGGAGCAATGCCGGCCCCGTCGTCGCTGAAGGTCAGCGTGACCGTTTTTGCCTTGCCGGCACTGTTGTAGTCATCGACTACAGCGCGAATGGTGATGTTGCCATGATCGCGGCCCGCAAAACCGTGTGTAATGCTGTTTTGTACCAGATTGATGATGATCTGTTCCAGTGGCCCTGGAAAACTGTCCATCTGTATGCCTTCCGGGACATCGACATCAAATTTCCAGGGATCGTGCTTGTAACTGGGCGACAGGCTGGTAATGGTTTCATGAACAATGGTGGCCAGGTCGAACAGCCGCTGTCGTTCCGAAGTCTGGTCGATGGCGACCTGTTTGAAGGTGACGACCAGGCCCAGTGCGCGATCGATAGACCGGTTGGCCAGTCCTGCAATTTCCGCACTTTCCTTGATGAACTCCTCAATATTGCTGCGTTTCAGATTGCCGGCAATATAGAGTTTGCTGACTTCACTGATACGGTCCAGGAGCGTGGTCAGGGCCAGTTTGGCATTACCCAGCGGTGTGTTCAGTTCGTGCGAAACCCCGGCGACCATCGCACCCAGCGCCGACAGCTTTTCTGACTGAATCAGGTTGTCCTGCATGTTGCGCATCTGGGTCATGGCCGACATCAAACTCTTTTCGCGCTCGTGCATGTGTTGATAATGCCGGATCCGGTTCAGCAGAATGTTGTCATCCAGCGGTTTGGTCAGGTAGTCAACGGCACCGACCGAATAGCCGCGTTTGATGAATTCTTCGGATTTATAGACGGCCGTGAGAAAAATGACCGGAATTTCTTTGGTACGGGCGGTCATGTGCAGGTGACGGGCTGTTTCATAGCCATCCATGCCGGGCATCTGAACGTCGAGCAAAATCAGATTGAAGTCGTATTCAATGCACAGCATCAGCGCTTCCGATCCCGAAGACGCTTCCATGACTTCCATGTCGGGAAAGCGCGACAGCAGATCCTTTAACAGATAGCGATTGTTTTCGTTGTCATCAACGACAAGTATTAAAAACCGCTCATCCATTGTGGTCTCCATTATCTAAACGATATACATGACTTCCGGTAGCATACGGTATAAATCCCGCCGCGCGTGCCAAATGATGCAAGCCATCCTGAGGGCCCAGTACCAGAAAGCCGTCGCGGTGCAGCGAGCGCGCAAAGCGTTCCAGTATTTTACTCTGGAGTTCAGGTTTGAAATAGATCATGACATTTCTGCAAATGATTAGCTGAAATTCATTAAAAATCCCTTCATCGACCAGTGAGTGACGGTGAAACAGAGTCGAATTGCGTATCGTATCCGTCACGCTTGCATAGCGTGACCTTTTTTCCAGATACGGCTCGAGGCCGCCCTGGCCGCCACTTTGCCGATAATTCGCCAGACTGATTTCCAGCGCCTTGTGCGGAAACAATCCGGCTTTGGCCACATCGATCAGGTAGGCATTGAAGTCGGTGGCAAACAGACGGCTTCGGTTCAGCAGTCCCAGTTCTGCCAGCAGTATCGCCAGTGAGTAGGGTTCTTCGCCTGTCGCGCATCCGGCCGACCAGAGTTTGATGACCGGAAAGCTTTCCAGATAGGGAAATATCTTTTCGCGCATAAGCCTGAATTGTTCGGGGTGGCGAAAGAAAGTGCTGACGCCAACCGAGACTTCCGACATCATGCGATTGAAGGTTGGCGTATCCGAAAACACGGCGCGCTGAAAATCGAAGAAGCTGTTCAAACCGAATTTGCCCATCATGTTAATCAGACGCCGTTTCAGGCTGTCGCTGTGATAACCGCGGAAATCATAGCCGTACTGATGCAGAATCGCATTGACGAACAGGGTCAGATGGTGGTCGTTCATTTCCTGGCTGTCGGTAATGACACTTGCCGCCGCCAGACTGACGATCGATGGCAATGGCAAAACATGATCGAATTTACCGGCGGCGACCGCGGCGTTGGGCAGCACGCTGGCATTGTCACATTCCGTCCCATCTTCAATGATGACAAGTGAGCCGGCCCGCTTCAGAGCGGCGCAACCGTTGACACCGTCCTGGCCAAAGCCGCACAGCAAAACGGCCATCAGCTGATCTTTATATTCTTCGGCCAGCGATTCAAACAGGACGTCAATCGACGGGCGGGCAAACTGCACGGCTGCGTCGCGGGTCAGATACACCAGACCGTGCGCAATTTTCATGTGCCGTCCGGGAGGCGCAACGTAGATGGTTCCGGGCTGGACTTCCATCAAATGCTGCGGCATGACGACCCGATAGTCGGTGCGCATCTGCAGCAGGCTGTCGAGCCGATTGATCTGGTCTTCCATCACGTGCTGTGCAACGAAGACGGCAATTTCCCCGCTCGGGAGTTGTTCAACCGTACGCAGAATTTTGTCCAGGCTGTTGGCCGAACCGGCCAACACCAGTGCTTTGAACCGGGTCGGTTTGCGGTGCGTGATTTTCACCGGGACAGGTTGTACCGGCAAATCCAGACGCATCAGCGTATGGGTCAGCAGGTAATGATAGGTGATGATTTTCAGCGCAATATTGCGATCCAGGCAGCGCGCAATTGCGGCAATGACTTCCGCCGGCAGCGTATCGGCATCGTAAAAGTCGATCTGCAATTTTTGCTGGTCGCCGGAACGAGATTCGGTCTGATCCAGTTGCTGAATCAGTTTCGCGCGATCCGCAGCTTGTTCCAGACGGCCAAGTACGCCGATACGGAGCAGTTTTTCTGTGGATTGGACGGTTATTTTCATGAGGGATCGGGTTTATTCCGGATCGCTGATGCAGCTGCCTCGGACAGAATAAATTTTGTGTATCTTATCGGGCAAGTACCGGCTGTGGAAGTTATTTCGAGTTAATTGTTGTTATGGGCATTTTCGAAGGACAGAACCTGACCAGACCAGGGTCCGGGAACATACTTAAAAATTAATTTATTGGTAAGGTTCGAATCAGGTTCAAATCAACTTACGGCAGTTCCAGTTTGTTTTTTTCCAGATTGTTATAAAAATGTTTGTATTGACCTCGATTCGCATTGATCAAATCTGGAGGCAACATGTCGGTATAGATGCTTTGAAACGACGGGGTGGCGGCTGCTTTACGAACCGCAAGCGCGATGTCGTTGATGACCGTTTTACCCCATTCGTTTTTGGAGCAGGCGACATAGCCGATCAGAAATTTCGGTGAATCTTCGATGGTCAGGACATCCAGACGATGCTGGAACAAGAGATGGCGTGATTCATATTCAACCACGATCGGAATTTCCAGGGTGTAATCCATTCTGTCGGAATCGAGTAATTGCAACAGATGCCCTTCATTGGATTCGACCTGACGCAGCAAATTACTGCCGTTTCGGTTGACGATTTCATCGATGGTGGCGCCAAAGCTGCGACCACGGTCAATGTAGCCTTTTAAGTCGGTTCGACTGGAAAGGGCTCTTATTGTCACGTCTGGCGCCAAAAGACCTAGCGGTCCGCGGCGTTCGTGACGAACGACTACCACAGGCGCAAGTGCCATCAGGACAGGCGTAAAATACGCAATTTTTTCCCGCTCCGGATTCTTGTATGCCGTGGCGTAACAAATATTTTTATTGGCTGCAAATTCAGCCCAGGTACGAAGAATATTTGCCTGAATAAAGCGGCTTGAATAACCGGGCAGACGTCCCATTATTTCTTTGATGACGCGATCACCAACACCGCTTCCCAATTCTGCCGGCTGGGTGGGTGTTTGATGATTGTTCAAAATATAGACGGGCGGCCAGTCGGACAGCATCCAGAGAATTTCTTTGTTTTCGGACCGGGCCGGGCTGCAGATCAGAATCGTGCAGGATAGAACGAGCAATGCCTTGGCAGACATTGCTTTTCTCATTGTTGACAGCAGAGTACGCAATGGTTTCTCTGACATAGTTCACACCACAATTTTAAAGGCTGGCAGCCAGCTCCGCCCCTTCCCGTATTGCCCGCTTTGCATCCAGTTCCGCCGCCAGTTTGGCACCGCCAATTTTATGGAAGCGCGGGCCTGATGTCGGCTCGGCAGGCTTTTTGGAATCGGTGACCTGGGGCATCAGTTCGGCCAGTGAATCCTGTCCGGCGCACAAAATGATATTGTCCACATCCAGTATGCGCGGTTCGCCATTGACAGTGATATGCAGACCGGCGTCATCAATTTTGTGATATTCCACGCCGGCCATCATTTTCACGCCGTTACGAATCAATGCGGCGCGATGCACCCAGCCGGATGTTTTGCCCAGACCGGCGCCCACTTTGCTGGCCTTGCGCTGCAACAGATAAATCTGTCTGAAGGGCTGGGCAGCCACCGGATTGGCAGCCAGACCGCCATTGACACTGGCGTTCAGATCGACACCCCAGTCCTGACACCAGTGTTCCACACTGACCGGCAGACTGATGCGCGGGTCGTGCACCAGATATTCCGCCACGTCAAAGCCGATACCGCCGGCGCCGATGATGGCGACTTTGTTGCCGACCGGTTTTTTGTTTTGCAGTACGTCGATG
>Ga0209067_10000925_pt1 | contig 18406 bp, 14 predicted proteins | sample ColStrG_CSR_2013_FD_187199 | JGI IMG/M metagenome (GOLD analysis project Ga0209067, IMG submission 187199) | Freshwater sediment microbial communities in response to fracking from Pennsylvania, USA - Cold Stream Run_MetaG_CSR_2013 (SPAdes)... | ecosystem: Environmental > Aquatic > Freshwater >...
CGTCGAGTGCCTGCGCAATGAAATCCCTTAGCTCCTGCTGGGCGAAGTATTTCTGGAAGGTCCCGCGTGCGGTGACATAACCGTCGCCATAGGGCTTGAGGCCGTCGAACGTGTATTTGCCCAGCGGCATGACGGCGATCGACAGGGCGCGCCGCGCAAAGCCATATGCCGCCATCAGGGTTTCGGTGCGCTCGTGGCGATCCTCGATGACATTCAATACAAAGCCGAGATTGACGACATCTGCCGGACGGCGGGGGCCATCGGGAGCATAGTGGGGGTCCCACCCGAACGCCTGAAAGCCGCCGGCGGCCAGCGCCGCGACGTCGTCGCCCTGCCCGCACCCATAGTCGAGCACGGTCGTGCTCTCGGTGACGATCCGGTGCGCGACCAGCATCTGCACTGGTTGTGATAGGTCCCGGCGACTGATGGCTGTACGGTGCCGCACCACATCGACGGGCACGGCCTCTCGGTGAAGCAACCGCGCGCCGTGCACGACCAGACCCGCCGCCTCCACACTCTCCAGCCATGCCTTGCGCGTGCCAATGCGGTGCGGTTCGGTGAACAGCTTGTGCTCCTCCGCCAGCCGCGTCAGCGCGGCAAAGGCCGGACGCCTAGGATCATCAGCCCGCAGCAGGGTCTCCTTGCGGTGTAAGATGGGTCGGTTGGCGCGGTCCCGGTAGTCCGTTCGGGTTACTAGGCCGTTGGAGAGTTTGACATGCACGGCGGCAAGCAGCGCAGGGAAGGCAGCAGCTTCAAATGGTTCATAGAGCAAGAGCGAAACCGCGTTACCCTGAAGCTTGGCTACATTCCATGGCGGGCGCTCGGCCAATTCTTCGGCCCGCTCGACACGCACGCGAACCTCGGAAGCTGCAGCCTCGATCGCCGAGGCATGCAGGTAGAGGGTGCCACCAACGCGCTTACCTGCATGGTCAGCCACTCCCGACACGGCGACTCGACCGCTGCCTACACCGCGATCGGAATCTGATCTGGTGAACGTCTCCCGATACAATGTCACCCCGGAGCCAGTACAGATGCCAATCTGGCCACGGGTCCCAGGCGAATGTCGAGAAAACTAGGCGCGAAATCGGTCGATGGGCCTGGCACCCGTGCCACCGCCCTCAGCGACGAGACGAAGTCATTGCCGGACTCCGGCTTCTGGGCGCACAGGAGGCCAGAATGGAGTCCGCCCTGGATCCGATTGCTGGCGATTTCTTTCCGAACAAGCCTTCGCAATCATACTTCCATGTCCCCTATATTGACTTCCACGGTCTGCTACATCATACTTCCCTTGGACCGATGGATGGGGTGGGATGAACGGCGACAGCATTGATTTTACAGCAATACGCGGTGTCCAGGCTGGGGCGGCGTATTACGTGATCATGGTACCGTTAAAGGTGGTGTCGCGGCTGTCCCACTTTGCTGACGAAGGCGTCCCGGCGGACCTGCGAGCGCAGCGTGTTCTGACCAAGGGTCGCGTTCCGCAGATCGCTGATTACATCGTCAATAATCCAGACGAATACATTCTCTCCTCTCTCTGCGCTTCGGTGGACGGAGAGATTGAGTTCGAGCCAGCAGCCCCGGAAGGACCATTACGCAGTGTTGGCAGGCTTCGGATATCCATCGACGCCACCATCCTCATCAACGATGGCCAGCATCGGCGGGCGGCGATCGAACAGGCCATTCGCGAGCGTCCGATGCTAGGCCTTGAGACGATCTCGGTCGTTTTGTTTGCCGATCGGGGGCTGCGCCGGTCGCAGCAAATGTTCGCTGATCTGAACATCCATGCGGTCAGACCGAATACCTCTATAAAATTGCTTTATGATCATCGCGACGATCTCGCCGGCCTGACACGCAATATCGTCAAGGATATCCCTCTATTCCGCGATTTCACATGCTTCGATTCAGCGAGCATTTCGAATCGTTCCATCAAGTTTTTTACTTTCAGCGCGCTTCATCAAGCGACAGCAGCTCTCCTTGGTAAAGGAAAGAAAGATGCAGTCGCCGAGGGCGACAGGGAACGCGCAGTCGCATTTTGGACGGAAGTTATTCGCAACATGCCAGACTGGCAGCGCATACAGTCCCGCGAAGTCGCGGCAGCAGAACTCCGGCAAGATTACATACACGCGCATGGGGTCGCTGTACAGGCGATCGCGATCGCCGGGGCTCAGCTGATGGCCGCCAAGCCCAAGGACTGGAAGACGGTCCTGAGCAAGCTTCGCGGCATCGATTGGTCTCGCGCCAATCGTAGTCAGTGGGACGGGCGCGCCTTGGTCGCAGGCACGGTAAATAGGTCGAAGAATAATATCGTGCTCGTCGCCAACGTGGTTGTACGCGCGTTGGGGCTCCCATTGCGTGGCGAGGCTAAGCGCATTGAAGAGCTTTATGCACCGACCATGCGGGCGGCAAGTTGACTATGTTAGAAAGTGCTTCAATGGACGGCACTGCGCTGGCAAAACGCTATCAGGAAATTCGAGACGTTTATTTGTCCGATAGCCGCCCCTGGGTTGTTGGATATTCCGGCGGAAAGGATTCGACGTGTGTCCTCCAGCTTGTGTGGACAGCCCTCGCAGCTCTACCAGCCGAGCAGAGGCAGAAGCCGGTTTACGTTATAAGCTCTGACACTCTGGTCGAAACGCCCATTATCGTCCGCTACATCGATGTGACTTTGGCACGCATCGATGAGGCGGCAACGAAGCAAGGATTACCGTTCCGGACTAAAAAGGTCGTGCCGAACGTGGATCGGAGCTTTTGGGTCAATCTCATAGGACGCGGCTATCCAGCCCCCTCTCGCCGTTTCAGGTGGTGCACGGAGAGGTTGAAGATCGAACCGGCCAACGACTTCATCAAAGAGCGGGTTGCCGAGTTTGGTGAAGTGGTGATGGTCCTTGGCGTTCGCTCGGCCGAAAGCGCGACCCGCGCGCAGGTCATGTCTTTTCACCGCATTAAAGGGTCGGTGCTGTCGCGCCACTCCATGCTGCTGAATGCATTTGTTTACGCCCCAATTCAAGCATTCTCGACAGACGACGTATGGACCTATCTGCTCCAGCATGCCTCTCCTTGGGGCAACGACAACCGCGACCTGGTGGCGATGTATCGTAACGCGCAGGCCGGGGAATGCCCGCTGGTCGTGGACAAGACGACACCGAGCTGTGGAAATTCGAGGTTCGGGTGCTGGGTATGCACGGTCGTGGACCGCGACCGGTCGATGGAAGCCATGATAGATTCGGGCGAGGATTGGCTCGAACCGCTTCTGGAGTTTCGTGACCTCCTTGCAGAAACCCAGCTGCCGGAAAAAAAGAAGCTTTATCGGGATTTTCGAAGGCGGAGCGGGCATGTAGCCTTTATTGGCGATACAGATACGCCAGTGCCTGGGCCATACACGTTGGAATTCTGCAAGACACTGCTGACACGTTTATTGGAGACGCAAGTGCGGGTTCAGCGGGAAGCGCCTGCGGGAGACTCTCCATTGCTGATCCACGATGCGGAGTTACACGAAATCCGGAACCTTTGGCGAGCCGAACGCGGCGATTGGGCCGATTCTGTGCCACAAATTGTGCGCACGACCCTCGGTCGCGACCTGCAGTGGGTCATCGAAGATGCGGTTACATTTACCTCCGAAGATGCCCAACTCTTGAACAACATTTGTGCCGAACGCCAAGTGCCGACTGATCTCGTCGTAAGGCTCCTCGACGTGGAGCGCGCGGCGCACGGCTTGAAGCGACGTCATGCTGTCCACACTAAAATCGAAGAAATTTTCGGGCAAGAGTGGCGCGACATCGACAGCGTTGTAGCTGAGCGCCGCGCAGGTCAGCGAAACCCGGCGGAAAGCGTCGCAGACTCGTACGAAGGCGACCCGGAATTGCCACTTTTTGCGGTGAAGGGCGAGGTCGAATGATCCTTCGCACCCTGAGACTGGAGAATTTTGGGCTTTATCTGGGTTGCAACGAGATTGATCTCGTGCCGCGCCGGCGCACTGGTGGCGACAATCCAATCGTGCTGATCGGCGGGAAGAACGGCGCCGGCAAGACCACCTTGTTGGAGGCCGTAAGGCTTGCGCTTTATGGACGACGATCCCTTGGTGCGCGTGTCGGCCAGAGCGACTACGATGAGTATCTGCGCTCACGGGTCCACCGGTCCGCAACCCCACAAGCGGCTGGAGTATCTCTGGAGTTTGATTACGCCGAGGCGGGAATCATTCATCGTTACTTGGTGCGCCGAGATTGGGCCGTTCGCGGCAAGGCAATCGTTGAAACGCTTCTTCTCGACAAGGACGGTGTCACCATCACATCAGTGCCGCGTGATGAATGGAACCATTTTCTTCAAGAGCTAATCCCGCCGGGTGTGTCACAACTCTTCTTTTTTGACGGCGAAAAAGTCCGAGAGATCGCCGACGTCGAAGAGGAGAATGAGCAACTAGCCGAAGCTGTAAGAGGCTTGCTAGGCATCGAATTGGTCAGTCGCCTTCGGACGGACATCGGCCTGTATTTAGCGCGACACCAACACGATGATGGCAGCACTCTTGCTACACGGCTTGAAACACTCGTTCGGGATATCGGCATTGCCGAGCGGCGTGCAGAGGCACTAAATGATGAGGTTGCAGAGCTTACGTCGGCACGCGAGTCACAGGCGAGAGCCGCCGAGCAGATGCGCCGACGGTTTATTTCAGAAGGTGGTGACGCTGCGTTGCATCGTGCTCGCACTGAAGGCGACCGGGATAGTACGCGGCGCCGGATCGCGCAGTGCGAGAATCAATTTCGTGAGCTCGCCAACCATTTGTTGCCCTTCGCCGTCGCGCCGCGGCTCATCGCAAGCTTCAGGGCTGGCTTAGGACAGGTCACAGCCAGCAAAGTGCAAAAGGAGGCGGTAGTAGCTTTCCGCCAGGCCTTCGAAACTTGGGTGGCCTCGGGCCAAGGCAAGCAAGCGGCGTCGTGGACCCCTAAGCACTGGACAGACCTTGACCGGTTTGTCTCGACATACGGTTCCAACGGACGACGCGTGGGGATGATCCCGGCGTTCAAGGAGATCGGCGATGGCACGGCGGCGCTGGCCCATCTGGACGAGGTCGAAGCTGTGGTCCGACCTCAGGCTCTAGCGCTCTTGGCTGAAGTCGACGACTTGAATCTCCGCTACGCAGCACTAGGAAAGGCCGTCGAGCGCGCCGATAGTGCAGCGGCCGGCTTCCTGCTGGACGAACTCCGATTGGCGGACCAACGTGTTGGCTCGACAGAAGCCACATTGAAGTCACGACAGGACGAACTAAAGCTTTTGCGCGGCCAACTCGTCACGCTGGAACGCGAACGGCGGCGTATATTAGAAGACCAGGCTGCTGCGGCGGTGGATGCTGACCGAGCCGCGCTAGCCGCTCGAACCGCGCAAGCGCTAGCGAACTATGAGCGACAGCTGCTCGAGCACAAGCTAGTTCAGCTACGGGCAGAATTCGTAAGGCGCTTCAATCATCTTGCACGCAAAACTGACCTTATTGCCGACGTAAGGATCGATCCTGGGACCTTCGCGGCGACTCTCATTGATCGGCATGCCCACGAAGTCCCCAAAGCAGACCTTTCGGCCGGAGAGAAGCAGATTTATGCGATCGCAATGCTTTGGGCGTTGGCGCGAACGAGCGGGCGCCCTTTGCCAATGATCATTGACACGCCACTCGCGAGGCTAGATTCGGAACATCGGGCCAATCTTGTCAATCGCTATTTCCCTGCGGCCAGCCATCAAGTGATACTGTTATCGACTGATACCGAATTAGACGAAGCCCTTGTTAAGGAGCTTGGAGCCAGCGTTTCGCATTCCTATCGCCTTGACTATGACGGCGCAGAAAACCGCACGATCATCTCGCGCGGCTATTTCGGAAAAGAGGGGACCGGGACACGCAGCCATGCACTACAGCAAGCTTAAAATCTCGACCGATGCGACCAGCAAGCTTCGCTACTTGCGTCAGCGAACCGGCCTGACACCCAATCTGCTCTGCCGGATTGCACTCATGACATCGCTGGAAGAAGGCCCCGTGGGCGGCAATTCCATCCCGGATGAGGATGGTTCCGAGTTCAATGCTTATACGCTGACCGGGGAGTATGGCGCGATATTTGCCGCCCTTCTGCGTTGGGTAGAAGAAGGGCCGTCGCCGAAGAAGCCTCTTGATGACAGCGCACTCCTAGCGCGGCTGCGGGCGCATATCCACCGAGGCGTCGGCACGCTTTCCGTACGAGCCAAATCCCCGGCAGATATCCTACGGCTCGTGCCCGTAGCAGCTTGAGCACCAAAGTCCGCCTCATGCGCAGACAGGACTCACGGATTTATCTAGATCATAACGCGACAACCCCGATCGATCCAAGGGTTGCCGACGCGATGGAACCGCATCTTCGTGAGATGTTTGGGAATCCGTCCAGTGGCGAGAACGAAGACGGGCACTTGGCAGCTGTGGCTGTCGAACTAGGGCGCGCGCAGGTTGCGGGTGCGCTGAACGCCCGCCCGAACGAGATTGTTTTCACCGGAAGCTGCACAGAAGCTAATAACATGGCGCTATTAGGTGTCGCGCGCACCTTCCCTGAGAAGCGCCATATCATCACCTGTGCGATTGAGCATCCGGCAGTTCTCGAACCGGCGCGCGCTCTTGAGCGGGAGGGCTGGCGCGTTACCTATCTTCCGGTCGATATCAACGGACAAGTCAGCGTCGGCGATGTTCAAGCCGCGCTGGCCAAAGACACCGCGCTTGTATCAATTATGGCGGCGAACAATGAAGTCGGCACGCTGCAACCAATTCGTGAGGTCGGTGCGATTTGCACGCAACACGGCGTCCTCTTCCACACCGACTTGGCCCAGATTATCGCCTATGGCGAGATTGACGTGGAACGAGACAACATCCATTTGGCGTCAATGTCGGCGCATAAAGCGTATGGGCCAAAGGGTATCGGAGCCCTGTACATTCGGTCGCGCCGGCCAAGGGTTAAGATCGCGCCGATCCTTTATGGAGGCGGGCAGGAGAGGGGTCTTCGACCCGGCACATTGAACACAGTCGCTATTGTTGGCATGGGCGCCGCATATGATATTGCAAAGCGGACGGCAATGACCGAGGCCGTGCGTTTGCGGCACCTTTGCGGAACGTTCCGTGACAGGTTTGTAGCCCAGGTAGCTGGCGTGCTATTAAACGGGCATCCAACAGACAGGCTACCCAATAATTTGTCGTTTTCAATCGAAGGAGTAGAACCCCTCGCTTTGATGCGCCGGCTGAGGGAGCGGCTAAGTATCTCGGCATCAAGTGCCTGCTCAACCAATAAGATTGAGACGTCTTATATTCTGCAGGCCATGTTTGGCGACACGCCGCGAGCCCGCGCAGCCTTCCGAATTGCGCCAGGTCGCTTCACGACTCCGGCAGATATGGAAGAAGCACTTCATCTCCTCGCAGCGGAGGTCGCTCACCTGCGCGATTTGGCACCGGCGTATGGATGAGCCTCACTCTGCTACTGCTGAATCCCTATGCCAGAGTTGGTAATAGGCGACGAGAAACTCCTCAAGCGAGGCAGGAGCCATCATGCTGTCCTGTATTAGTTTGAAGCCTGAGGCGGCATATAGGTTAAGTAAGTCATTGCCTGTATCACTTAGCCGTGTCGTCGCGGTGGGGTTAACAAGTCTCGTCATCTCGCGCTCGATGCTCGCCTTGTTCTCCGGCTCAATGGCCTTACGGTCGAGCTCGGCGTCGATCAGGAGTCCTGCGATAATGTCCGCTTGACCCTTGTAGTCCTCGGGATAGCCATTCAAAAACACCTCAGACTCGAGATCTTCCTTGATCCCAAGCTTACGCGCATCTATTCCCACCATGAGAGAGCAGTAGAAAGCATCGAAGAGGATGAATTTCTTTGCCCCATCGTTCGGGGCCACAATATTCTTAATGAAGGCCCGGCAGCCCTGCGGCAGAAGAAAGCTCATGCTACCGCGTCCACCTGATGGAATGTTTTGAAATAGTCGAGACCTTCATGAATCTCGGATGTCTCTTCGCCGGTCCGCCAAAGCGTCACATACTTAACGTTCTCCCGTTCATAGAAGGCATCTGCGAATCCTTCGCGCTCACTTGATATCACAAACATAATCATTTGATCGAAGAGACCTGGTATTAGATCACCCACCTCCCGCCGAACTTGGACATCGAGAGATACCGCCGGGCTATCAACGATAAAGGGCAGTTTTGTTGGTGCCTCGGCAAGTAGCGAGGTGAGGAAAGCGTAAGCGACGGCGAGACTCTGGCCTTCGCTGACACCGGTCTTTGTGGCCGTCCGCCCTGACTCCAATTCTAACGCGCCGCTTATACGAGCGACACGCAGCGCCTCGCTGGGCACGAGCTGCGCCAGCTTTTCGTTGGTAGCCAAGCGAACACGCTCACGTAGACGCTCAAGCGCGAGAGCTGAGGTCTCCGAAACGATTTTCTGAACATATGAGGCCTGCTGGCCAAAGCGAACAGTGTCAGTCGCCGTCTCAAGCCTCTGTTTACAGCGCTTTATCTCAGCTTCGCAGCAAGGTAAGTTGTTGCTCTCATCCGCACGAAGCTCAGCTTGGCGGGCATGGTCGCGGGTGGTGAGCTTTTCGAAGGCGTCATCGTTGATTTCGAGGCTACGCTCATTCGTGGTCTTCTCCTTGCGGAGGCGCTCAAGTTCAATATCACCGGACTCAATCCGCTCTTGTTCGATCTGATCCTGGGCATGCCGATTGGTTCGTAAGTCGCGCAAAGCGCCGTTCAAAGCAGTAGCCACGGTCGTAAATTCGGTGGCATCAGCACTACTCTCTCGCAACGCAAGCTTCATTTTGTTGATTACCAAGACTTGATCTTCAGCGAGATAGATGTTTGCGCGATTGAGGATGGCCTCCTTCACGTGCTCTGTCACCGGCCGACCACACACGCATTCGGGCTGTTCAGCCAGTTCCCGGAAAAATTCCGCAGAAATAGTCTTAGGTAGCTTGAGTTCGGTGAGCTTGCCACCCAAGGCGCGTAATCGCTCAAGAAGTCGGGGGTGGATTTTAGCCGGCGTCCGTAACAGGGACATGCCTTGGGCGATGAGGTTAAGCACTCTCTTATCAAGAGCCTCACGCTCAACCTCAAGAGCGTCTTTGCGGGTCTTCAAACTTCCGTCTTGGACAATGCGGGCGTTGATCAGGCTAGTGAGCTCTTCGCTACGTGCATCGAGTCCTTTGCGCTCCTGGAGAAGCCTCCTTTGCTCCTGCGTGAGCGCAACCTTACGATCAAGCGCCGCGTCATAGGCGCGTTTCCAACGGGTTACCCCTTTCTTCTCGGTTGCCGATGAGATGGCTGCGGCTTTCTGCTGCTGCGCCTCAACGAGGCGTCTCACCTGCCGATTCAGATCATCAAGCCGATCAAGCCTATATAGGGTACGAATTGCGCCCGCAGCCCGGTCTTTTCCAACTGCCCGGATTTCCTTAGCGAGTTCGCCGTCGAACACAAAGAGGCGCGTGAAATCAGGCGTCAACAAGGGACGTAGTTCGGTGGGAAGCGACAGACCTTCTTCCAGCCCACCAGCTCGTGTCTCCGAACGCGCGGTCCAATAGGTGTGCGATCCGTCTTCGAAGTTGAGACGGAGTTGGACCCGATAGGGCCGGGCATCGATGGCGAGGCGCATTTCGAACAAGCCCTGCTTTACCTCGTCAGATGCTCGCAGGTCCCGTACGGTTTGAGCACTCAGGTTTTCGCCTGAGAAAGTCGCACGGAAAAGCGACATGGTGGTGGTCTTGCCAGTGCCGTTTGGCATTTGAACGAGCGTCCATCGGCTAGTACCGGCGCCCAAGTCGATTTCGACATTGCGCAGTCCGCCACGAATATTCTCGTAGCGCCATCCAAGGACACGAAGCTCCATCTCAGTTCTCCAATGTGTCCTACAAGAGGTCGACGAGGTTGATGACCTCATCCGCGTCACCGTCGAGATCAACGAAGGCGAGCTCGATCACCTCTTGCACGTCGCTGTCCGCAAGATTTTCCTTGGTGGCGTTCTCAATTAGCCGCCTCAGTCGCCGCTTGAACTCAGGAGTTTGATCCGTGGCCGAGGCCAGGGTTTCGGTTAGCGCAGTATCGAGATCTGGATGCAGTTGAGCCACAATGATTACCCCAAATGGCGGCAGGTCGACGCTGCCGTGAGCATGTTAACTTTTACCTCGTTTGGTCGAAGCAAGATGACGAAACCAGTCGCGACGCTCTTCATCGGCGTCAAGTTCTGGCTTGGCGGTCACGTCGGTGTCGTCGGTCCGTTCGACACTAATAAAGTCGACAACCGTGGCTCGCTTATCTGGATTGTTAGGATCGATCCGAAGGCACCGCCCTAACCGTTGCACGGTCTCAAGGCGCGCACGGGCAGAGGCAAAAAGGACGATGTTGTTGACTGACTGTATATCGATCCCTTCGGAGATGCGATGGCAGGTTATGAGGCAGTCGAGATCCCCACGTGCGAACTTCACAAGGTTTGTACGATCGTCATCACCGTAATAGGTGTGAAAGTCTACACGCATGTCCATAAGAATTTGTTGCACAAGAAGTCCATATTCGGCTGTCTCAACGAAGATCAAACAACGCTTTAACAATTCGGGATGGTTCGCAGCATAACTACGGAATGGCGAAACTTTCTCCTTTGAGAGTTTCCGTATCCGCGCAATGTCTTGGTAAAGGCTCTCGATCGGCGGCGATTCCCCTGCGCGATCCTTCGCGTGATAGCGCCGGATCGCCAAACGTATCTCAGCTCGGTCCTCGTCCGAGAACTGATAGAGAAGCTCGATATAGTCGAATTCGCAAAGAATGCCTTCCTGGATGGCCTGTTCCAACCCAAACCGGTAAATCACCGGCCCGATTTCGTCATCGATGAAGTGATTGCCGTCCGCGTCATATTCTCGGTCGGGCGTGGCGCTGAGGCCGAGCGTAAATGCGAAAGCAGAGAGACGACCCTTCAAAGCGGCGACAAGGGCTGGCGAGCCCATGCCATGGACCTCGTCGCAAATCAGGAGCGCCTTCGCATAGGCGGACGGACGGAGCTTCGGCAAGACTTCAGCTAGTGTTTGCCGGGACGTCAGCAGGATGGCGCCGTGCGGGTCGTTGAGGAATGACTGCGCTTCACGATGACGTTCGTAGGATTTGAAGGTCGGAATCGAGACCCTGCGGAGGAGCTCTTTTCCCCATTGGTCGAGGAGGTCAGTGCCGTAGGCAGCAACCACCACAGTGTCGATAAGGCTGCGCTCATGAAGTTCTTCGATAATCGTGAGCGCCGTCCGGGTCTTGCCAGTACCAGTCGCCATTTCGAGAATGCCATGCTTCGCCTTAAGGAAGGCGGAGACAGCATCTTTCTGGTGCTGCCAGCGTGCACCGTCACCAGCGCCAGCAACACCTGTTCCTGTCGGCGGCGCATAAGGCCGTTCCGAATGAGCGGTAAATTCGATCAGATTGCGTTTGACGGCATCTGGGAGTTCGTAGGCCCGGAGGTTCACATCGCCGTTGTTCCAGATCAAATCGAACCGGCTTTGTTCATTCTGAACTCTCTGAATTTCCCGGCCGTCGACCCACGAATAGTAGACGCTTATGGACTCGTAGTTGCGAAAGGCCTTGGCACTGTCGTTGGGCGAACCGTGAAAGGCGACAGCATTGTTTTCGGCGTCGCGGAATATCCCGAACTTATCGTGAAAATCCCCATCCAGGTCACCCGTCGGGACCGCAATCTTGAACTCGAGAAGCCCGTCAGCGACCATCCACGCCATCGCCGATAGGGTATCGTGAGCCAGGTCACGCTTCAGGTCGTCGAGCGTCCTATGAAGAGCAGTGTGAAGTTTTGGGTCATCCTGCGCCTGGGCGCCCTCGGTGAGGGCAGTACAGTCCTCCCGATCAAGCATGGGACTGGCGATGATCCTCGCTTTGCCCCCGTTCGCTGCCAAGCCTGCTAGTCCGGCCGCAGCCAGCTTCAGCCAGTTCGACGTGAAGTAGCCAACACCCCGATCGTATGACACAGAGCGAGACAGCGCCGGAATATAGAATGAATCCAGCAGTTTATGCGTCGATGTCCCGAAATGTGGGTCAGTTGCCAGCTCTCGGAGGCTCATTGGCTGTACGGACGTCCTAAATTTCCCGAATCGTGGCACATGCGGGCGCTTGCTATTAAGCTACCTGACTGAAACCGTAGGGCATAGCCAGTTAGGAGTCGCACGGGGAGGGGGTCGATGGGCGATAAGGAAGCATGGCTTGATGCCAGGCAGCGGACGGTCCGGAGGCCGGCCGAGTGCCGATTGCAGGCAATCAGACGTTCCGTTCATTCCCCATCGGGTCCATGTCGATGAGCCCTGCCTTTCGGCCAGTGGTGGTCCGGACGGACCTTGCCGACGCCGCCAAAACACAGTTCGCTAGAGCACAACCCTCGGTTTGTAGGCGGTAAAGTTGTATGAGTGATGATGATGCTGCACCATTCGCCGAGGATGAGGTTGATGCCGCTCCCACTAAAGCACTTTTTGTCGAGATGCTCACGAGGGACATCGGCCTAAACCGGGCGATTATCGACCTCATCGACAACAGCGTCGACGGTGCGCGCCGGTTACGGCCTGGTGTGAACGCTGACCTTTCTGGTCTTGAGATCACTCTAACGGTAAACGCCGGCGAATTCCGCATAAAAGATAATTGTGGTGGCATCGGCGTTGAACTGGCGCGCAAGCACGCGTTCCGCATCGGGCGCCCCAAGGATATGCCTGCGACTCCAAATTCGGTAGGACAATTTGGAGTCGGGATGAAAAGAGCGCTATTTAAATTCGGCCGCTATTTCACAGTCTCGTCAATGACACGGACCGATCAGTTCCGAGTGAATGTCGACGTGGATGATTGGGAAAAAGACGAAAGCCGGTGGGTCTTCAAGTTTGACGAAGTCAAGACTGACGTTGATTTACCTGAGGCGCAAACTGGCACAGATATTGTCGTTTCTCGCTTGCGCGATAGCGTCAGCTCTGTCTTTGGACTTCCAACATTCCAAAATTCCTTGCGGCGAGAAATAGAGTCCGCCCAACAAGAGTATCTTGGAAATGGTCTTACAATTAGCCTCAATGGGATTTCACTGCTCTCTAGCCCATGGAAGTTACTCCGAAACAGCGGACTCGGCCTTGAACCAGGAAAGGCGGAAAAAACGCTTGATGTCGATGGTGACGGCCACGTCTATGTTCGGCTCTTTGCCGGGATAGAGACGCCTAGCCCGCGCCTCGCTGGCTGGTACGTCTTCTGCAACGGAAGAATGGTCTTAGAGGCTGATCAGAACCCAATCACCGGATGGGGAAAACTAGCCGAAGGTCGTGGGCTGGTCGCGCCGAAGTATCATAATCAATTCGCTCGCTTTCGTGGATACGCCTTCTTTGACTCCGAGAGTGCCGGCCTGCTTCCGTGGAACACGACTAAGACTGGCGTCGACGGTGACTCACAAGTTTACCAGGCGATTGTCCTAGAGATGGTCGAGCTAATGCGCCCCATATTGGAATTTCTTCGAAGGCTCGACGACGAGAAAGAAGCGCCAGAGCCGGAAAAACCCCTGACGCAAGCGGTTGACAGGGCGGTTGCTATAGCCGTCCGTGAAATAACTCGTGTTGGTCCTTTTGTGCAGCCTACGCGGATTGCCCGAACAGGCCCACCCATGACGTCGATCCAGTACAGGAAAAGCCGGGATCGCATCGAGGCGCTCCAGGAGGCCTTAGGGGCGGGAAGCGCCAGCGAGGTAGGAGCTACAAGCTTCGACCTAATTTACAAGCAGCTTGTGGATTCTAAATAATCCATGGCCAAGAGCTACCGGACGATCGACTATCGGATTCGGCCTGCGAAGCACGCCGAGCGTCTTATGATGTGCGAAGCCTTTAGGCGGCTGCGGTTCGGAACCGTCAGCAGCTACCAATATGTGGGTCTTGGATCCGTATATTTCAGTGATTTCACCCTTTTTCACCGAGCCCTAGGCATAAATACGATGTTCAGCATTGAAGAGGGTGGTGGAGATGAGCAAAGGTTCATCGATAACCTTCCGTTTTCGAGCATCAAATTGCTCTGGGGAAACACCAAGACCGAGCTACCAAAGATCGATCTTTCGCTTCGAACGCTTGCATGGCTCGACTACGACGGTCGCCTCTCGGGTGATATTCTTGACGATATCGCTAGTTTCGCCACCCGTGCGTCCAGCGGTAGCGTTCTTGCAATTTCGGTTCAATGCCAGCCGGAGAAATATGATGGCGAAAATCCCAAGCGGGCGATTGATTATTTTGCCGATCAATTTGGCCCAGACTGTGTCGATCCGGTGTTCGATGACTCATCTTTGCTCGGTTGGGGAACAGCGAAGGTATTCCATTCTGTAATCTGCAACCAGATTACAGCAAGCTTGGCTGCGCGAAACGGCGTTCGGCCTGCCGATCAAAAGATCCATTACGAGCAGATATTTCATTTTCATTACCAGGACGGCGCTAGAATGTTGACAGTCGGGGGAGTATTTTTCGATCGCGGACAAAAGTCTATTTTTGACCACTGCGCTTTCGGGGACCTCCATTTTGTTCGAAGCGGGGGAGAAGCGTTTCCGATCGAGATACCCAAATTGACCTCGGCTGAGATAAAACGACTCGAAGTTCAAATGCCGCTACTGGCGGGGACATTGAATCATAGTTCGATGCCTGCGAAAGATGCGGATCAGTTTGTTCAGATCTACCGATACTTTCCAAATTTCATTTCAGTTGACTTCTCCTGATAACCTCACGTGTCGGCAAACGTATCAACTGTCGATGTCACACCACTACGCTCGTAACCGTTTCCTCTTCACCGAGTCTCGGGTTCAATTTCGCTTGTCCCATGATAGAGCTTGGTCGCGCGCGAGCGGTCATGCGCCGCCATCCCCTGCATATGCCCTAGCGTGCCGCCGTGGCGGGATACGGCGGAGCGAACACATTGCGTCTTAATTCAGGGAGGTGGCTCCAGCGTCTGGCCTGGAGTGTGTGATCGCAGGCGCTTGGAGGCGGATCCGCGCACTCCGTATTGTCGCGTCGCAATGAGCCATCGCCTCCTCCAGTGCGCCGTAGTCGATCGGTGGATACTGGAAGCGAGACATCGGAGATAGCGGCGCGGTCGGTGCAACCAGCTCCTCTCGGATGTCGTCGAATCGGGGCCGCCCCCGTCCTCGCCCGGGCATCGGCCGCCGCGGCGGAGTCGTCGCGTCGCGCACGGGAGCCATCGCCGCAAGACCAAACAGCCGCCGCGCCGACCGGTGCGTGACCTCGACGGCGATCTCCGTGCCGACGAACCGGTCCAAAAGCTCGGTCGTACATTTGATCGACATGCCGATCGCCTTGGCCAACGTGGTTGCCGAGATCAGCGGCGTTGCCGCCATCACGTCGACGGCGAGCGCCGCGCGCGAGGTGTTGCGCTGTGCGGGAACCCGGGCGCGGGCGGCGCTCCAACCGCGCTCGAGGCTACGCAGCATTTCCGTGTAGTCTGTCGCTTCGCCCGCGAGGGCCTCCAGAAACGCCACTATCCAGTCCGCTCGCCCGTGCGGCGCCTCGGCGCTCAGGGCGCGGGGACCGGTGAGCGGGACGTGCGCCCGGAGCAGGCGGTTTTTGGTCCAGAACCGGACGAGAGCGCCGCGGACCGGCGGCCGGGTCCGACCCGAGTCCAGCCATGACCAGAGTGCCTCACCGACACCGACCAGCCCGCTGGCGTTGGCCAGGTGACGCTCTGCTTCCTGGATTTCGCCCTCCTGATCGAAGTCCGGCTCCACGATCCATTGATGCAGCGTGAGCGCACTGCGCGCCGCCTCGAAGATCTGCCCGCGATCGACGATGCGCAGCGCGTGATCCATGCGCAGCCGCAGCCCCTCCAGGACGGCGGCCAGGTGCCAGGGATCGATGCCGTGCCCGTCGACCGACGCCTGGCGCCGTACCGCCTCGAGCCGGGCACGATACAGAAACGCCGTCCGAAGGGGGTGATTATCGAGCGCCTGGTCAAGCCTGGCGATGGCGCCCGATGCGCGTTCGAGCGCGCCCAACAGCGTTTCATCGCATGTGACGGGAGCTGGGCGATCGGTGTGCAGGAGGCTTTCGAGCATCAGCGTCCCCCGACGGTCGCCGGCATAGCGGAGAGAGACGAGATGCCCGCCCTCCCGGTCGCCCAGCTTCTGTGGTGACGGCGTTTCGAACCCATTGCAACGGGCGAAGGCCGCTTATTCATCGTGGGGACCGTCCGCCGGCAGCATGCCGGGCTCCAGCTCGTCTAGGGTGGGAAGCGCGCCGGCGAAAGCCTCGGGCAAGGTTTCGGGCGGCAGCAGCTGGTAGCGGGCGACGCCGATCGGCGTGTCCACATTCCGCAGTGCATACTCGACGACCACCCGGTTATGGTCGCGGCAGAGGATCAGGCCGATGCTGGGGCTGTCCTCCGGCTCGCGCTCGAGGTCGTCCAGAGCGGCAAGATAGAAATTCATCTTGCCCGCGTGTTCCGGCCGGAACGGCCCCGTCTTCAGGTCGACGGCGACGAGGCAACGTAGCCGGCGATGATAGAAGAGCAGGTCGACATAAAAATCTTGTCCGCCAACCTCGAGATGATGCTGGCTGGCGATGAATGAAAACCCTTTGCCCAATTCGAGCAGTAGGTCCTTGACCCGGGTGACGAGGGCCCGTTCGACGTCGCGCTCGTGCGCGGCCGCGCGCAGAGTCAGGAAGTCGAACTGATAGGGGTCCTTCAGCACCTGCTGCGCCAGGTCTGAGGTTTCCGGCGGCAGTGTGCGCGAAAAATTCGTCAGTGCCTTGCCGTGCCGCCCGTGCGCGTTCGTGTCGATCTGGGCGGCCAGGACAGGGCGGCTCCAGCCGTTTTCGAGCACGGCCTCGGCGTACCAGAGCCGGGCCGCCGGGTCCTTGACGGCGAGCAGCTCGATATTCTGGCCCCAGGGCAATTTGCCAACGAGCCGTTGGAGAATTGCCGGGTCGGGCCACGCTTCGGCGAACGCTTTCATGTAGCGCAGGTTGGCCGACGAGAAGCCGCGGGCGTCGGGGAACTCGGCGCGTAGATCTGTAGCGAGGCGTTCGACGATCTTGCTGCCCCAACCCTGCTCGGCTTGCCGCTCCAGGATGTCGCGGCCGATGCGCCAGTAGAGGCCGATGAGTTCGCTGTTGACCGCCAGCGCGGCGCGGAGCCGCGTCTCGCGAATCCGGGTTTTCAAGTCGGCGAGCCAGGCGGGATAGTCGGCGGGGACGAGAGGGGCGGTCATGGTCGCAGGGGCCACGGACCGCGGCCGATCCGGTTGGCATTGGGCGGCCGGCGGTCGGCAGTCCGCGCCAGCGTCAATTTGCCAATGGGCCGTTGGCAAATTGGCGCGCGCTGCCTCGGCGGGATCTTGGGGGCTCCTGGGACAGCCCGGTCGGGCGCTGCGGCTGCGCACGACCCAATCGTGCAACAGGCTGTTGCACAATTGGCGGAGGCTGGCGACGGGCTCGATCTGGCCATTTTCTTGTAACCTAATTCAACGGCTTGCACGTCAGATTACGTCAAACTGGTCTTAGGCTCAAATAGACTTTTTATTTTTCCGGATGCCCAAATCAGCCCCCTACCCCGCCGTGCCCGCGGCCCTTATTACCGATAAACTGAGTTGTCGATAGTAGGGTTGTTGGGGTAGAAAACAGCATTCAGGCCGATTTGGGCGGCCGGAGGAAGGCACGTGGACAGCCAGATCGATGCCAGCGGCTACCCACAGGACGGCGTTTCCGACCTCCTGCCGCCGTCGCGCGCCCTGGTGCCGGCGCCAGTCGGCGCGCCACCCGAGCGGGTTCGCGCCTGGTTCGACAGCGCTGTTGAAGCCAGTGAACCGATCGTCGACGGCACGCTGGCCAGCGAACGCGAGGCCGCCGACACCTATCGCCGCATGGCGAAGGCCGACAATACCCGCCGTGCCTACCGCGCCGCCGTCCGGGCTTGGTGCGCCTGGTGCGCCAAGCACGACCTCCCTCCCCTGCCCGCCTCCGGCCAGGATGTCGCGGCTTTCCTCGCTGGCGAACGCGGTCGCAAACTCTCGCCCGAAACCCTGAAACTCCGCCGAGCGGCGATCCGCTATTTGCACCGCGCCGCCGGCTGCCCGGTGCCGACCGACGATGTCTGCGTCTCGGAGACCATGGCCGGCATCACCCGTGATGCCGCCCGAAAGGGCGTCGTGCCGCGCAAGAAAGTGGCGGCCACGGCGACCATTCTGCGTCGCCTGCTGGCGCCGATCGCCGGCGACGTGCGCGGCCTGCGCGACCGGGCCGTCCTTCTGGTGGGTTTCGCGGGCGCGTTGCGGCGCTCCGAGCTGGCGGCGATCCGCTTCGAGCATCTGGAGAAGACCGACCGCGGCATCCGGCTCACCCTGCCGCAGACAAAGGGCGAGCAGACCGAGTCTGTGAC
>Ga0209067_10000927_pt1 | contig 18379 bp, 13 predicted proteins | sample ColStrG_CSR_2013_FD_187199 | JGI IMG/M metagenome (GOLD analysis project Ga0209067, IMG submission 187199) | Freshwater sediment microbial communities in response to fracking from Pennsylvania, USA - Cold Stream Run_MetaG_CSR_2013 (SPAdes)... | ecosystem: Environmental > Aquatic > Freshwater >...
AGTGGCGCGTTTATCCGACCAGAGCCGCTGGTGATGGATGGAGGGAGGGAGGGACGACTTTCTACTTTGTCACCGGTGGAATCGGCTCACGCTCGTAGTGCGTCAGAACGAAGGTTGGCGCATAGTGCGTACGGTTGTCGCCCCACCAGCCCTTCCATGAACCGTCCAGCCAGGGGCCGCGAACGGGACCGACCATGTTGCGACCGAGGATGAGGGCACCAGAGTTCTCCAGTACTTTCCGTGCGAACTCATCGTCGGTTCCCCGCTTGCCAAGTTGATCGTTCAGGCTCTGCTCGATCCCAGCACCGAAGCCGCCAATGAAACACTAAAACCTGCGACTCGAACCTTTGGCATGGGTGCCTCTCTCCTCAAGTATTGGAAGTTGTTCTGGCCTGCAGTTGCGCCAATCGTCAGCTTGCCCAAGCCAAAATGAAAAGCATGGATGCAGGCAGGCCAGCGCCGCCACGATCCTGGTCATTCTTCCGACGGCTCGGTCTCAACGTGCCGTGTTCTTTCGTCGTCGCCGCTCGCTCTCCTTTATGATTTCGCTCAAATCCACGACCGGCCGTATCTCAATCGGTCCAAGTCCATACTTAAAGCCTGGTTGCTGTGAGACAAGCTGAATGGCATGATTGAGGTCTCGCGCCTCAAGGATCTGAATGCCGCCGAGCTGTTCCTTGGTTTCCGCATAGGGGCCGTCGGTCGTCGCGACTTTGCCGTTTTTCCAGCACAGGGTCACGGCGGTCTCCGGAGGCTGAAGAGGTACTTCGGCGACAAGATGACCGTTGGCGCGCAGATGGTCATTGTGCTCAAAGCAATCGTCGAACACTGCGTGCCGCTCGTCCTCGGTCATGCCTTCGAATTTTCCTGGCTCGATGTATCCCAAACAGATGTATTTCATCGCCCGTCTCCTCTTGTTGGGGGCCAGCAGCGGAATCTTGCGCGCTGGCTCGTTCAACCTATAGTCGCCGGGCACAGGGAAAATCGACAGCAGAGTTGATTTTTATTGCAACTCCCTCAGCCGGCCTGCGAGGAACCGACGCTCCGGCTCGCACCGACGTGCCGATAAAACCAGGGCCAGCGCCTTCTCATACGAATCACGCGCCTCGGCAAACCTTCCCAGCCTCCGGCACAAGTCCGCCCGGGCGGAGTGTGCCAGATGGTAGCTGGCGAGTTCCTCGCGGTCCAGCAAGGCGTCGATGAGTCGAAGCCCCTGCTGAGGCCCCTCGCACATGGCGATGGCAACTGCGCGGTTGAGTCCACGATCAGTTCGGTTCCTGTTATCCCCGCTGAATAGCCCTCGTTGAAGACCAGTTACACGACCTGAAGTACGGCTCCCCGCGGATGACGGCCTTCGCGCGTACGATGCGCTGCGCGAGCGTCGCCGGCGTAACGAGAAATGCCCGGGCAATCACCTCTGTTGTCAGGCCGCAAACTTCACGCAGCGTGAGCGCTACCTGTGCTTCCGGCGGCAGAGCGGGATGGCAGCAGGTAAAGATGAGACGGAGGCGGTCGTCCTCGATTTCCTCATCCTCGTGAGGCGCCTCGTTGATGCGCGCCTCGAGGTAGAGCGCGGGTCTTTCTGTGCGCTGACAAAGCGCGCCCGCCGGCGCATTCCGTTTATAGCTTTGAAGCGCGCGGTTGAAATGAGCCAGGGGCGCGGTTTATCCGGTACGCTGGCCTGAGGCCACGTGCCCAAAGCAGCGGCAAAGGCCTCGTGCATGGCCTCTTCGGCGACATCAAGATCTCCGAGCAGGCGCGCCAGCGTAGCAAGAATCCTGCCCGATTCGGACCGGTAAAGCGTGTCTATGGTTCTGCTGAGGTCTTCGGGAACATTCTGCGGCATGCACGTCAAACTTAACAAACGAACGTACTGCACACAACTGCGCCCGGCTCGCTGTTTATCCACATCGGAAAACGACTGGATGACGTCCCCAGATCGGCAACGGTCGCGCGCGAAGCCGGCCGGCGGGGTGCCGCCAAGGCCTTGCTCCATCTCTGGCCGGGTGGGCACACCCTTGGGCCAAGGGATCGGAACATAGAGCGCGATCCACTTAACCACGGTTCGCTGCGGAATGCCGGTGGCCGGGCTAACCGGTTTCTCACCCATCACCGCCCGGGACGAATCGGCCAGGTGGCAAATCATCTGGCTCGCGTTCATCCGGCCCCATCGTGCGGGCCTCTGCGGCGAGAGCGCTGCCAAGCGGCGAATAATTGTCTGGCGGGCCTCGGGGTTTCCCAAGTGTGTCATGACGCCTCCCGGATTGACTAACCGGCGCTCACGGCAGCTTGCTCTCTCCCATCAAATACGCGTCCACGCCCCGCGCCGCCTTGCGGCCCTCAGCAATCGCCCACACCACCAGCGACTGGCCACGCCGCATGTCTCCCGCGGCGAAAACCCCAGGCACGGACGACATGTAATCGGCGCCGGCCGCCACGTTGCCGCGATTGTCCAGTTCCACGCCGAGTTGCTCGATCATCCCGTTCCTCACCGGGCCCGTGAAGCCCATCGCTAACAGAACCAGGTCCACTTCGAGCGGGAATTCCGTCCCCGGCAGCGGCTGGAACCCAGGCGGGGGGCCTACGCGAATGGCGTGCAATTGTTTCACGTTGCCCTGCTCATCGCCCGTGAACCTCGCCGTGTTCACGCTCCAATCGCGCACGCCGCCCTCCTCATGCGAGCTCTCCACACGCAACTGCATGGGCCATAACGGCCACGGCGTGGAGGGCGAACGGCTGTCCGGGGGCTTGGGCAAGAGCTCGAACTGGGTCACCGAATACGCCCCTTGCCGGTGGCTCGTCCCCAGGCAATCGGCCCCCGTGTCGCCGCCGCCGATAATCACCACCCGTTTGCCCGTCGCCAGAATCTGGTTGGGCACCTGGTCGCCCTCGCAAACCTTGTTCTGTTGCGGCAGAAACTCCATCGCGAAGTGAATCCCGTTCAGTTCGCGGCCCGGCACGTTGAGGTTGCGCGGCTGCTCGGCGCCGCCGGCCAGCAGGATCGCGTTGAAACCCTTTCGTAAATCGGCAACCGGCACGTTTCCGCCGGCATTTCCGCCTACATGCGCGTTGGTCTGAAACTTCACGCCTTCCGCCCGCATCTGCTCCAGACGCCGGTCGATCAGGTGCTTCTCCATTTTGAAATTCGGGATGCCGTAGCGCAGCAGGCCGCCAAGGCGGTCGCTCTTTTCAAACACCGTCACGTCGTGCCCGGCGCGGGCCAGTTGCTGGGCAGCGGCCAAACCGGCCGGACCGGAACCAACCACGGCTACGCGCTTGCCTGTGCGCACCGCGGCTGGTTCGGGGCGGATGTAACCCTCTTCGAAGCCGCGGTCCACAATGGTCTTTTCAATCTGCTTGATGGTGACGGGCGGCTCGTTGATGCCCAAGACGCAGGAGGCTTCGCACGGCGCCGGGCAGATGCGGCCCGTGAACTCGGGGAAGTTGTTGGTGGCGTGCAACTGGCGGATGGCTTCGCGCCAGCGGCCGCGATACACCAGGTCGTTCCAGTCGGGGATGATGTTGGTCAGCGGGCAGCCGGTGTGGCAAAACGGAACCCCGCAATCCATACAGCGGGCGGCTTGCTTGGTGATGTTGGTTTCGGGGAACGGCTCGTAGATTTCGAACCAGTCCTTGATGCGCTCCGCCGGCGGGCGGCGAAGGGGAAGCTCGCGCGTGTGTTCGAGGAAGCCGGTGACTTTTCCCATAGTGCTCGCCCTTTACGCAGTGACCTTCATCCGCTCATTAAGGCGCGGCACACCTAGCACCCTCTTGTATTCGTGCGGGAAGATCTTGATGAACTTCTCCTGCATGCTCTCCCAGTTCTCCAGGATCCACTTGCCGCGCGGGCTGCCGGTGGTTTCCACGTGCTGGGAGATCATCGCCTGAAGCACGGGAACATCTTCGTCGGCAACCGGCTCCAGATCCACCGCGGCGGTGTTGCACCGTTTCTCGGCGAAGTCGCCCTTCTCGTCCAGCACATAAGCGATGCCGCCCGACATGCCCGCGGCGAAATTGCGGCCGCATTTTCCCAGCACCACAACGGTCCCGTTGGTCATGTACTCGCAACCGTGATCGCCCAGCCCTTCCACCACGGCCTTGGCGCCCGAGTTGCGCACGGCGAAGCGCTCGCCGCCCATACCGTTGAAATAAGCCTCCCCGCTGGTGGCGCCGTAGAGCGCCACGTTGCCGATTAGAATATTTTCTTCGGGCTGGAACGTGGAAGCGCGTGGCGGATACACGATGATCCGGCCGCCCGAGAGACCCTTGCCCACGTAATCGTTGGCGTCACCTTCCAATTCCAGCGTCACGCCCTTGGCCAGAAACGCGCCGAAGCTCTGCCCGGCCGAGCCCTTGAACTGGCAGTGAATGGTATCGTCCGGCAACCCGGCCGACCCATAGCGCCGCGCGATTTCGCCCGAAAGCATCGCGCCCACGGTGCGGTGAATATTGCGGATGGGCAGCTTGATTTCGATTGGCGTGCCGCTCTCCAGCGCTTCGGCCGCATGTTCGATCAGCTTGTAGTCGAGCGCTTCGGAAAGCCCGTGGTCCTGCGCCTGCACGCACCGCCGGGCAATGCGGCTGGGCATCTGCGGGTTGTAGAGGATAGCCGAAAAGTCGATGCCCTTGGCTTTCCAGTGGTCCATGGCGTTGCGCGCATCCAGCATGTCCACGCGGCCCACCATTTCGTCGAACGTGCGGAAGCCCATTTGGGCCATGTAGCGCCGCACCTGCTCGGCGATAAAAAAGAAGAAGTTGATAACGTTCTCCGGCGTGCCCTGAAACTTCGCGCGCAGCGCCGGGTCCTGCGTGGCGATGCCCACCGGGCAGGTATTCAGATGGCACTTGCGCATCATGATGCAGCCCATCGCCACCAGAGGCGCGGTCGAGAAGCCAAACTCCTCGGCGCCCAGCAGCGCGGCGATGGTCACGTCCCGGCCGGTTTGCAGCTTGCCATCGGTCTGCACGCGAATGCGCCCGCGCAGGTCGTTCATGACCAGCACCTGGTGGGTTTCCGCCAGGCCCAGTTCCCACGGCACGCCCGCGTGTTTGATGGAACTCAGCGGCGAAGCGCCCGTGCCGCCGGAATCGCCGGAAATCAGAACCACGTCGGCGTGCGCCTTCGCCACACCGGCCGCGACGGTTCCGACTCCCACCTCCGCCACCAGCTTTACGGAAATCCGCGCCCGCGGGTTGACATTCTTCAGGTCGTAGATGAGCTGCGCCAGGTCCTCGATGGAGTAGATGTCGTGATGCGGCGGCGGCGAAATCAGGCCCACCCCAGGAATCGAATGACGCACGCGCGCGATGGTCTGGTCCACCTTATGTCCCGGAAGTTGGCCGCCTTCGCCGGGCTTGGCGCCCTGCGCCATCTTGATCTGCAACTCGTCCGCATTAGTTAGATAATTCGCCGTGACGCCGAATCGCGCCGAGGCCACCTGTTTAATGGCGCTACGCCTCTCGGTGCCGAACCGCTCTTCGTCCTCGCCGCCCTCGCCGGTATTGGACTTGCCGCCGATCCGGTTCATTGCCACGGCCAGCGTCTCGTGCGCTTCTTTCGAGATCGAGCCGAACGACATGGCGCCGGTCGCGAAGCGTTTGACGATCTCCTTGGCCGGCTCCACCTCTTCCAAGGGGATCGGGTCGCCTTGCTTAATTTCCAGCAGGCCGCGCAAGGTGCAAAGCTGACGCCCTTGCTTATCCAACAGGTCGGTGTATTCCTGAAACGTCTCGAAACTCTGCTTGCGCACCGCGTGTTGCAGCTTCGCAATGGTGTCGGGGTTGTAAAGGTGATATTCGCCGCGCGTGCGGAACTGGTAGTTGCCGCCCACCGCCAGTTCGGTGTCGGAATCCGTGACTGGCGCGTACGCGTAGCCGTGTTTCAAAATGGCTTCTTGCGCCAGCACGTCCAGACCTACGCCTTCGATGCGCGACACCGTGCCGGTGAAATACTTCTCCACCAGTTCCTTATTCAGACCGATGGCTTCGAAAACCTGCGCGCCCCGATAGCTTTGCAGCGTGGAGATCCCCATCTTCGAGAAGGTCTTCAGCAGGCCTTTGTTGATGGATTTGACGTAGTTGTAGACGGCCTTCTGGCCTTCGGCGGCCGTATGGCCCTGTGCCACGGTTTCGAGCGCCAGGTACGGATTCACCGCGCTCGCACCATAGCCGATCAGCAGCGCGAAGTGCATCACCTCGCGCGGCTCGCCGGATTCGATAATCAGCGCCACCTGCGTGCGCGTCTCCTCACGCACCAGGTGATTGTGCACCGCCGTGAGCGCCAGCAGGCTCGGGATCGGCGCCATGTCCTCGTCCACCCCGCGGTCGGAAAGAATCAATAGGGTGTAGCCCGACTTGATCGCCAGCGACGCGCGCCGGCAAAGCTGCGTCAGCGCCCGCTCCAGACCCTTGGCCCCCTGCTCCACTTCGAACAGCATGTTGAGCGTGGTCGCCAGGAAATCGCCCTGCGAGACGCGCCGCAGCTTTTCCAGATCGCGGTTGCTCAAAATCGGGTGCGGCAGCTTGAGGGTGTGGCAATGCTGCGGCGTTTCAGCCAGGATGTTGCGCTCGGTGCCGATGTAACTGGTGAGCGACATCACCATCTCTTCGCGGATGGGGTCGATCGGCGGATTGGTTACTTGCGCGAAGAGCTGTTTGAAGTAGTTGAACAGCGGCTGCGGCTTGTCCGAGAGGCAGGCCAGCGGTGTGTCGGTGCCCATGGAGCCGATCGGTTCTTCACCCTTTTCGGCCATGGGGCCCAAGATGATCCTGATGTCTTCATCGGTATAGCCGAAGGCCCGCTGGCGGCTGAGCAGTGTGGCGTGATCCGCGCCATGCTCGCGCGGCGGTTCGGCAAGCTTGTCGAGCGTAATCTGGTTCTCTTTAAGCCAGAGCTGATACGGATTGCGTCCGTAGAGGCTGCGCTTGACCTCGCGGTCCGCAATGATGCGGCCTTCCACCATGTCCACCAGCAGCATCTTGCCCGGCTGCAGCCGGCCCTTCATCTTCACGTCCTCGGGCTTGACCGGCAGCACGCCGGTCTCCGAAGCCATGATCACCAGGTCGTCGCGCGTAACCAGGTAACGCGCCGGACGCAGGCCGTTGCGGTCAAGCGTGGCGCCAATCGAGCGGCCGTCGGTGAACGCAATCGCCGCCGGCCCGTCCCACGGCTCCATCAGCGAGGCATGGTATTCGTAGAATGCGCGCTTCTGCGGGTTCATGTGCGGGTTGTGGTCCCAAGCCTCGGGCACCAGCATGGCCATCGCGTGCGGGATGCCGCGCCCGGACATCACCAGCAACTCCAGCGCGTTGTCGAACGATGCCGAATCGCTGCCACCCGGCTGGACGATGGGGAACAGCTTCTTGATGTCGTCGCCGAATAGCGGCGAGGCCAGCACCGATTGCCGCGCGTGCATCCAGTTCACGTTGCCGCGCACCGTGTTGATTTCGCCGTTGTGCGCCACGTAGCGATAGGGATGCGCCAGGTGCCAGGTAGGGAATGTGTTGGTGGAGAAGCGCTGGTGCACCAGGCACAGCGCGCTCACCACGTCCGGGTCGCTCAGTTCCGGATAGAAGTTGGCGATCTGCGGCGCCAGCAGCAGCCCCTTATAGACGATGGTTCGGGCCGAAAACGAGGGGAAGTAGAAGAAGTTCTTTTCAGCCAGGTCCGACTTCGCGACTTCCAGTTCCGCGCGCTTGCGAATGACGTACAGCTTGCGCTCGAGCTGATCTTCCGTCATGCCCTTGGCCCGGCCCACAAAGATTTGTTCGATGTATGGCTGCGAAGCCCGCGCCACGCGCCCGATCGCCTCACCGTGGATCGGCGTGTCGCGCCACCCGAGCACGGTGAGGCCTTCCTCGCGCACGATACGCTCGACGATTCCTTCGCACATCAGGCGCGGATGGGGCTCTACCGGCAGAAACGCCATACCTACGCCGTACTCGCCCGCGCCCGGCAGCGTGAATCCCAGCTTGGCGCACACGCGCACGAAGAACTTGTGTGGAATCTGAATCAGCACTCCGGCGCCATCGCCGGTTTCCGGATCGCAGCCGCACGCGCCGCGGTGCGTCAGGTTAATCAGGACCTGAATGCCCTTAACGATAATGTCGTGCGACTTCTGCCCTTGGATGTTGGCCACGAAGCCGATGCCGCAGGCATCGTGCTCCATCCGCGGGTCGTAGAGCCCAGCGGCACAGGGAACGTGTCCGTGCGAAGCCGGATTCGTGCCTGTGTGGCTTTTAGGTAGGCCGATACTCACATTCGTTTCGCTCATGCAAGGAGGTCCTGCGGGGAATTCACTTGCCGGGTAGGGTAGTCCGGTAGCGCTTTCTTCCCAAAAGGTGGTTGCCTTGAGAACGAGTGTACCAGCGTTTCTAGTATTAGACAATAGGAAAATATGATGACTCAAAATTAGATGCGCTTATGCTATACTGCCCTGGTGGCCTTTTGGGAACTGAGCCTTTTCAAAGAGATAGCAGCTAACCGCAGCATGAGCCGCGGTGCCGAGCATTGCGGGGTTAGCCAATCGGCAGCCAGCCAGCAGGTGCAGGAGGTGGAACGCCGATTGGGTGTGGCCCTATTTGACCGGAGCAAACGCCCCCTGGACCTGACCCCCGCCGGCCGGCTCTACGCCGATTTCTGCCGCGATGTGCTGCGGCGCGAGGAGGAATTCACCCATGCCCTGGAGTCGCTGAAAGGCGCGGTCGAAGGCGCGGTACGCGTCGTTTCCATTTACTCCACGGGCCTTTCCGAAATGGGCCGCCTGCAGGAAGAATTCTCCGCCCGTTATCCCACCGCCCAACTCCAGGTGGAGTACATGCGCCCCGACAAGGTCTACGAGGCGGTACGCACCGATGCCGCCGACCTGGGCCTGGTAAGCTACCCCGAATCCAGCCGCGAAATCGCCGCCATCCCCTGGCGCAAAGAGGAGATGCAGGTGGCCGTCCCGCCCTCACACGCCTTTGCCGGGCGAGAAACGGTCTACCCCGCCGACCTCAACGGCCAGGACTTCATCGCCTTCGATGAAGACCTCTCGATCCGCCGCGAACTGGACCGCTACCTCCGAGCGCAAGGGATCGAAGTCAGAATCGTGATGCACTTCGACAACATCCAGATGATCAAGGAAGCGGTCGAGTTGGGCTCCGGCATCAGCATTTTGCCGGCGCGAACCATGCAGGCCGAAATCGCCCAGGGCCGAATCGTCGCCGTCAAACTGCACGCCCCCGACCTGGTTCGCCCCGTCGGCATCGTTCACCGCAAGCGCAAGAAGTTCAACCGCGCCGCGCAGGCTTTCCTCGATTTGCTGGTGGGCGAGCGACCCGCCGCGCCGGGCAATCACAACGGCCACCAGGCAGGCAATGGCGTGAATCGGGTGGATGGCTTATCATGACGGTCATGGGAACGACCACGACACTGATGAGCCTCGCCGAATTCGAGCGCCTCGCCGAGGGACCCGACCAGGTCGAACTCCTGAAGGGAGAACTCGTCCGAATGCCTCCTCCCCAACGCGACCACATGGAGATTTGTCACCGGCTCTATGACCCGCTTAAAGCTGCAGTCACGCGCCTGAAAACGGCAACGCCCAATGCCATGCTGGGCAACGTGTACATCGAGATGGGTTACCTCCTCTCCGGCGATCCCCGTTCCTGGCTTCGGCCGGATGTCAGTCTGACTCATCCCCAGCAACCCGGCGATCGCTACTATGAAGGCGCGCCGCTGATGGTATTCGAGGTTGTTTCGGAAAACGACACGGCGCGCGAATTGGAAGGCAAGGTTGCCGCGTATCTGGCGGATGGGGCCGCCGAGGTTTGGGTAATCTACCCGGACACCCGGCACGCCTGGGTTTATGACCGGGGGTCGCCCGCCGCTCGTCGCGAGACCAGATCCATCCGCAGCGAACTGCTTCCTGGAATTGAGATTCTGTTGGACGAGATTCTGTAAAATTCGAACCGGTGCCCGCGTTCCGCACGGACGCGTCCCTCGGATTCACTTCAGCCATTTCAAAAAGACCGGCAGCGAGTGCAATTGGTCCACATGGTCCGGCGCCGAATTCCCCGCGTAACCAATGAGCCGAAACCTGCCCGCCCTCGCCTCGCTGAGTTGCTGTAGACCCATCGGCCCCCATTTCAGCACTGCCCGCCGCTCGATCCCCAGTTGCGTCACTAGGTAGTCGGCGGTTTCGGTGGTGCTGGCGAAGGTCCCAGGAAAGATCTCCGAGTGCGTCACAATCGCGCGTTTCCGCGATTGCATCGCGTCGCGCCCCAATTGCACCCAGACCTGCAGATTGCCCGGGTCGATCTTGGATTCGAGCGGCCCGGGCTTTCCGTCCACGTAGCCCGTATGGATGCCGTCGATCGACAAGACGCCATCCACCCGCCCGTAAGATTCCGGGGTCGCCAGAATCTGCCGAATGGCGCCCGATCCCGCGCTCCAGCCACCGAGCAGGACGCGGCCAAACCGCGTCCCCGCTTTGGACTCAGCCTCGCGCAGCAATCCCAGGAATCGCTGCGGGTCATGGAACAACTGCGCGTAAGCGGCCGAGCCGGCCCCCGCCTGCACGCTCACCACCGCCAGATGGTTACGCGCCGCCGCCACCTCCGGCAGCCAGAAGCCGCCATGGAAGAAGAACAGAATCGCCGGGCGCTTAGCAAGCCGCAAGCCGGCCGGCAGAAATAGCGTGCCCAAGTCCAGTTTTTCGCGCCGGCCGGGCGGGGACGTCTCCACCAGCCGCCGGTGGGCCCGCGTGTGCTCCACCATGGGCGAGGGGTTCTGCGCTTGCTGGCCATGTGCCGCGGACAGGATGACGGCGTAAGCGGGGAGCCACCGCATCTGGCGGGGCCGCTATCGGCTTACCGTCTTGCCGCCCTGCCGCAGATGGCTGTGGGTGCGTCCATAAGCGAAATAGATCGCCTGACCGATCACCAGCCATACGATCAGCCGGAGCCAATTCGACCAGCCCAGCGAATACATCATGGCGAAGTTCCAAACGATGCCGAGAATCGGCACCAGTGGAACCAGCGGGGTCTTGAACGGCCGCGGGGCATTCGGGTTCTTCACCCGCATCACCCACACGCCAGCGCACACAATCACGAACGCAAACAGCGTCCCGATACTGGTCATGTGCCCCACAATGCTCAAGGGAAGGAAGGCCGAGAATGGCGCCACGAAAAAGAAGAACAGCAGGTTGGAGCGCCACGGCGTCTGGAATTTCGGATGGATATCCGAGAACACCGGCGGCACCAGGCCATCGCGCGACATGGAATAAAACACTCGGGACTGCCCCAGCAGCATCACCAGAATCACCGAGGTGAAGCCGCAGATGATGCCGAACTTCACCAGGTTGTTCATCCACACGTATTGCGGCATGGCCTTGTCGATGGCCGTTGCCACCGGCGCCGCCGTGCCCAGTTCGAGGTACGGAACCATCCCGGTGAGCACCAGGGCGAAGGCCACGTAGAGTACCGTACAGACCGCCAGCGAACCGATGATGCCGATGGGCATGTCCTTCTGCGGATTCTTGGCTTCTTGCGCCGCTGTCGAGACCGCGTCAAACCCGATGTAGGCGAAGAAAATCGTTCCCGCCCCCATCATGATGCCGCTCAACCCGAAGTGCCCGAACTCGCCGGTGTTTGCGGGGATGTAGGGCGTGTAGTTGGCCTTGTTGATGTACATCCAGCCGATCCCGACGAACACCAACACCACGGCCAGCTTGATCACCACAATCACCGCGTTGGTCCGCGCGGACTCCTTGATCCCGATCATCAGCAGCATGGAGATCAGACCCACAATGATCACCGCCGGAATGTTGGCGATGCCTTGCGCCGTGGTCCCATCCGGCAGCTTCACCGCCTCGAAGGGTCCGGCGATAAACTGCGCGGGCAGGCTGATGCCAAATGTATGGAGCAGCGAAACCACGTAGGCCGACCAACTGATGGATACCGTCGATGAGCCCACCGCGTACTCCAGCACCAGGTCCCACCCGATGATCCAGGCGATCCATTCCCCCAGCGTCGTGTACGCGTAGGTATAGGCGCTGCCAGCCACCGGAATCATGCAGGAGAATTCGCTGTAACACAGGCCCGCCAGCGCGCACCCGATGGCGGCCACTACCATCGAGAGGGCTACCGCCGGCCCGGCGTTCTGCGCTGCCGCCACACCCGTCAGCGAAAACAGCCCCGCTCCGATAATGGCGCCAATCCCCAGCGCGATCAGGTTGCCCGGACCGAGCGTACGTTTCAGGTGGTGCTTGCCGCCTTCCGATTCGGAAATAATGTGGGCGACCGATTTCGTTGCAAATAAGCTCATGTTGTCGCTTTCCTTCTGGTAAAGTAAGCCGGCGCGCCCAGCACAACGAAGATGAGCCCCGGCCAAGTGTCGTTTGGTTCGTACAGAAACAGCAATTCCCATCGGGCCCGCCCGCCAGAATCGTGCTGGTGTGCGACGGGGCACAAACAGGCCCGCCATTCGTCAAAATTCAGAAAAGCAGCACCGCAACAATACCATAATCGGGCGGGTCATGGTAACGCCCGCCATTCTTCCATGCGTTCCCGCAGCGAATGGGCCGTTGCCCGTTCCGGCAGCAGCCCGCCGATCACCGCCACTGAATCGGCCCCAGCGTTCCAAACTTCGGCGGCGTTCTGCAGCGTGATGCCGCCGATTGCCACCAGGGGCTTGTCCACCAGCCCCCGGCATCGCCTTACTTCCTCGACGCCCAGCACTGGGTCCGGGTTGCGCTTCGACTCCGTCGCGAACACCGGACCTAACGCCACGTACTCCACCGGTTCGCCGCCCGCCGCCGAGAGTTGTGCCGCGTTGTGGCTGGAGTAGCCGATGGCCGCATCCGGGCCCATGAGCCTGCGGGCATCGCGCGGCGCCAAATCATCCTGCCCCAGGTGCAGTCCCGCGCCCAGCAGGAGCGCGAAATCGGCGCGGTCATTGACAATCAGTTCCGCCCCGGCTTCCCGGCACAACTGCGCCACCCGCCGCGCGGCTTCCCAAAAATCGCGCCCCCAGTGCCCCTTTTGCCGGATCTGCAGAATCGCGGCGCCACCTTCGAGAAACGCACCCGCCGCCATCTCCAGCGCAATCCCTCGCCACGCCAGCGATTCCGCATCCAGTATGGGGTAAACCCGGGGCAGCTTCATGTTGCCGCGACTCTCCAGGCCGCGAATTGCCTATGATACATTACTCGGCCGCTATCTTTCGGCCATCTTGAGTCACCCGCGGTTTCGGGGCATAGTGGTTGGGCCGGAGCCGTCTGAATGAGTTCCCAGTCCATCACCCTACCGCGGCCTCTGGCCGCGAACTGGATCATCAGCGGCCGGGAAGACCTCACTTGGTTCATCGGTCCCGCCATCGTCAGCTACGCCGTGCTCGCCCTGATGGCCGCCGGGTTCCCGCTCACCCCGCTCTACTTGATCTGGCTTCTCGGTATCGATGGCCCTCACGTACTGGCCACCGTAACCCGTACCTATTTCGACCCGGCGGAGCGCAAGCGTCTCGGGCTGTGGCTCTTGGTCGTGATCCCGGCCGCCATGCTGGGCCCGATCCTGGTCGCCGCCGGCGCCGAGGCGTTCTTTTACATTTTCGCCATCTCGTGGCTGCACTACCATATTGCCAAGCAGCATTTCGGCTTCGTCATGTTGTACAAGCACAAAGCCCGCGAGCGCGGCCGGACGGATTACTTGCTGGACCGCTGGTTCCTGCTGACTTCGCTGATGCTGCCCTTCGGCCGTTTCGCGGTCCGCAACTTCTTCTCCGTTCTGCCCACTCTGCCCGCGGTGCAGCGCTTGGACGATCTCCTGCTGGTGGCGTGTGCCGTTCTCACCGCGGCATACCTGCTCCGCCAGATCCAGAAATGGAATCAGGGTGAGCCCCTGAATACCCCGAAGCTGATGCTCTTGGCGGCTGTGGTCCCCCTCCAATGGATCGCCTTCGGACACGCCACCGCCAACCCGTCCGATGGCCTGATGCGGGCCGGAATCGTCCTCGGCTTATTCCACAGCTTCCAATACCACCGATTGATGTGGTTTCACAACCGCAATCGCTACACGGATCCGGAAGGCGAGACGGGCGCTGGTCTCGCCGCCATCCTGGCGCGCCGGGTGGTCTACTACTTTGGCGCGGCCGTGGTACTTAATCTGGTCCTGGCGGTAGCGCCAGCCCGTTTCATGCCTAGCCCATGGGTGAAGGCTGCTGTCTGGGGCATCCCGTTCACCCACTACATCCTCGATTCCAAGATCTGGCGTGTCCGTGGCAACAAGGACCTGGCCGCCGCCTTGCGCCTGTAAGCCCTTCATTTTCGTCATACAGTAGGGCATGGACACTATCGGCCTCATCGGCGTTGGCCTGCTCGGGTCCGCTATCGCCACCCGCCTGTCGGCGGCGGGCTACGCCGTCCTCGGCTACGACCTCATACCCGAGCGCCGTCTCGGCGCAAACTCCGCGCAGGAGGTTGCCCGCAAGTGCCGCACCATCATTCTGTGCCTGCCCACCTCCGAAGTCGTTGTCCAGGTGCTTGCCGGTATCGAACTCAGTCCAGGCACCACTATCATCGATGCCACCACTGGCGAACCGGAAACCATGGCGGCGTTAGGCGTGAAACTGGCCAAGTCCTCCATCGACTACCTGGATGCCACGGTCCTCGGCTCCAGCCGGGTGGTCCGCAACGGCGCCGCGATCGTAATGGTTGGCGGCCGGCGTCAGACCTTTGACGCCGCCGCCCCCCTGTTCCGCACCTTCGCGTCGCGCGCGTTCTACCTGGGATCCTACGGCGCCGGCGCGCGTATGAAACTGGTGGCCAACCTCGCCCTCGGACTGCATCGCGCCGTGCTGGCCGAGACCCTCGCATTTGCGCACGCCTGCGAGGTTTCGCCGACCGACGCGCTGGAGGTGCTCAAAGCCGGGGCGGCTTATTCGCGCGTGATGGACGACAAAGGCCAAAAGATGCTCGACCACGACTTCACGGTCGAGGCCAAGCTCTCGCAGCACCTGAAAGACGTCCGCCTGATCCTGGCCGCTGCCAGCGCCAAGGGCGCCAAAGCTCCGCTATCCCAGGTCCACCGCCAGTTGCTCGAGCGCCTGGAGGCCGGCGGTTATGGCGACCTCGACAACAGCGCGATCATCATGGCCTACGAGTAAGGCCGGACACCTCTTACTCGGGATGTTAGGATAGGCCTGCAAACGGGTTCACCACGCGGACGGTGCCATAAAGCCGATCGTGCTGAAGGTCCTCAGTGAGCATCTCCGGCAGCCCGTAGTATTCCGCATATGCCCAAATGTGTGCATCGAACCAGCTCAACTGGTACGCCGAGCATGCGCGAACGGCATGGCGTAGAATCGCTTCGTTCGGGTAGAGAACGGTGAACTGTTTCAGGAATTCTTCCGCTTCTCGCAGGGCGTCGGCCTGTTTAAGGATCGTCTAGCCGCGAATGGGGCGTGTTACCGCTGCGACGAACTCAACGATCGCCTGGTGGGGCAGGCGCACGGAGTCCTCGATGATGCCACGCCTGAGAATCTCGACAGCAATCTTCTGCTTCTCCCTAAATCGGTCGTCGAACCGATAGACCAGGATATTGGTGTCAACGAGAACGGCCACGCCCGCAAAGATCCTCTCTTCTCCATCCCCGGTCGCGAGGCCGCTCTATGGCACGCGCCGATCGACGCTTTCTGTGGCGCTCGGTGGCTTGATCGAACCAATGGAGTCGCGACTCGTGACTCTGGAGTGACGCCTGTTTGCCAGGAGGAATCACGCGAATCGCTTCACCGGCAGGCACCCAGTCTATGTCGTCGCCTGGATGGATATGGTATTCCTTTGCGATCTTCCTCGGCACCGTGACTTGGTATTTGGATGTGACCTTGGCCATACGTGCTTCCCGACGCCCACAGTCCTTACCTTAGCAAGGATCCGATCCTTGTTCAACAGCCGGCTTTGTTCTAGCGACCGTTCGCCCTTGTAAACGCTGCGTGGCCAGCCGTGAGTAATTCGGTCGCCTAAGCTGATCGGGGATACTTCCGGATTGGCCAAGCATTTCGCCGTTCGTCATGCCAAAGCTGTGTGCTCGTGCGACTGCCCCGCGTCATTGCCGCCGCGAAACTCCACCACCAGCACGGTTATATCGTCGGACTGCTGTGCCCCCTCGGTGAACGCCGCGACCCCCGCCTGAATGGCGTCGTGGATTGCCGCGCAGGAATCCCCGGCATGCGCGTTCACAGTTTCGCGGAGGCGGCGCTTGCCGAAGAACTGTCCTTCGTTGTTCTGCGCCTCGGTTACCCCGTCCGTGTAGATCACCACTTTGTCGCCCGGCGCGAGGTTTTGCGTCAGTACCGGAAAATCGGCGGTTTCCACCAGACCCACTGGCATGCCGTTGGCGTCCAGTTCCAGCCGTTCGCCGTTCGCCCGCACGATCAGCGGCGGGCAATGCGCCGCGTTCACGTAGGAAAACCGGCCGTTCCGGTCCAGCAGCGAATAAAAAACCGTCGCGTACTTCTCGCCGCCCGTGCGGTCAATCAAAAACCGGTTCAACCGCTCCATTCGGTGACTCATGGCCTCGGTATGCTCCGTGGCAGTAATCAACGCTCCCTGCAAAAGCGAAGCCAGCAGCGCGGAACTCACTCCTTTTCCCGAGACATCGGCCACCACGGCCGACCAGCAATGCGGGTTCACCGCGGCCATGTCGTAGTAGTCGCCACCCACTTCGTGCGAAGCCACGCTGCTGCCGCTGGCCGCCAGCCATCCGTCGGCCGGCAGCTTGCTCGGCAATAAGCTCTGCTGGATGGTTCGCGCCAGCCGCAGTTCCTCCTCCATTTGGTGCTTGGCCCGTTCCTCTTGAAGCAGGCGCGCGTTTTCGAGCACCGTGGAGGCCTCGATCGCCAGCGTCTGGAGCAGTTCGCGATTGCCGCCGGCCAGGTCGGCCGACACCACGCGCGAATCCATGTAGAGCACGCCCACTGTCTCATTCCCGGTGGAAAGAATGCTGGTGGCCTCGCCCTGCCCGGTCCGGATGCGCACCAGCGGCACGCAAATGACACTGCGCAATTCCAGATCGGCGACGCTGTTCTGCGGCCGCGTCTCGTTGACACCCAGCGGGTCGAAATTCATCGACAGCAGTTCGCGCCGGTGTTGCAGCGCACGGTGGATCACCTCCCGCGGCACCCGCAGGTCGGTTTCCCGCAGGTGATGCCCTTTGCGATGACGCGCCACCCGCGTCTCCAACCCCTTCGCGTCCCGCAGCAGCAGGAACCCGCGCTCGGCGCCGGTGATCGCCAGCGCCGTATCCACTACCGAGATCAGCACGTCGTCGATGGAAAACGAACTCTGCAGCGTGCGGGCCAAGTCCAGGATGGCTCTCAGCTTTGCCAGGTTGGTGCCCACGCCGTGAGCCGGGGCCTGCTTTTCCGCCGCGCCCACCTGATCCATGAGGCGCTTCAACTCCGCGCCGTCCAGCGCGAAAATGAGCTGATAGGAATCCTGCGCGCCGAACTCGATCTTGTCGGAATTGGCCAGCACCTGCCGCTCGATCCGCTTGCCGTTGAGGAAGGTGCCGTGGCGGCTCCCAAGATCCTCTAGCAGGTACTCGCCATTTTCAACTACAATGCGGGCGTGCGCGCGCGACACTCGGCTGTCCCTAACGATCAGGTTGCTTTCCGGCTGGCGGCCGATGCGAAAGGGCAGCGGGTCGATGGCCACACGCGAACGATGGCCGTTGGGGTCGATCACCACCAGAGAGGCCGGTCCCGGCGAGGCTAAAGCGGCACCCGGTTCCATTTCAACCAGGCTGCGAACGGGCGCGTTTCCGCGCGCTGGGTTTCACAGGCGCCACTGGCTGGTGCCGCAGTTCCTCCACCTCGCGCGCGCGCAGGGTCTGGCAGTGCGCGCAATATCCGCCCACCTCAGTCCGAGCCAGCAGCACCTGAAAGCCGAAGTGGCTTTCGATCTGCTTTCGCAATCGCTGCAGCGGCTCGCCGAAAAACTCTTCCACCTTGCCGCAGCGCAGGCAGATCACGTGCGCGTGCTCCTGCTTCAGCCGTGTCTCGTAATAATGTTGGTCGCCGCCGTAGTGCATCAGGTCGAGTTCGTCTACTAGCCCGCCCAGCTTGAGCATTTTCAGCGTGCGGTACACGGTGACCCGATTCAGCTTTGGGTCCTTCTCCTTGGCCATCTGGAACAGGCGTTCGGCATCCAGGTGCTCGCCGGTCTGGTCGATGAGTTCGAGCAGAATCTGCCGCTGGCGCGTGAGGCGGACTCCCCGTTCCTTGAGGGATCCTTCAATTGAATCGAGGGCCATATTGAGAGTAGGAGACTCAACCAATTCTACCAGCGGCACAGGCAACTTGTCCGTGCTGTGCGAAGGAGAGCTGGTCGCTGCGGGACGGGGCCTC
>Ga0209067_10000928_pt1 | contig 18372 bp, 16 predicted proteins | sample ColStrG_CSR_2013_FD_187199 | JGI IMG/M metagenome (GOLD analysis project Ga0209067, IMG submission 187199) | Freshwater sediment microbial communities in response to fracking from Pennsylvania, USA - Cold Stream Run_MetaG_CSR_2013 (SPAdes)... | ecosystem: Environmental > Aquatic > Freshwater >...
TGAACGACGCGCAGAATCTGAATATGATAGACCGCGAGCGTCTGTTCGGATATCTGGAAGGCAGCCGCAAACTGATTCTGGTCGAGCCGCAGGTCAAGCTGACCGTATCCTCGCGCATGCCCGGACTGGATGGTCAAAAAATGTCCAAGAGTTACGGCAACACTATCGCGCTGCGTGAAGATCCGGAAAGCGTGACCAAAAAGGTCCGCACCATGATTACCGATCCGGCCCGCATCCGCCGCAATGATGTCGGCACCCCGGAAAAATGCCCGGTCTGGCAGTTACATCAGGTGTATTCGGATTCTCCCACCAAACTCTGGGTGCAGAATGGCTGCACCACTGCCGGCATAGGCTGTCTGGACTGCAAGCAACCGGTGATCGATGCCATCATCAAAGAACAGCAGCCCATGCACGAACGCGCGCAGCAGTATCTGGACAATCCGTCGCTGGTGCGTGCCATCGCCGCTGACGGTTGCGACAAGGCGCGCCGCCTGGCGCAGGAAACCATGCGCGACGTGCGTGAAGCGATGGGCATCGATTACTCCTGATGTCGTCATCGCCATCAGCCTGGCTGCAACGCCATCTGCATCGGATTCCCAAAGGTGAAGTACTGGATCTGGCCAGTGGGGCAGGGCGTAACTGCCCGCCGTTGCTGGCAGCCGGACATCAGGTGCTGGCAGTGGACCGTGATCCCATATTGCTCGCGGAAGCTGCCCGGCTGGGTGCCGACACGCTGTGCCATGATCTTGAAGCCGAGGGCGCAGTGTGGCCGTTTGCCGCGCAGCGCTTTGCCGGGATTGTGATCTGCAATTATCTGCATCGGCCGTTGTTTGCGCATATCCTGAACAGTCTGGCGGATGGCGGGGTGTTAATCATTGAGACCTTTGGGCAGGGCAACGAACAATATGGCCGACCGCGCAATCCGCAGTTTTTGCTGGCACCGGATGAGCTGCTGGGATTGGGACAGTATGCGCCGCATTGCAGTCTGCACGTTGAGGCGTTTGAGTCGGGATACGTCGAGGTGCCGGCGCCTGCCATTATTCAGCGCGTGTGCATCATCAAGGCAGCGCAGCCCTGTGCAGCTGCGCACGATAATCATTAGCGCTTAGACCCCTGATCCGCTACAATCAACGTTTTATTAATTTTGACGCTTTATCATGACTATGATTACCGGAAGCTTAGTTGCAATAGTTACACCAATGCATGCCGATGGCAGTCTGGATATTCCGGGCCTGAAAAAATTAATCGACTGGCACATCAGTGAAGGCACCGACGGCATTGTCATCGCCGGGACCACGGGCGAATCCGCGACGGTCACCGTTGAAGAGCATCTTGAGCTGATTCGTATTACTGTCGAACACACCAACAAACGCATTCCCATCATCGCCGGTTCCGGCGGCAATTCCACGCACGAAGCAATCAATCTGACCCGCTACGCCAAAGAAATCGGCGCAGATGCGTCGCTGCAGGTTGTGCCTTATTACAATCGCCCGACCCAGGAAGGCATGTATCAGCACTTTAAGAAAATTGCTGAGTCGGTAGATCTGCCGATTATTCTGTATAACGTCCCTGGCCGCAGCGTCGCGGATGTCTCCAACGAGACCATCGTGCGATTGTCACAGGTTCCGAATATCGTAGGCATCAAGGAAGCCAGCGGCAATATTGGCCGTGATATTGAACTGCTGTCCATGGTGCCGGAAGATTTTGCCGTCTACTCGGGTGACGATTTATCTGCATTAGCGCTGATGTTATGCGGTGGCAAAGGGAATATCTCGGTGACGGCCAACGTCGCCCCGCGCGCCATGCATGATATGTGTGCTGCTGCAATGCGCGGGGATATTGCCGCGGCGATGGCGATCAATAAACCGTTGATCCCATTGCATCAAAAATTATTCTTGGAACCCAATCCGGTTCCAGTAAAATGGGCGCTTTGCGAAATGGGTCTGATCCCTTCCGGCATCCGTTTGCCTCTGGTGCCCCTGTCAAGTCAATATCATGCAACTCTGGCCAAGACACTTTCCGACCTCAGTTTGCTGAATTCATAAACTACCCGACAAATTGGGAAGTGGTAGTAAAACGTGGGTGTGGGCGCTGCCCGGCACTGAAAGACTGTTAACTTTAAGTTTGTATCGAAATGACTATACGCAATAATTCAGTTGGAAATCTGGTATCCGTGCTGGCCGTCACCGTGTTGGCTGGTTGCAGTTATACCGGCAATTTATTAACGCCCGAACGCGTCGATTACAAAAGCGCCAGCAAGAAAGAATCCGCAGCGCCGACGCTGGACGTGCCGCCGGATCTGAGCCAGATTTCACGCGACAATCGTTATTCGATACCTGACGGTAAAGCCGGCACGCTGACCGCATCCGGATTTAACGCCAATAAAGATCAGCCGACTGCAACCCTGTCGTCAGCAGTGAAAGCGACAACACCGACTATTGCAGTCAATGCGCTCGAAGGCATGCGCATCGAACGTGACGGTTCACAGCGCTGGTTACTGGTGCCGCAATCTCCTGAGACGTTATGGCCCAAGTTGAAACAGTTTTGGCAGGCAAACGGATTTCTGATTAATCAGGAATCCGAAGCGACCGGCATCATGGAAACCGATTGGGCCGAAAACCGCGCCAAGATTCCTGATGATTTTATTCGGCGCACTATCGGTTATGTATTTGATTCCCTGTATTCCACCGGCGAGCGCGACAAATACCGCACCCGTCTGGAACGTCGTGCTGATGGCTCGACTGAAATTTATATCAGTCAGCGCGGCGTGGAAGAAGCGTTTGTCGGCACACAGAAAGACACCACGACCTGGGTGGCGCGCGCCAACGACCCGACACTCGAAGCTGCTTTCCTGACCCGTCTGATGATCAGTCTGGGCACCGCACCGGAAAAAGCCCGGGCACTGGCCGATACACCAGTTGATCTGCCGACCAAGGCAAAACTGGCTAAGGATGGTGCAAGCACCAGAATTGATATTGATGAATCATTTGATCGCGCCTGGCGCCGTGTCGGTCTGGGCCTGGACCGTGTTGGATTTACCGTCGAAGACCGTGATCGCAACAATGGCATTTATTTTGTGCGCTATGTTGATCAGGACGCGCAAAATGACAAGGGCTTCTTCACGAAACTGTTCTCGTCCGATAAAGATGCGGAAGCAAAACGCTATCGTATTCTGGTCAAGGGTGAATCGAATGTCAGCCATATTACCGTGCAGAATAATGATGGTGGCGCTGAGACTTCTGCAGCGTCTGAAAAGATTCTGAATCTGTTGCTGGAACAGCTGAAGTAATCTGGCGAGGTCGATGCAGTTAAAAAACGCGCTTCGGCGCGTTTTTTAATACCGAATGAAACTGAATCAATCTTTTGAGCGACGCACATCATGGACCACCAACAAATCCTGGCAGTTACCCAATCCTGGCTGGAAAAAGCGGTCATCGGGTTAAACCTGTGTCCGTTTGCCAAGGCCGTGCACGTCAAACAGCAAATCCGTTATGCCATCAGTGATGCAAACAATACCCGCGACCTGCATGCCAGGCTGCTCGCAGAGATTGAATTTCTGCTCGAAGCCGATCCGGAAAACGTCGAAACCACCTTGCTGATCCATCCGCAGATATTGCATGACTTTTTGGATTTCAATGATTTTCTGGATGTCGCCGAGGCTTTGCTGGTTGACCTGAAAGCGGACGGGATTCTGCAGATCGCCAGCTTCCATCCGCAGTATCAGTTTTTCGGCACCAAACCGGATGATATTGAAAATTACACCAACCGTTCACCGTATCCCACGCTGCACCTGATCCGCGAAGCCAGTATTGAGCGGGTGTTGGACAGTTATCCGGACACCGATGACATCTATCAGAAAAATATCGATACGCTGCAGCGCCTGGGTCTCGCCGGATGGCGCGCACTGTTTGCTCAACAGTGAGGTTATTGAATCGCGTGTTGCATCATCAGCGCCCGCAGATTTTTCAGTTCCTGGGGATTCATGTCAGAGACCGCAATGTATGTCATGCCGGAATCAGCCTACCGCAATAAATTGAACCCCTGCACGGCAGCCGGTGTTGCCGCCTGATCGGCCTTCGCCGACCACATCCACCCGGTCAGAGAACACTGGTGACGATCACAGCGCCGCAGGCCGTCGAGCTGGTATTTTTATGTGATAACTTTTGCGGCGACGGCCATGAAAAAATGCAGGGAAAAATGACTGTGCTGGCCAAATCGTCAAATAAAAAACGCGGTCAATCTGCATTGACCGCGTTGTTCAGGAGCAGCTTGTTTTATAAAACTTCGCTGGCGTGATCTGCCAATCGTGAACGTTCACCGCGTGCCAGCGTAATATGCCCGCTGTGCGCCCAGCCTTTGAATCGATCGACCACATAAGTCAGACCGCTGGAACCTTCTGTCAGATACGGCGTATCGATCTGCGCGATATTTCCCAGGCAGATAATCTTGGTGCCCGGACCGGCACGTGTGACCAGCGTCTTGACCTGTTTTGGCGTCAGATTCTGCGCTTCATCAATGATCAGGAATTTATTCACAAAAGTACGGCCGCGCATGAAGTTCAGTGATTTGATTTTGATTTTCGAGCGGATCAGATCCTGGGTTGCAGCACGCCCCCAGTCGCCGCCGTCGTTGTCGGATTTGTTCAGTACTTCGAGGTTGTCGTCGAATGCACCCATCCATGGCGACATTTTTTCCTCTTCGGTACCAGGCAGGAAACCGATGTCTTCACCAACCGGCACGGTAACGCGGGTGACGATAATTTCATTGTAGGTTTTGGTTTCCAGTACCTGCGCCAGTCCTGAGGCCAGGGCCAGCAGGGTTTTACCGGTACCGGCCTGACCTAGCAGGGTGACGAAATCGCATTCGGGATCCATCAGCAGGTTGAGCGCAAAATTCTGTTCGCGGTTGCGTGAGGTGACGCCCCAGACGCTGTGGCGTGCATTGCCGAAATCGCGCAGGGTCTGCAGTACAGCGGTTTTGCCGTTGATCTGACGTACCTGCCCGTAAAACGACGCTTCGCCGTTGTTCGGTTCCAGATACACAAACTGGTTCACCAGCAGATTGGTAATAAACGGACCGGTGACCCGATAGAACGTATTGCTGACACCGTTGCGGTTTTCCTGCCACGACTCCATGCCCTTGCCATGTTTGTTCCAGAAATCGAGCGGCAACTGGACCAGACCGGTGTAAAGCAGATCGGAATCTTCCATGACGTGGTCATTGAAGTAATCTTCTGCCGGCAAGCCGAGTGCACGCGCCTTGATGCGCATGTTGATGTCTTTGGAAACCAGGACGATAGGGCGGTTCGGATGTTCTGCTTCCAGTGCCCGTACCACACCCAGAATCTGGTTGTCAGCCTTGCCGACCGGCAGGCCTTCAGGCAGGTTGATGTTTTGCAGCTTAGTCTGAAACAGCAGATGTCCCTTGGCTTCCTTGTTGCCCAGTTTGGACAGGGGAACGCCTTCACTGATTTCAGAGTTGGAATCATCACCAACCAGCGCATCCAGCGTGCGGGAAACCTGGCGCGCATTACGAGCCACTTCAGTCATGCCTTTTTTATGATTATCCAGTTCTTCCAGCGTAATCATCGGCAGATAGATGTCGTGCTCTTCAAAGCGGAACAGGCAGGAAGGATCGTGCATCAGCACGTTCGTGTCGAGCACAAATAACTTGGTCACGCCCATGGTATCGGCCTTGCGGCTGGCGACTGACTTGACATGGTTGTTGTTGAGTTTTTGCGGCGCTGCCTTTTCAATGATGGCGGACTTGACCACCTGGGAAATTTTCGCCTGCGGCAGAGCGGGCGTGTTGTGGGCCGCGACCAGTTCGGCTACCGGTTTGGTCAGGACAGCAGGTTTCGAACGTGATTTAGGTGCCGATGCGCTATGAGCAACAGGGTTAGCGATGGATTGCGTAACTGCTTTAATTGCCGATTTCGCACTAGCCTTGGGGTAATCTTCTTTGGACAGAATCACGGCTGGTTTAGTTGGCATTTTGGGGAGTGGCATTAGGACCTCAATTTACACGCTGGTGGAAATAAAAAAAGCCGCTCGGAACACAAGTGTTCCAATTACGGCCTTTTCGACAGGATTGGTACGGAAGCTGTTATTAAGCTGTTGCGCGCTGCAATGTTACGTTTGCGATGGTCTGTGCGCTTAATAATGGATTCCCTGTTTTTAGTTAGAGGCATTCACAAATTCCAGAACATCATCTACATGCCCATTTACTTTGACTGCACGCCATTCTTTCACTAATTTGCCGTTTCCGTCAATTAAAAAAGTACTTCTTTCAATTCCGCGAACCTGCTTGCCATACATGTTTTTCATCTTGATGACATCAAACTGCTGACAAATAATTTCGTCCGGATCAGAAATCAGTTCAAAAGGTAAATCGAGCTTGCTTTTAAAGCTTTCGTGGGAGCGAATGCTGTCGCGGCTTAAGCCGAAGATTTCGGCGCCGGCGGCTTTGAATTGGACGTGCAGATCACGGAATGCAATGCTTTCAGTGGTGCAGCCTGGGGTATTGTCTTTGGGGTAAAAATACAGAACGATTTTTTTTCCGGCAAAATCTGCCAGGTTGAAGGTTTGCCCGCCGGTCATTTCTGCTGAAAAATTGTCCAGGGTTTTATTAATGTTGACTGTCACCGTATTCTCCTAAATCCTTGGTTGTGTTGGATTATTTAATTCAGGCCAGGATCAACTCACCGGATCTTCCTGGAATTTCTCCCCATTGCAGTGGACGAATTGGCAAGCTTTGTGCTGCCAGAGTGTTCGCGTAGTCTGCCATTGAGCCGCAACGGTAACCCTGCTCTTGCCATCCAGTCAGCAATCTTTCGAATATGGGGGCAAGTTTCTGTCCTTCAAGTTCGGCGTGCAGTGTAAATACGTGGTCGCGTGGTTTTTTTGTTAATGTCAAAACGTGATCGGCGATGTTGTTCAAATTGATCTCTGTGCCGTTGACGGTTCGACCCAGAAGCTCATCGAGCGTTGGCAATGTCGTAGGCATCTGTATGCAGCGCAAAGTCGTGCTGCCGATTGAAAGCCGATAAGGGCCGATTTCCGGATCCAGCAGGCTGCCGTCCTCATTCAGTTGCGCACGACCATCCGAGGAGTAGGCAATATTCAACGCATCGAGTTCGGCGAACGCAGCCGGATTCATCTGCCAACCGGCAGCACCGTGGGTTCTTGATGGGACGCCGAATATTTTCTGAAACCGTTGCACCGATTTTTGCATCTGCGCTCTGGTCCATGCCTGATCGCGCTGCCTGACGTTGTCTTGCCATACGACGTGATCCCAGGTGTGGATGCCGCATTCAAAGCCTGCAGCGGCAACGGCCCGCAACTGATTGGCGCAGGTTGCGCCGATGTCCGGTGCCGGGAGCATCACGCCATACATCAGCGTTTTCAGTCCGTAGTGTTCCACTACCGAAGTGCGCGATACCTTTTTAAAAAATCCGGGACGAAACGCGCGCCGCAAGGCCCAGCCGGTGTGGTCTGGGCCGAGGGAAAATAAAAACGTGGCGTTGGCCTGGTGCCGGCCTAACAGTCGTACCAGATTCGGCGTACCTTCGCGGCTGCCGCGGTAAGTGTCGACGTCGATTTTTAAGGTGATAGATGGCATTGAGGGTGATTGGCAAAATGAAAGGTGGTGCATTACGCTGCGCTCATGCACCCTACGATAATTGGCGATGTAGGGTGTGTTAGCGAAGCGTAACGCACCAATACGCCCGCCCCACCAAACACTCTCCCAAAAAAACTCAATCCATCAACGCCCGAGCCTCGGCAACCTGGCTGCGATACGCATCAAAAATTTTGCGCATGGTGTCCGGCATATTGGTGTGTGGCGCCCATTTCAGTTCATCCATGGTGTTGGTAATCTTGGGTACGCGGTTCTGCACGTCCTGATAACCCTTGCCATAGTAGGCAGCAGAAGTTGTTTCAACAATTTTGACCTGTTTGGCGCTGTCGGCATATTCCGGATATTCGGTGGCCAGTTTCAACATCATGTCGGCCAGTTCGCGGATCGAGAAATTGTTGGACGGATTGCCGATGTTGTAGATCTTGCCGGTTGCGACGCCACCCTCGTTGGCGATAATCTTGATCAGCGCATCGATACCGTCATCGATGTAGGTGAATGCACGTTTCTGATGTCCGCCATCAACCAGCGAAATATTCTCACCGCGCACGATGTGACCGAAGAACTGCGTGACCACGCGTGAACTGCCTTCTTTCGGTGTATGAATGGAATCCAGTCCGGCGCCGATCCAGTTGAACGGACGGAACAATGTAAAGTTGAGATTGTCTTCCATGCCGTAACCCCAGATCACACGATCCATCAACTGCTTGGCACAGGAATAAATCCAGCGTGGCTTGTTGATCGGACCGCAGATCAGTTCGGATTCTTCCGGATCGAATTCTTCGTCATGACACATGCCATACACTTCCGACGTGGAAGGGAACACCAGATGTTTGCCGTATTTGGCAGCCGAACGCACGATAGGCAGATTCGCTTCAAAGTCCAGTTCAAAAACGCGCAACGGTTTTTTTACGTAAGTCGAGGGGGTGGCAATCGCCACCAGCGGTAAAATGACATCGCATTTCTTGACGTGGTATTCCACCCATTCTTTATTGATCGTGATGTCGCCTTCAAAAAAGTGCATACGTTCGTGGTTGAGGATGTCGCTGATCCGGTCGGTCTGCATGTCCATGCCGTACACATGCCAGTCAGTGGTTTCCAAAATGCGTTTAGACAGGTGATGACCGATAAAACCGTTAACGCCAAGTATGAGAACTTTTTTCATGGGGGACTCTTTGTATAAAAAATGCGTGAGCTAAAAAGCTGAATTAAGACTGGTTGATTATTTTTTGAAGTTGCGCGGCATTGATGAATTTGCCATCACAGAGCAGCTCATTAATCTTGAGCGCCTGATGGTCGCCACATCCGCCAAACACGACATTATCCACCACACACAAGCCTTGCGGCAAATTTGCTGCCGGCGCGTCCACTAGTCGTGCAGTTTTGATAATGAAGCGATGGCCATACTGATCAGTGTAGGCGCCAGGGTAGGGCGGTGCAACCGCACGATGCAGGTTATACACCTGCTGTCCGGTTTGCCCCCAGTCTATGCGTCCGTCTTCGGGTTTGCGTCCGCCAAAATAACTGCCCTGGCTGACATCATTGGGAACTCTCGCGGCAGTGCCGTTCAATAAAGCCGGAACGGCGTGCCACAGCGTCTGTTCGGACGCCACGGTCAATTTGCCAAAGACATCATGCGCGGTATCGTCAGGCAGTATCGGCACCGAAGTTTGGGCGATGATGGTGCCGGCATCCGGTTTGGCGGTCATCTCGTGCAGCGTGACGCCGGTCTCGGTTTCTCCATGCAGCACAGCCCAGTTAACCGGCACGCGGCCGCGATAGTTGGGGAGCAAGGAACCATGCAGGTTGTAGGCACCGCGTTTTGCCAGTGCCAGAATCTCGACCGGCAGCATATGGCGATAATAAAAACTGAACAGGAAATCCGGGGCCAGCCGGGTAACAGTGTTCAGCAGTTCGGCAGGTTGCGGATCGAGCAGGATTGGAATCTGATGTTCGGCACACAGGGCCGCGACTGAATCAAACCAGATGGTTTCGTTCGGATTGTCATGGTGCGACACTACCAGATCAATTTTGACGCCGCGTGCCAGCAACACCTTGATGCCGCGCACGCCAACGCTGTGGTAGGCAAAGACCACGGCGCGTTGCGCAGAGGGCTTAGTCGTCATGCTGCTCCAGGATGGTTTGCACCACAAAGCGCGGCCGGCCGCGCACCTGCTGATAGATTCGTCCTACGTATTCGCCCAGCAGGCCGATGCCAAATAAAATCGTGCCCATCAGGAAAAATGAAATGGCAAACAGTGTGAACACGCCTTCAGCCTCGGCACCCAGCACAAAGCGTCGTACCAGCAACAGAAATACCAGCGCGCCGGACAGGGCCGACATGATCATGCCGAACATGGAAAACAGCTGCAGCGGCATGATCGAAAAGCCGGTCATCAGATCGAAGTTCAGCCGGATCAGGCTGTAGAGCGAATATTTGGACTCGCCGGCTGAGCGCTCTTCATGCTCAACTGTGATTTCAGTCGGTTTGCGCGCAAACGTATACGCCAGCGCAGGAACAAAGGTATTCATTTCACTGCACTGATTGATCAGGTCGATGATATTGCGGCCATAGGCACGCAGCATATTGCCCTGGTCAGTAATTTTGATGTGAGTGATTTTTTCACGGAAGCTGTTCATGGCCTTCGAAGCCCAGGTACGCCACAGTGAATCCTGACGCTTTCTGCGTATCGATCCCACATAGTCGTAACCTTCGCGCATTTTACTCACCAGCGCGCCGATTTCCTCCGGCGGATTTTGCAGGTCTGCGTCCAGTGTCACGACGATCTCGCCACGCGTAGCCTGAAAGCCGGCCAGGATCGCCATGTGCTGGCCATAATTCCCATTGAATAAAACCACGCGTGTTACATCGGGTCGGGCGCGGAACTGGTCAGACAGGATCGCAGCAGAGTTATCCTTGCTGCCGTCATTGATAAAGACGATTTCATAACGGGTGCCTGCAGCGGCCAGTTTGTCGAGCGCCGGGTACAGCCGTGCAAACAAGGAAGCGAGTCCGGCCTGCTCGTTATAAATAGGAATGACAACGGAAAGTTCTGGTTTCATAGATGGCATTATTGTTTTAATTGTCGATCTGCAAAGCAGTCTCAGGTGTTCATCAAGGACCGATGGGGTCTTAATAAAGGCAGGATTTTACCGCAGTTACCACTCTTTCTACATCTTCCATTTTCAGTGCATTGAACATCGGCAGCGTCACGGTCTGGTAGCCAATATGCTCGGCAACCGGGAACATGCCTTCCTTGAAGCCGCGTTCGCGATACAGGGTGAAGAGATGGATGGGCGAATAATGATAGCCGGTCCCGATATTCAGCTCGGCCATCTGCTTCATGAAATTGGCGCGCACCACGGTTTTTGGCAGGATGATCTGGAACAGATGCCAGTTGCTGTGTTCGGTGTCCGCAATCGGCAGCTGCGCGCCGCTCTTTGCTTCAAAATCGGTGCCGAAGCAGGTGAAATAATGCAGCGCCAGACTGCGCCGGTGCGCGGCAATCGCGTCGATATTTGGCAGTTGCCCCAAGCCCAGGGTGGCAGCGATATCGGTCATGTTGTATTTGCCGCCCAGTACGTCGACATCAATCCCGTCGACGCCGCTGCGCGTGACGCCCTGCAGACGATATTTTTCTGCCAGTCTGGCCTCTTCCTGAGAATTCACCACCAGGCAGCCGCCTTCGGAGGTGGTCAGATTTTTATTTGCCTGAAAACTGAACGAGACAAAGTCGCCAAATGAGCCGATGGGTTTGCCTCTCCAGCGCGAGCCCAGCGCCTGCGCGGCATCTTCAATGACGCGCAGATGATATTTGTTGGCGATGGCATACAGCCGGTCCATATCCATGGGCAGACCGGAGAGAAATACCGGAATTATTGCCTTGGTGCGCGGCGTGATGGCGGCTTCGAGTTTGTCCAGATCGAGATTGCGGGTGCGCGCATCGATATCGGCAAACACCGGTGTGGCGCCGACTTCAATGATTACATTGGCTGTCGCTACCCACGAGATCGGGGTGGTGATCACTTCATCGCCCGGACCGATGCCGGCGATGCGCAGGGCGATTTCCATGGTGCAGGTGCCCGAGTTGAACGTGCGCACCAGACGGCCACCCAGATAATCCGACAGTGCAGCCTCAAATGCCTGCACCTTGGGGCCGGAAGTCAGCCAGCCGGAGCGCAGCACATTGCCGACTTCGGTGATGGTGACTTCGTCGATGCTGGGACGGGAAAACGGCAAGAACGGCTGCGGCTGACTGGATGATGCTGGATTCATATTGGTCCCTTTATTTGAGAATGACGCTGGAAACAATGACGCGACGCGGATCTTCGGCGATCACCCGCATGGTCAGGCCCTGTTGTACAAATTGTATATAGATGTCTGGTCGCAGAATTGCCATGGCCGGGATGCCGCGTGATTGCTGCTCCTGCCACTGCTGCATAAAATCAGTGCGTTTTGGAATCCACAGCTGCGGTTCATGCTGCAGGCCGAATTCCATTTCGTCCGGATGTTCTACCAGGATGGTGGTGTGACGCAGATAAAACGGCAGTGCCTGTTCGTAGCGTCCGACCGCATACAGTTTCATGTCCGGTTTCAGTTCGGCTGTAATGGCGGCCAGATGCTCGGTGCCGGCAATGTAGCGCCCCCATGGCTCATAACCCAGCATCAGCAACTGTCCGCAGGCAAAACCCGACCAGGCCAGTATCCAGATGGCGCGCTGCTGGTGATAACGTGCCATCAGTGCTGCGCCGATGCCGGATAAAAACAGCAGCAGCGATGTCACACCGACCCACGGCAGATAGGCGCGATTGAGCGCGGCTTCAACAATATTGTTATGCAGCGCGGCGATCTGGTCGGAAAATGTCCAGACGGACAGGCCGGCGAGTCCGATCAGGCTCATCAATACGCTGGTCACGAGCAGACCACGATAGGTTTTGCGTTCCAGATGCAGGGCGATCAGCAGCGACAGCGCCGGGAAGATTGGCAAAATATAGGACGGCAGTTTCGAGCTGGAGATGCTGAAGAAAAAAAAGATAAAGCAGGCCCAGACCAGTAACAGCTTGCCTGGCTGGAAAGTTGCCGGCAGTTGCTTCGCGCTGTTCCACAGGCTTTGCAGTAACAGACCCAGCCAGGGAAAAATACCGACCACCAGCAGCGGAATAAAGTAATACCAGGGCCCATCGCGATGATGCACCTTGCTGGTAAATCGTTCCCAGTGTTCGTGAATGAAAAAGAAATGCAGAAATTCTTCATTGGCCTGCGAGACCAGCACAAACCATGGCGTCGTCACGGCAAAATACAGCAGCAGTCCCTTGACCAGATGCAGACGCTGCCAGATACGCCAGTCGCGTGCCACAAAGGTGTAAATGAATAACACGCCACCAGGCAGAATAATGCCCATCGGTCCTTTGGACAAGGTGGCCAGCGCCATCCCCAGCCAGCACAGCAGCATGCCGTTGCGCTGTTCAGTGGGGGACGCCGTGTCGCGCTGCGCAAGCAACAGTCCGCACAGCGCCAGAGTCATCATGCCGGACAGCCCCATGTCGAGCGAATTCACGTGCCCCATGCCGGCCCACCAGAATGAGGAAGCCAGCACGACTGCTGCAGTGACACCAACCCTGAAATTGAACAGTCTGTTTCCGGTATAGCCCACCAGCGCGATACCGAACAGCGCCGACAGGCCGGTCCACAGGCGCGCCTGCCATTCGCCCAGACCAAACAGTTCGAACGTGAGCGCGTTCATCCAGGTTTGCAGCGGTGGCTTTTCAAAATACTTGATCGCGTTCAGACGCGGTGTGATCCAGTCGCCAGTGACGACCATCTCACGCGCCATTTCGGCATAGCGGCCTTCGTCAGTCGGCACGAGAGTGCGTGCGCCCAGCATGTAAAACCACACAGCCAAAAAAATAATGATATTGACCCATAGCCACAGCGGCAGCGGATTGGCGTTCAGCCGGTTGGCGGAAGGGTTAGCCATTGTCGGGTGAGTCCTGTTCCATGATCAATGCCAGCGCCACCCTGCGGCCTTCGGTCATTAAGATATTGTAGGTGCGACAGGCCGCCTGGCTGTCCATGCATTCCACGCCGATCCGCTGGCTGGTGAGGCAGCTGGTCAGGCGGGGATGGGCAAACCGCTGTTTCATGCCGGTGCCGAGGATGACAACGTCGGGTTTGAGTGCTGCGATGGCGTCGAAATGTTCGACGGACAATGCTGCAAAATTTGCCACCGCCCAGACCACAGGCGCTGATTCAGGCAGGACCAGCAGACTGTGCCGATAGGTGATCGCATTGATTTCCACGCTGCCGGCGTCATAGCCGGTGACCGTTTGATATTGCTGAGTTTGGGTGCTTTGTAACTTCATCGTAAGCTTGGCAGGCCAGAATGCGGTTCGTGGCCGACATGGAAGAAGTTGGCATTGTAGCGGTTTTCTCGCCGTGCAGAATCCCTGAATTGCAATTCTGAGAACACAAAGCTTGATTTAGCTGCTCTGCCCGGTCACAATTGACCGCTGTGCCATCTCCCGGCACGCTGTGCTGATCACCGTTCATGAATAAAAAGTTAAGGATATCGTTGTGCGTTCAATACTGAAATCGAAAAAACTAGACAACATCTGCTACGAGATCCGTGGCCCGGTGCCGGAGCGTGCAAAACAGCTGGAAGAAGAAGGTCACAAGATCATCAAGTTAAATATCGGTAACCTGGCAGCGTTTAACTTTGAACCGCCAGATGAAATTGTGCGCGACATGATATTAAATATGCCACACGCTGCCGGTTATACCGATTCCAAAGGCATGTTCGCGCCACGCAAGGCGATCATGCATTACACCCAGAGCAAACAGATACGCGGCGTGACCATCGACGATATTTATATCGGCAACGGTGCCTCGGAGCTGATCGTCATGAGCATGAGCGCGCTGCTGGATGAAGGCGATCAGGTTCTGGTGCCGGCACCGGATTATCCGTTGTGGACCGCCGCAGTCAGTCTGTCGGGCGGCACGCCGGTGCACTATCTGTGTGATGAGGCCTCCGAATGGATGCCGGACATTGAAGACATCAAAAGCAAAATCACGCCCCAGACCCGCGCCATCGTGATCATCAATCCGAACAATCCTACCGGCGCGCTGTATCCGGAATCGCTGTTACAACAGATTATCGAGCTCGCACGCCAGCATCAGCTGATTATTTACGCCGATGAAATCTATGACAAAACTCTGTACGACGAAGCCAGCCATACCTCGATTGCCTCGCTGGCAGACGACGTGTTGTGCGTGACCTTTAACGGTCTGTCAAAAAATTACCGCTCCTGCGGTTATCGCGCCGGCTGGATGGTGGTGTCGGGAGAAAAACGTCATGCCAAAGACTATATTGAAGGTCTGAACATGCTGGCCTCGATGCGACTGTGCGCCAATACGCCGGGCCAGTTTGCGATTCAGACTGCGCTGGGTGGCTATCAGAGCATTGCCGATCTGGTCGGGCCGGGTGGACGGTTATTGAAACAGCGCGATCTGGCTTATGACCTGTTGACTGCCATACCGGGTGTCAGCTGCGTCAAACCAAAAGCGGCGCTGTATATGTTTCCCAAACTGGATCCGCGCATGTATCCGATCACCCATGACCAGGACTTTGCTTACCAGTTGCTTGATCAGGAAAAAGTACTGATCGTGCAGGGTACCGGATTTAACTGGGGTACGCATGATCATTTCCGACTGGTGTTTTTGCCGAATGCCGACGATTTGCGAGTTGCCATCGGTCGCATCGCACATTTTCTGGAAGGCTACCGCAGAATGCACAGCACAGAATAATTTACCCGAGCGGGCCGATCTGATTGATCGGCCTGTGTTATAACGTCTGACCATTTTTATCTACCAAAGATTTACACATCATGAAACCCATCAAAGTTGGCTTATTAGGTCTGGGCACTGTCGGCTCAGGCACGTTCAAGGTTTTGCAGCGCAATCAGGAAGAAATTACCCGCCGCGCAGGCCGCGGGATCGAAATCAGCATGGTTGCAGTGCGCAATATTGAGAAGGCGCGTGCCCTGATTGGCGAGACCTGTCCGATAGTCGCTGACAGCATGCTGGTGGTGACCAATCCTGATATTGATATCGTTGTCGAAACCATAGGCGGAACTGAGCTGACCAGAGAACTGGTCATGATCGCGATTGCCCACGGCAAGCACGTCGTGACGGCCAATAAGGCACTGCTGGCAATGCATGGCAACGAAATTTTCAAGGCGGCTCAGGACAAGGGGGTGATGGTGGCATTTGAAGCAGCCGTGGCCGGTGGCATCCCCATCATCAAATCACTGCGCGAAGGACTGACCGCCAATCGTATCGAATGGGTCGCCGGCATCATCAACGGCACCACGAATTTCATCCTCTCGGAAATGCGCGATAAAGGTCTGGACTTTGCAACCGTCCTGAAACAGGCGCAGGAACTCGGGTATGCCGAAGCTGATCCGACCTTCGATATCGAAGGTGTCGACGCGGCACACAAGGCTACCATCATGGCGGCAATTGCTTTCGGTATACCAATGCAGTTTGATAAAGCCTATGTAGAAGGCATCAGCAAACTGCAGGCCACCGATATCCATTACGCCGAACAGCTGGGCTACCGGATCAAATTACTCGGTATCACCAAGCGCACTGCCAAGGGCATCGAGCTGCGTGTGCATCCGACCCTGATCCCGAGTACCCGTCTGATTGCCAACGTGGAAGGCGCCATGAACGCCGTGCTGGTGCAGGGCGATGCAGTTGGCGCATCGATGTACTACGGTCGCGGCGCCGGCTCGGAACCGACGGCTTCTGCGGTGATTGCCGATCTGGTGGACATCACCCGGCTGGCGACAGCTGATCCTGAACACCGGGTGCCGCATCTGGCTTTCCAGCCGAATTCCATCAGCCAGGAAGTCATCCTGCCGATGGCTGAAATCACGACCAGTTATTATTTGCGTTTGCGTGTGGCAGATCAGGCCGGCGTGCTGGCCGATGTCACCCGCATCATGGCGGACCTGTCGATTTCGATTGATGCCATGCTGCAGAAAGAGCCGGCTGTGCATGAAAGTCAGACCGACATCATCATGCTGACCCACCAGACCCAGGAAAAAAATGTGCTCAGGGCGATTGAAAAAATTGAACAGTTAGCGACTGTGTTTGGCCAGGTGATCAAGATCCGTCTTGAAGAATTAAGCTGAACCGGTGCCGCATCGGATGACGCAATTCATTGCCTGAATTGCGTCATTTTCATTTCTGGAGTGGTCAAGTGAACATTGCCAAACAACTGTTGCGCACCGTGACTTCCGGCTACTGGGAAAAACTGCCCGCTCATCAGGAAATCGTCGGTCTTGGCCTCGTGCTGCTGGTTATGAGTTACACCATGTTCAGCCACGGCTGGGTGCCGCTGCTCGACTGGGCCACGCTCACCATTCACGAGGCGGGTCATCCGCTGGTCGGCATGCTGTTTGGGCAAAACATGATGGTGTATGGCGGCTCACTGTTTCAACTTCTTTTTCCGCTGGTTTTCGCCTGGTATTTTGCGCGCCAGAAACAGGCTGCCGGTTATTGTTTTGCCATCGCCTGGGAAGCCTCAGCACTGCACGCGCTGGGTCGTTATGTCGCTGACGCGCGCGCCCAGGAACTGCCGCTGGTCGGGAATGGCGACCGGATACACGACTGGAACGAAATACTGGGGCGCTGGAATCTGCTGGAATATGACCACCTGTTGGGCAATGGGCTGGTTCTGTGCTGCTGGATGTTGATGTCGGGCTGCGTTTTGATGCTGTGGAACTGGTGGCAGGGGCCGTCGGTCGACGAATAAGCAACAGCCATCAGCAACAATTTCTATGTTTAACAATTGTGCTGGGTTATGCTGTCGAGAGTTTATTTAAAGCAATAATATTAATGAAGGAATCAAGAGTCATGGGTTTGCGCGGAAAAATTATCGGTCTGTTTTTTGTGTACTTCAGTTTGATGGCCTTGCTGGCCATGTTTATCTTAAAAAATAATCTGGCCCAGGGTTTCGCGGAAATCGAGCACAGGCAGGCCGCCGAGCAAATGGAGCAGCTGACGCGCAGCCTGAACGGCGAACTGGACCGGCTCAATCAGGTAGCCTACGACTGGGCCAACTGGGATGAAGTCTACAACTATGCCAGTCATCCAAACCGCGAATTCACCGACCATCAGGTGGCGCCCTCGGCGCTGAAAGAAATTGAAGTCAAACTGTTTGTGATTCTTGATTCACAAGGAAAGGCGCTGTTTTCGCAGGCCGTGAATCTGACTACCGGCGAAGCGGAGAATGCAGCGGCGTTTGACATCATTCTCGGGAACATCAAAAAGCGCATGGCCGGAGGACCACCTGCGGACGCCAAAAAAACCTGCGGCCTGGATATGTCTGCCAGTGGCCCGATCCTGCTGTGCTGGAAACCGATACGCAAAAGCGATCTGAGCGGCGACCCGGCAGGCACGATCGTGATCGGACGCTTGCTCAACAGCGCGTTGCTGGAAAAAATACAGACTCAGGCAAACATCAAATTTGAGTTGACGCCGGTACCGCTGAGCGACAGCGCAGCACCTGCCATACAAACCAATACCATTGTTGCTGACGGCGTGCAGTTCAGCACGACCGAAGTGGGTGTGCTGAACGGCATACTGGTCAATATGTTGGGCCAACCTGTCCTGAAGGTGCGACTGCAGTTTCCAAACGATGTCAGCGCCCGTGGCGAAGCACTGACCTGGAA
>Ga0209067_10000930_pt1 | contig 18320 bp, 14 predicted proteins | sample ColStrG_CSR_2013_FD_187199 | JGI IMG/M metagenome (GOLD analysis project Ga0209067, IMG submission 187199) | Freshwater sediment microbial communities in response to fracking from Pennsylvania, USA - Cold Stream Run_MetaG_CSR_2013 (SPAdes)... | ecosystem: Environmental > Aquatic > Freshwater >...
GAATAACTGCCATCACTCTCTGTTTTACTCAGCCCATAATTAATTTCCCAATGTTGATAAGCTACAGTCTCAGGGTCGTCTGTCACAAAGGGTGGGCCTGCAAGGCTAGCGTTGGCGACAACAATCGCCACCATTAAAAAAAGGCGTTTTAAATGTAGGGTCAGGCGGAGCATGAAGTCCTCTCTGTTAAGATGTATCTATGATGGAACTATCTCAGCTGCTGTCATTAAATACTAAGAGACCTTTGCACGATCAGCCTTTAAATTTCACCTCAAAGTCAAATCGTCAAATTTAAAATTTATTTCGCCAAATTTTCACAAAAAATGGCTCCAAAACACGTTTATGGCGAGATTTCTCTCGGCATTTCATTTAATAGGCGTAACTCTCCTGCATTTGCTCAATTTCACGCTGCAAAAACATGCCTCGCTTTATGTTGTGTGCAATACAAATAATCGCTACACGCATTTTATTTCGCGCCAAACCCAAATAGCGCGCCTTGCCCATGCCGTAATGCAGCTTCGTTACACCAAAAAAACGCTCAATAATATAACGTGTGCGCGACAATATTTTATTGCGCTGCTTTTGCGCATCAGTCAGCGGCGTATTGCGATACGCGCGGCTCAATACACCATTTTCAATGTTATTTTCATCCAACCAAGCGTTCGTTTTTTCACTCGCATAGGCACTGTCAGCAAATACTTTTTCTTCATCGCCACTCAATAGCTCGGCGAACACTTGCGAGTCATGGACGTTGCCTGCGGTAAATTCCATTGCTTTTACAAAACCATCTTCATCCACATTGACGTGCGCCTTGAATCCATAAGTGGTTTTTCGTTTTCCATCCGACGCTGTTTTAACGTTGTAATCCGCTTCCGGATCTTGTGTGTTGTTTCCATTTTTATCTTTATTGGGACGATTGCGCTGTGCTTGAATCACGCTCGCATCAACAATGCTGATCGCGCCTGCTTTTATGTATAAACTTTTTTTCGCTAATTGCTCGTTAATCTCGGCCAGAATAGCGCCCTGCAACTTTTCAACACTTGGGTTGTTTCGGAAGCGCCACAAGGTGCTGTGATCCGGCACTGAATCTGCCAAACCCAAACCAACAAAGCGGCGAAACAATAGATCGCGCGCTAATTGCTCTTCTAATTTCGGATCGCTCAGGTTGTACCATGATTGCAACAGCATGGCTTTGAACATGAGCAGTGGCGGCCACGCGTGCTCGCCTTTTTTATTCGCATGAATGCAGGCCAGCATACCTTCGATACGTTCCCAATCAATTAGCGCATGCACATCATCTAATGCTGTAATTGCTTTGTGCTGATTGGCAAGTGCGTCGGCCAAGCTTAATTGTTTTGTGTTTTTCCAGGCCATGATTGATTGCTCTTATGCGATGCGCTATTTTCTCACAACCTCATTGTGTTGACGATTACTTGTTTGGTTCGTGCAAAGGTCTCTTCATATATTCACACCTCGATTAATTGTTACAGTTCGATGATGCGCCTTCTAAGTAGTCTTGAAAAATGAACATTGGGCTTAAGCAAATAGTGGTATAAGCATTACTCCGAATAGGTGATAAGTACCAGAAAATAAATTTAAATAATCGCTAGGCCGAAACCTGAAATACATTAAAGCAAAATACGTACAGTTCGATAATTATTGTTTAGCACCTAGATTTACCCTATAAAGCGCAGCCACAAGATCTGACTGAGTCACAATTCCCTTAATTCTATTTTCGTTATCAACAATAGGAATGTGATGCATACCCGCATCGGACAAGAGTGGCACCAAGTCAACTATATGAGCATCAACATGCGCCGTGCGTACATTTGTTGTCATAATTTGCCCTACCACTTCGGGCTTATTAGAATAATTATCGCGGGTTAAACGTATAAAGTTTCGCAGCTTAGCTTCAAATCCCTCATAAACATCCAAATTAGCATGCTTCATAAAGTCAACCAAAGTGACAATACCAATAACTCGACGTACTTTATTTAAAACCGGCAAAGCTTTAATTTTATGCTTTCGCAATATCATCCAAGCATCTTCCAGCGATACACCGAACTCAACACTAATGATATCTGTTGACATAATGTCCCCACAGGTAATTTGTTCGAACCGACGTCGATATGATTGCATTTCTGCCTGCTTCATTAAATACACAAGATCATCGCGACTGATATCCAGCACTTCATTATATTGTTGCAATACAACATCCAAATCTTGTGAATTAAAACCTGCTCTATTGGTCGGCACAGCATCCTGTGTTTTATGTAAATTTATTGGATTAGCAAGCTGCCGATGTGGATAAGGATGACGCGTCAGATTATTAAATACCATTGCAGTAATTACTAATACCAAAGAGTTTATGCCCACAGGTACAAGCACATAACAGAAACCTAGAGAATGTATTTCCGACCCTCCAAGCACTGCATACAAAGCTATAGCGCCGCCAGGAGGGTGCAATGACCGTGTAATAAACATCAATGCAATTGCTGCGGCTACAGAAACCGCAGCGGCTACAGAAACATTAGTGATTAGTAGAAAGCAACTGACACCCACTGCTGCCGAAACCATATTACCCATTAATACCGACCAAGGTTGCGCCAAAGGACTAGATGGTAAAGCGAACAGTAAAACCGCAGAGGCACCCATCGGAGCAATAATAAAAAAAACAGTTTGCGATGCGATGAAATAGAAACACACAATGGCTGTTAAAAAAATACCCAGCAGCGCGCCTATGGTTGCCCTCAACCGCTCTTTGTTATTAACCTCGACTGCCTTTGGTCCAAAATCTTTTAGCTTTATTATTAGGCGTTTAAAAGCTTTAGCAAAAAGGTTCTCCATTAAATTCACTCTATATACCTATTCAATCAATTAATGTCAGTTGAAAATGGTTATGCCTAATTCGCCTTCATTTGTCTTTATTCGTCTTCAAGCATTATGCAAAAGACAACATACTGCCTAAGTATGCAGTGGTATAACCATACCCACTTGGAGGTATGTTCCGTGTTTATTACAAGGCTAACGCTTATTATTAAGGCTTTTAGCCACTCAGGAAACTTACCTATGAGCCTCACTCTTGAAAGTTATGCAGACTTACTGGAAATTGCACGCACAGAAACAAATCCCCAGCGATTATTATTTGTATTTACGCGCGCCGAAATTGAGTACGATGCCAATGAAGTGCAAAAGGATTCTTTTGATAAAGGTATAGGTGGATTATTAAAACCCGTGATGTGCGTAGACAAACCCATTGACGAACTCACTACCTTTGAAGCTTTAGTCGCCGAGTCAGATAAAACTGAACAGTCTTGGTCAGTTATGTTTGCGGCTTGCCTTTCGGGTAGTAACGGAACCATGCCCAGCAGTGAAGATGCGAATAAACCTTTAGATTCCATGATTGCGGCTATCAATAATGGTATGGTTAGCCAATACTTAGCGTTTAATCGCAACGGTGAGTTACTGTCATTAGAAATGAGTTAGGTCGCGTTGATATATCTGCCGTCACAATCAAATAGCGGCTGAAATCTAGAGAATTTTTCTATGCTTAAACTATTAAATTCACTGACCCTTCTCAGCTATCCGTTTCGTATTTTCTTTTTAGCCTGCGGAATTTATGCAATCTGTATTATTGCTGCATGGCTTGCAATCTTACTTGGCACACTCAATCTACCGCTCGCGTGGACACCCGTTTATTGGCATAGCCATGAGATGATTTTTGGTGTTGTTACCGCAGCGATTTGTGGGTTTCTATTGACGGCCATGTGTAATTGGACTGGTGCACAACCGCTCCAAGGCTTAGGCTTATTGGGATTGGTTAGCTTATGGATAGCTGGGCGAGTTGTGATGTGGATGGGGAGCCATTTACCCGCTGAGCTGGTTATTTTGGTGGATGCTATTTTCTTACCGATTGTTACTGCTTATGTCAGCTACATTTTATTGCGCCATAACAATAAACGAAATTTAATTTTAGCGGCTATTCTCACTCTGCTTTCACTCTGCAATCTTGCAATGCACGCAGGCGCTTACACCAACAACGTGTATTGGCTGTGGGCGGGCGAAACAAGTGCATTGGGGCTTATCGCATTAATTATGGTTATTATTGCAGGGCGAATAATTCCTTTATTCACCATTAATGGTTTGCGCAGTACAGGTTATGCTGTTGAAACAATCAAAAACTCTTCTCTGTTCAGTACACTTTCCATCGCCAGTACTGCACTATTAATTCCACTTAATTTTTTTACACAATATCCAACCGTGATTGGCGTAGTAGCCCTAAGTGCGGCAGTTATTAATGGGGTGCGCTTGGCGCAATGGGCCAGTTTAGCCACCAAACACGAGCCGCTATTGTGGATACTGCATTTGGGTTATGCGTGGATTGTAATAGCACTACTGCTTAAAAGTATGGCCGCATTTAATGTGTGGATTTCCCCCAGCGTTTGGCAGCATGCGCTAGGTCTAGGTGCCATGAGCAGCTTAATTCTTGGCATGATGACACGCGTATCTCTAGGCCACACAGGTCGCCCGCTACGCCTACCGCGTTTTGGTATGGTTATTTATCTCGCCATTAGCGCGGCAGCGATTGCCCGCCTGTTGGTCGCATTAAGTTGGATTGATTTTCGAATCGGTTTAATAGTCACTACCATCGCATGGATAATTGCCTTTGGACTTTTTACGATTATCTTCTACCCAATACTGACTAAACCACGTCTGTAATTTTAAATTCGTAGTATTGTATTTGCATAAAAAACCGCGCTTAAAAGGCGCGGTTTTTTTATGCAAGCGAACACTATTTATTATGAGCAGTGGCCACAGCAATCTTCACTGGTTATCTTTACGCCAGTTTGAGGCACCAAAATTTCTACAACGGGTTTCCGGTTTTCCTGACCATCGACCCGATCAAACAAAATATTATTTTCAAGATGGATATGATCCATTAAATCCTCTTTAAAAGTTCGCAACCCCAAGTAAAGTGCGCGCCAGGTATTACAAGCACCCTTAGGATGCTGTATGCCATAGGTTATGCGCTCCAGCATGGCAAGATGCTCGCCATGATCATCGTGTTCACGGCGCATCATAAATACCGGCCCAGAGGCCATTTGACCAGCGCCATTTTTAAGTAGAGGGAAAAGAATATTCTCTTCTTTGCACATATGCTGCTCTAACTCTAGTTGCATTTTCTCTAAATAGTTTGCCAAACCCAGCGGGCATTCGGGATGCTCCGAATGTACTGTTTCAACACGATTCGCCAAACGAATTAGCTCCGGTAATTGTTGACGATGTACATCGTGGTAACGCATAAGAATATGATCAATTAATTCTAGATTAGAGGCTTCACTCCAAGATCTTGGACCATCATTAAGCGCCAAAAGTGCATCTAACTCGTCGCTAATAACTTGCGGATCAATACGGCTATTGGCAGTTACCTCTCCTAATGTTTTATTTCCGCCGCAACAGAAATCTAGTTGATACTTGTGAAACACACCTGTAGCACCAGGGATAGTTTTTGCAATAAAACCTAAACGTTTATCAAGGTAACTCATATAAATCTCCAGACACTGGGGCCATTACAAACATCAATCATTCACCCAAAGCATAACTAAAATTCGATTGATTTATAGCTGCCGATTGGAATACTCATGCTGCATTTTATAGGCACCCCACTACCCACTAAGCGGTAGAGAATTTTATGCTGTTTATAAGCACACTGTAGAATCAAAAACGATGGAGATTGAATGTGCCAAATAAAGCAAAGTGTACTGGTGTTATTTTAGCGGGCGGGCAATCTCGTCGAATGGGCGGTGGGGACAAATGCCTGCTATACATCGGCGGAAAAACAATTCTTCAGCACACCATAGAACGCGCAGAATGTCAGGTAAATAAGGTATTGCTCAATTGTAATGGCGATGCCGCTCGATTTAATCTTGCTAGCATGCAAATAGTAAAAGATATTTTTGATGGTTGGCGCGGCCCCCTAGCAGGAATACATGCAGCAATGCGCTGGATGACTACTCATCAACCTGACACACAGTGGCTGGTGAGTTTTGCAGCAGATACACCCTTTTTTCCTGAAACCTTAGTTGAGGCGTTCTTAGTTGAGACATTATTGAAGCAAGAAGAAGGCAACCATTATGAAATCATAGTTGCGTCTCATAATAATGAGTTGCAACCATTATTTGCGCTCTGGCATATTTCACTTTTGAGCAAGCTGGAGGAACATTTACAAAACAAAGGCAACCCTAAAATGCAAACCTGGGTAAAACAGCAAAAGCATATCAGCGTAGAATTTAAAAGCTCTTCTATTGGAGTGCTTAGCGATGATTCTATTGACCCATTTTTAAATATCAATACGCAATTGGAATACAACGCCGCACTCGCCATGCTGCGCCACTAATTATCTTGTACTAGCGTACTGAGCCATCCATAGCTACAGGTCTATAGTGCATTTATTGAACGAGCGGTTGAGCACTTACATTAAAGTCATAACCTTCAATCTCTGCCTCTGCAATTAAATTCTGAATATATTGTGCAATTGCTTTACGTTTTACTTTCTCATTGAGATAGCTGGCGATATTGTCTTGTACATCCGCAAACTGCAATTGATTACCCTGCGTAATGCGATTGATCTTTGCCACATGAAAACCGTAGCGGGTTTCTATCGGCTTAGCCATTAAACCAACTGTGCCCAATAATAATTGCCGCTCAAATTCTGGAACGGTTTGGCCTCGGCTAATCTGCCCTAAATCGCCACCTTCTGCTTTTGAAGGGCACGCTGACAATGTACGTGCAAGCTCACCAAAATCTGCACCTGCCAATACACTAATAATTGCTTTCTCTGCGTCTAACTTGGCGAGAATACGGCCTTCATCATCACTCGGCTCAGCCGCCAATAAAATATGCTGCACTTCAAGAATAGGTGAACTGGTAAAGCGCTTTTGATTCTGTTGAAAATAATGTTCACATTCTTTCAACGTTGCTTTTGGAATGGCCACTTCATGGGCAATAAGCGCTTCTAGGAAGTCATCGTCTGACGTGTTTTCATCATCACTCGCAACCACTAGCCCTAAGACTTTTGCCCGTTGACGCAACAGCTCTGAAATAATGAGCGATTCTGCCGCTTTTATCATGGCTTCACGCTGTGAATCCGCAGGGTGATATTGCATTTCTGACAAAATAATTTGCTCAGTAATAACAGATTGGTTTACTTGAATCATAATAATTCACCTAAAACAGTAATTAATGTAGGAAGTGCTTTAGCCGAGAAATTCAGAAACATTCATGACCAAAGCAGATCCGACAACAAGGAAATATCCTAGGATTACTTCCACGCTTTCTTTCTAACCACCTGATAATTTCTACCAAAATATTTAACCGGTACACTCGCAATATGCACGAGACGACTAAAGGGGAAAGCAATAAATAAGGTCATACCAAAAAATACATGTAGTTTATAAATCCAATGTACATGCTCAATAGATTGAGCGGCGGCAAGTACATCGAAAGTAACAAAGTTTTGCGCCCAACTCATTAACATCAACATTTCAGAACCATCTAGATGATGCGCTGATACAAAAATTGATGATAAGCCTAAGAGTAATTGCACGCATAACATCAATAATACAACTATATCCATGGTGCTGCTGGTGGCTCTTACACGCGGATTGGTTAAGCGACGCACAATTAAAATTGCCATGCCGTACAAACAAAGCAACCCAAAAATACCCCCCATACTCATAGCAATTAATTGTTTTAGCTCTGCATGAACCCCTAAGAAATGCCAGACTTTAACAGGTGTTAACAAACCAACAAAATGTCCCATTAACACCATAATAATGCCAACATGAAAAGGTATGCTGCCACGCTTTAACATTTTGCTTTCAAGCAATTGACTAGAACTTGCTTTCCATGTGTATTGTTCGCGGTCGTATCGCGTCCAAGTTGCAATAAAACATACAAACACAGCGATATAAGGGAAAATCCCGAATGCAATTATATTGAGGTAACTCATAGTGGCTCCTGAACGCGACTAGCCGCATGGAAATTTAATAACGATTCAACATTGATAAATTCATGGTGATCTTTACTTTGCGATGCACTGGGTCGTTTGATGCTAATGCCACAGGCATCCGCATCGGATTCAGCGGTAAAACTTACCGCCTCTTCTTCCCACACTTTGTCTAACGCTTCAGGCGTGTCATCGCGTTCTTCACTTTTAATTTGTTGCTGAATATCAGAGAGGTCAACTTGCACTTGCGATAGATGCAATAGGCCGTGAAAGAGCGCTGCGTAATTACAATGGCGCTCATCCAATCGACATGCCAGCACCGCTAAAATATGCGCAACTTCTTCTAAGCCAATTTGTGCATTGGTATCGCCTTGAGTGGATAGAAATTCCAAATACAGGGGAATGTAATCGGGCAATTCCAATGCGGCTATATCCAAACCGGCAGATTGATATTGTTGCTGCAAATTCACCATTGCCTGACCACGATCTCGCGATTCACCGTGAATATGTTCAAACAATAACAGCGACACTGCACGACCGCGTTCAAATAAACCATCGTACTCAGATTGCCAATCTAACAAGCGCATAGCGCAGCGATCATCAATAAAATCGCTCAGTGACTTTTTTAAAGCCTCCGTAAGTGTCGATTGCGCAACAATCTCTAAAAGATCAACGCGCGACTCTGCAATATTTTCAGTTGGGTAATCCATAAGCAGCGAAATAACTTGTAATAATTTCATCGCCCTACTCCTGTATGGTCACGGGGATAACTTGGCGAACACCCTTGGCTTTTGCGCCAAATAAATTCACATCATTATTGCCATCACCACAGCCGTTGCCAAAACTAAAGCCACAACCACTTTTCATATCGTAAGCATTTTCTGCATAAGCGCGATGGCTAGTAGGCACCACAAAACGATCTTCGTAATTCGCAATCGCCATGTAGCGATACATATCTTCAACTTGCGCAACACTTAGGCCAACTTGTTTTAATACTGCAAGATCTTGCTCTCCATCCACGTGTTTGCTGCGCATGTAGGCACGCATAGCAATCATTCTCTCTAGCGCATATTCAACGGGTTTTTCATCACCTGCGGTTAATAAATTCGCCAAATAACGCAAAGGAATACGCAGGGATTTCAAATCAGGAATTACGCCGTTCAAGCCAACATGCCCAGCCGTTACCGCATTTTGAATAGGAGATAGTGGCGGGATATACCAAACCATTGGCAGCGTGCGATATTCAGGGTGCAATGGCAGAGCCACTTTCCAATCCATCGCCATTTTATAAACCGGAGAATGTCGCGCAGCATCTAACCACGTTTGCGGAATTCCCTCTGCTTGTGCGGCGGCAATAACCGCAGGGTCATTCGGGTCTAAAAATAAACTGCACTGCGCCGCGTATAAATCAGCTTCATTAGGCGTGCCCGCTACTTCTGCAATGCGATCTGCATCATAGAGCAGAACACCTAAATAGCGGATACGACCCACACAGGTTTCAGAGCAAACTGTTGGTTGACCCGCTTCAATACGAGGATAGCAGAAGGTACATTTTTCTGACTTACCGCTTTTCCAGTTGTAATAGATTTTTTTGTAAGGACAGCCCGATACACACATACGCCAACCACGGCATTTATCTTGATCGATAAGTACAATACCGTCTTCATCACGCTTATAAATTGCACCGGATGGACAGGAGGCGACGCACGCTGGGTTTAAGCAGTGTTCACACAAACGCGGCAAATACATCATGAAAGTTTTTTCAAACTGCCCATAAATTTCTTTTTGCACGACATTATCAAAGTTTTTATCTTTCTTACGTTTTTCAAACTCGGTGCCGAGAATTTCCTCCCAGTTTGGCCCCCAATTAATTTTCTCCATTCGCTGGCCGCTAATCAATGAACGTGGGCGCGCCGTAGGTTGATGTTGTACATTACCAGCGGTGTGCAAATGCTCGTAGTCGAAATCAAAGGGCTCATAGTAATCGTCAATTTCTGGCAAGTCTGGGTTCGCAAAAATGTTAGCGAGTACGCGCAACTTACCGCCAATTTTGGGGGTCAAGTTGCCATTTTTATCGCGCAGCCAACCGCCCTTCCATTTATCTTGATTTTCCCACTCTTTAGGAAAGCCAACACCGGGTTTGGTTTCTACGTTGTTAAACCACGCGTATTCAACACCTTCACGTGAAGTCCACACATTTTTACAAGTGATTGAGCAGGTATGACAACCAATGCACTTGTCTAAATTTAATACCATGCCTATTTGTGCACGTACTTTCATTTTTATCTCTCCATCGAGATCGAATCATTAAAGAAGTTGCGAAGATCTTGCTACGCCTTTTGAATAAGGCGCGCCTTTTCTATCAAGGCGTACCTAGCCAATCCACTTCTTTCATTTTTCTCACCACAACAAACTCATCGCGGTTACAACCCACAGTACCGTAGTAATTAAAACCGTAAGATTGTTGTGCATAACTGCCAATCATATGCGTGGGCTTCATGATCGCGCGCGTTACAGAATTGTGCATACCGCCACGTGTTTTACTGAGCGATGAACCTGGCATATTAATAATGCGTTCCTGTGCGTGGTACATCATGCTCATGCCCTGTGGTACACGTTGCGACACCACGGCACGCGCTGAAATAGCACCATTCACATTGAACACATCAATCCAATCGTTATCTTCAATACCCGCGTCTTTTGCATCCACCTCACTTATCCATACAATGGGGCCACCACGCGATAAGGTGAGCATTAACAAGTTGTCTGAGTAGGTGCTGTGAATACCCCATTTTTGATGCGGCGTAATCCAGTTCAAAATAATTTCTTTATTACCGTTTGGCGTTTTATCTTTTACCGGATCAATAGTTTTTAAATTCACGGGCGGCTTATACAAACATTGCTGCTCGCCGAAATCGCGCATCCATTCATGATCTTGATAAAATTGTTGGCGGCCAGTGATGGTGCGCCACGGTATTAATTCATGCACATTGGTATAACCGGCATTGTAAGAAACATGTTCATCTTCTAAACCAGACCAAGTGGGCGATGAAATAATTTTGCGCGGTTGCGCCACAATATCGGCGAAGCGAATTTTTTCATCTTCTTTCGGCAAGGCTAAATGCGCATGCTCGCGGCCAGTAATAACACTCAAGGCCTCCCACGCTTTTACTGCAACATGACCATTGGTTTCTGGCGCAAGTGATAAAATAACCTCACAGGCATCAATAGCAGTTTCAATTTTAGGGCGACCTTGATTAGCACCTTCCTCGTGATGAATGCGATTTAATTTTCCCAAGAACTCAACTTCTTCTTTGGTATCCCATTTAATGCCTTTACCACCATTGCCCAATTTTTCTAGCAGTGGGCCAACAGAGGTAAAGCGTGCATAGGTATTAGGAAAATCGCGCTCAACTACCACAATATTCGGCATGGTCACACCGGGAATTGCTTCACACTCACCTTTCCACCAGGCTTTCACACCAAAGGGCTGACCCAATTCTTCAGGCGTATCGTGCATGGTGGGTTGAGTTACCACATCTTTCTCAACACCCAAATGAACAACGCCGGTTTGACTCACGCAAAGCTCAGAGAATTTTTTGGCGATACCTTTGAAAATATCCCAATCGCTGCGCGACTCCCACACGGGATCAATCGCCTTGCTGAGTGGATGAATAAACGGATGCATATCCGAGGTATTCATATCGTCTTTTTCATAGAAAGTTGCTGTAGGCAATACGATGTCTGAATACAAACAGGTGGTAGACATTCTGAAATCCAAGGTCACCAATAAATCGACTTTGCCTTCTACAATTTCGTCATGCCATTTCACATCTTGAGGATGTTTGCCATCAGCACCCAGGTCTTTCCCTAATAAGCCATGTTTAGTGCCCAGCAAATGACGCAACATATATTCATGGCCTTTACCACTTGAGCCCAATAAATTAGAACGCCAAATAAATAAGTTTCGAGGGAAATTTTGCGGCGAGTCTGGATCTTGACAGGCGAATTGCAAATTGCCCGATTTCAATTCGTCCACAACATATTGTTTTGGCTCCTTGCCAACTGCCGCTGCTGCGGTTGCAATGCGCAAAGGATTTGTTGCTAATTGCGGAGCCGATGGCAACCATCCCATACGCTCAGCGCGCGTATTAAAATCAATAATACTGCCAGACCATTTTTCTTTATTGGCGAGTGGCGATATGACTTCACTCATATCCAATTTTTCATATCGCCATTGGTTAGCGTGATTGTAGAAGAATGAAGTGCCGTTCATTTGACGTGGTGGGCGCTGCCAATCCAAGCCGAACGCCAATGGCAACCAACCCAATTGTGGGCGCAGTTTTTCTTGGCCGACATAGTGTGCCCAACCGCCACCGCTTTGACCCACGCAACCACACATCAACAACATATTGATGAGGCCGCGATAGTTCATATCCATGTTGTACCAGTGATTGAGTGCAGCCCCCACAATCACCATAGAGCGTCCATGAGTTTTGTCAGCGGTACGTGCAAACTCGCGGGCAACACGAATTACATCAGCGCGTTTTACACCGGTCACTTTTTCTTGCCATGCGGGTGTATAAGGTTTGTCATCATCAAAGCTGGTGGCGCAGTTGGCATCACCTAAACCATTATCTACACCGTAATTGGCAATAGTTAAATCAAATACGGTTGCCACCAATACTTCACTGCCATCTGCCAATTGCACTTTGCGTGCAGGTACTTTACGCAGCTGAATATCTTTATGATCGGTGTGCTTGAAATAATCGTATTCGTGTTCCTGCCCACCAAAATAGGGGAAGGCCACATCAGCAATGAGATCGCAATTGTTTTTCAGTGAAAGATGTGAATTAATGTCTGCACCTGTGCCACCTTCACGATTTTCTAAATTCCATTTTCCACTTTGACCCCAGCGATAACCAATAGAACCCAATGGACTTTTTAATTGATTGTCATTGGAATCTAAAATAATGGTTTTCCACTCAGGGTTATTTTCTTGCCCTAAATTGTCCACCAAATCAGAAGCGCGCAAGAAACGGCCTTGGGTTAACAGGTCACCATTTTTTTCTAAAATAACCAACATCGGCATATCGGTATATTGTTTTACATAACCGGTGAAATAACTGCTGGGGTTATCGATATGAAATTCTTTTAGAATCACATGGCCAAAGGCCATGGCCAATGCAGAATCTGTACCTTGCTTTGGTGCCAACCAAGTATCACCAAATTTCGAGGCTTCAGAATAGTCTGACGTGATGATGCAGGTTTTTGTACCCTTGTAACGCACTTCAGATAAAAAATGTGCATCGGGCGTACGCGTTTGTGGAACGTTAGAACCCCACGCAATAATGTAAGCAGAGTTATACCAATCGGCTGATTCAGGTACGTCGGTTTGTTCACCCCATACTTGGGGCGATGAAGGCGGCAAATCGCAATACCAATCGTAGAAACTTAAACAGTTACCACCGATAAGTGATAAATAACGCGAACCCGCCGCGTAAGAAACCATCGACATTGCAGGGATAGGCGAGAAACCAGAAATACGATCTGGCCCATAGGTTTTAGCTGTGTAGATATTTGATGCAGCAATAATTTCGTTCACTTCATCCCAATGAGCGCGCACAAAACCACCTAAACCACGACGTTCTTTATACTTTTTAGAGCGCTTTGGATTTTGTACTATCGATTCCCACGCAAGTACTGGGTCACTGAACTCTTCGCGCGCTTCGCGCCATAACTCAATCAATGCTTGACGAATTTTGGGGTACTTCAAGCGATTCGCGCTGTAAATATACCAAGAATAACTCGCACCACGTGGGCAGCCGCGCGGTTCATGATTAGGAAGATCTGGGCGCGTGCGCGGATAATCTGTTTGCTGAGTTTCCCAAGTAATCAAGCCATCCTTCACATAAATTTTCCAACTGCATGATCCTGTGCAGTTTACGCCGTGAGTAGAGCGTACGATTTTGTCGTGCTGCCAACGCTGACGGTAGCCTTGCTCCCAGCTGCGATCTTCATTGGTGGTAACGCCATGCCCATCGGCAAAGGGTTCTTGACGCTTTTTAAAGAAACGTAATTTATCGAGAAGATGACTCATCGTGGGACGACTCCTTAACTAATGTATCGCGCGCTGTTTGCGAAAAAAGACAAACGTGAAAACGCGTTAGGAATAATTGCCTGTAATCACAAAACAATTTGCAACCCAATAGTGCGACATTAGTTAAGGCTTAACCAGTAGCGAGTTTTTTGCAAAATCACCTCAAAATACCCACAAAGTGGTAGCAACACGATTTATTAAGTTATTGTTTTTATTGTTAAATAAATTTAAGGCCGACTAAAGGCATGGCTTTTAACATGCTCCCAAAACTAAAGGAGTACCACCAAGATACAAGCATGAAAAACCAATTAAAACGCAAAAAAAATCGCCACTGACTAAGGGAATCAGTGACGACAAAAAAACAAAAAAAACACCTAATTAAATCAAACTTACGGGCTAAGCAGCCTGTAATGAACGCAGTACATCCATAGCGGTAATAACACCAACAACAATTTTGTTTTCTGTGACAAAAACACGATGAATATGTTTCTCCAACAATACAGCAGAGACTGATTTTATTGGCGTAGTCACCTCAACCGAAATAACCTCTGGTGTCATAATTTGATGTACCGTGCAATTTTTATCAGCCTCTTTTGCCCACATACGCAAATCAGTTTCGTTAATATCTTGGCCGGTGTTGTCACGATAATAATTGCGTAACACAGCACCCTTATCACTATCTTCAAGATGATTAAATCGAAACACATCACCCACACTCACTATACCCACTAGCTCATGATCAGATGCAATCACCGGAACTGCTGAAATTTGATGCTTAATAAAAAACTCTGCCAAGCGATGAATTGTCCACCCCTCATAAGCAGTGAGCAAATCTGGCGACATGATATCGCCTGCCGATAATGCGGTTGCTTGCATAGCCATAGGTTCTCCTACTGAGGTTGTTGAGATGACTCATTAAATGGGCAGCTCTTGCATAAACTTATCGTTCAATTTCAGCTTTTTAGCAAATAATCATCAGGGATACCCACAAAGGGGTAGATCGTGCAAAACCTAAAAAGCAAGGTATCATACTGCTTACCCTACAATGTTAGTTGTTGAAACTCATGAAATTTCCGCAGAAAAAAACGTCTATTGTTGTACGTATAAGCCTCGCATTAGCCTGTATAGTTTTACTAGGCATGACGACTATGCTTATTTCGTATTGGATCTCTGAAAAGGCTGAAAATGATTCCCTTGCAATTAATATCGCAGGCTCATTGCGCATGCAGAGCTACAAAATTGGGCTTATGTCTATTGATGGCAATCTTAACGCTGTTACATTTTTGCAAGCCAAAAGCAAAATGGACGACACATGGAAACATCCCGTATTTGATCGCATTCGCCATGAAAAACCACGTATTAGTGCACTTTACGATAGAGCATTTTTAAACTGGCAGGAACATGTTATTCCTGCAATCCACAGCGCTCATTCAAATCTCGATTTGCAACGTATTTTAGATCAACAAGTACTACTCTTGGATCAACTCGTTACAGCAATTCAAGTAGATGCGGAGCAAAAAGTACGAAGTTTTAGATTGGTACAAATTATCGCCCTCTTCACCACCCTTTTTGTTTCTGTGCTGGTCATGTATGCATTAAAAGTAAAAGTTGAGCAACCACTCACGACATTAACCAATGCAGCCAAACGTATTTCACAGGGGGATTTTGATTATCGCATCGCACCCATGGAGGCTAATGAACTTGGCGTTTTGGCAGAAACGTTAAATACTATGAATGGCGCCATAGGCTATATGTATGAAAACCTTGAAAAACAAGTTGATGAAAAAACCGATGCGCTGCAAAAATCCAATACCGCTTTGCAGTTTTTGTACGACAGTGCACGTTTTATTATTGAACATAACCCAGAGGGTATTAATTTCGACGAAATAATTTCTCGATTATCCCTAGTCACGGGAGTACACGATATAGAGCTGTGCTTAATGACGAATGCAGGCAACAGCCCTTACTTGCAAATAAAGCCCGCCAGCGAAATAAACCAAGAATTATGTGCTGCAAAAAATTGTGAAAAATGTATCTCAAGTCGAGGCGTAGTAGAGACATCGCCAAGCGCCACGACTTATAGATTCCAATTGAATCGTGAGCAGCGCCATTTTGGGTTAATTGTTTGTAAATTACCCAACACCCAAACCTTATCTATATGGCAAGAACAATTAATACAATCGGTAACGGATCAACTTGCTATAGGTTTAAGTTTAAAAACTGATGAAGACCAATCGCGCCGTGTCGCCGTTTTGCAGGAGCGTAACGCAATAGCACGTGAACTTCACGACTCCCTAGCACAAGCACTTTCCTATTTGAAAATTCAAGTGACGCGCCTGAATTCCGCCATCAACAAAGAAGATAAATCCACCATGGTGGATGTTGCAGATGAATTAAAACAAGGCCTCAATAATGCCTATCGCCAACTGCGTGAACTCCTAACAACCTTTAGATTAAAAGTGGATGGCGGCGGCTTAAAAAGCGCACTAGATTCAACAGTTAAACAATTGAGTGAACAATCGAGCCTTAAAATCAATTTGGACTTCAATTTATTTAATGTTCCACTCACGCCGAATGAAGAGATTCATTTGTTGCAAATTATTCGCGAAGCCAGCCAAAACGCCATGCATCACAGCAAAGGTGACGCTTTGTTAATTCAGCTAAAACAGAATTCTGACAAAAAGATAGCATTAACAATTGAAGATAACGGCGTGGGCATGCCGGAAGCACCCGAAAAGCTTAATCACTACGGGTTAGCGATTATGAATGAGCGAGGAAAACATCTTGGCGGTGAACTTAAAATTCAGAATAAATTGGATGGTGGAGTCAGTGTTTATTTCGAATTCTTCCCGGAATTTATCGTTCACCGCAATAAAAATACGATTGCCGTTACTGATATTACGAGCACGCAGGAGTCATAATACCAGTGGAAACTAGTCTTATTCTTATTTCGAGTCTATTTTTTCTAGTAGCCCTACTCTACGCTTGTGTTGGGCACGCTGGAGCATCAGGCTATCTCGCGGTTATGGCATTTATGGGCTTCGCCCCTGCAACCATGAAGCCTACCGCACTCGTCTTAAATATATTTGTAGCCGCCATCGCCAGCATTAAATTCTATCGCGCAGGCGCATTTTCAAAACATATTTTTATTCCATTAATTATTACATCCATCCCCTGCGCCTATATAGGCGGGCTTATTAATTTACCGGAGTACATTTATAAACCACTGATTGGCACAGTACTTCTTTACGCAGCACTACAATCTTTTTATACATCTAACAAATATGGTCTTACTCAAATTAATAGCATCGCATTACCGCACCTGCTGATTTCTGGCGCTTTATTAGGTTTTTTATCGGGTGTTTCAGGCGTTGGCGGCGGCATTTTTTTAAGCCCACTGTTATTATTTTTACGCGCAGAACAACCTAAAGTTATTTCTGGCATAGCCGCCGCATTTATTTTGGTTAACTCAATAGCAGGTTTACTCGGCGCATTTTCAAACGGCGCGAGCGTACCAGATGTCGCACCCTATTGGATTCTTGCGGTAGTGGTGGGCGGTTACTTAGGAGCCGAAATGGGCAGCAAAAGGTTAAAAAATCCCGTCATCTTGAAACTGCTAGGGATAGTGTTAGTTACTGCTGGGATCAAAATGTTTTCGACTATTTGAGAAGCCATACCAAAAACTTTCACGAAGGTCCGCTTAAGACTAGTCGCCAATTCCCAAACACTATCCCGACCTTCCGCTTTGGGCACTTACCTGACCTTCACGCAAATCCAGTCGAAACATATTAGTCACGATAGATCATTTCAATTAAGGTGAAAACTAAATTGCGTATGGATCTTCGCAATTCCAATATACATTGTCATGCTATGTACATTTCGCCTCCAATTTGTACACATTTTCCTAAAAAGCGTATGTATACACATAGTTTTTTCTAACCACATTAAATTTCATTAATATCAAAAGGTTAGCATATGTACATATGTCTGCCTATTAAGGGGGCTTTAAGAATCGCGTGTATCAAGTGGGTATTGAAGGCAGTAGCCCAATCATCGCAAAATTTTATCGCCCTGAACGCTGGACGCGCGACCAAATTTTGGAAGAACACAGCTTTACCCAAGCACTCAAAGAATTAGAAATTTCTGTGGTGGCGCCGCTTATTGATGACGCGGGCAATACACTGCTCCACCACCAAGGTTTTGATTTTGCAC